>R11__coassemble_701_pt1 | contig 20863 bp, 16 predicted proteins | sample R11__metabat2_low_PE_020 | metagenome-assembled genome bin R11 | reverse complement strand
GCGTGGTGGGTGGCGCGGTCCGGGCGCGGTCGGGTCGGCGTCGCGGGTGCGGGGGAGCGGGCGCGGTTGCGGCGGGCGCGGGTTAGTCTTTGGCGCTGAAGGGGGTGCGGTGTTTGCACAGGTTGCGCAGCACCAGCACGGCGGTGCCCACACATAGCCAGTCGGCAATGGACTTGCCAAACAGAATGTAGGGCGCACCGGCACAAGCAGCCAGCAGGCACATAAACGCCACGTCCACAGTGCCCATGCGGGTAAAGGTGGTGATAAGCGGGCGCTTCTTGTCGCCGGTTGCTTGCATGTAGCTGTTGGCAGCAAACACCAGCGTGCTCGGGATCATGCACAGCGCCACAGCGTGAATGTAGACCTGCCCGCAGGCGATGGTGGTGGCGTCGTTAACAAAAAACGCGATGATAGGCGCCGGGAATGCCCAGCACAGCACCGTGGTGCACACGGTGACCCCCAAAATGAACCCCAGCTGGATCTTGAGCGCCTGCTTGACGCGCTGCGCGTTGCCGGCGGAATAGTTAAAGCCCAGCAGCGGCAGCACGCCCACGCTCAAACCCTGGGCAATGCTGAAGTTGGCGATGTTGATCTTGATGGCAACGGTGCTGGCCGCAAGGTAGGCACTGCCGTACGGGCTGACCAAGATGTTGACCACCATATTGGAGACCTGCGCCAGGCACGTCTGCAAAAAGCTGATGAGGCCAATCTGCACAATCTCGGTGCCGATGCCGTCGCGAAATGCCGCGGCCGTCGGCCGGGGCACAATAACGCCTTCGCCCTTCACGCGCACCAAATAAACCACCAGCATAACCACAGTCAGCAGCTGGCCCAAAAGTGAGGCAACCGCAACGCCGGTGATGCCAAGCTTGAGCACAAACAAAAACAGCGGGTCAAGCACGATGTTGAGCACCGCACCGGCAGCAACGCAGATGCTGCAGGGGCCGGCCTTGCCCAGTGCCTTGGCAAAGTGTGCTAGTAAGCTTGCTTCGAAAAAAGCAATGCCGCCCACGCTGAGCGTCCAAAACAAGTACTCGCCAATGTAGGGCGCGGTCTCGGCCTTGCCGCCAATAACCGCAATGAAGCCATCGCGAAACACCACGCTGGCCAGCACATAGACCACCGCCACAGCCAGCCCGCACCAGAAGCTGAAGCTGCTGCACAGCCGGGCGCGGGCCTCGTCGCCAGCACCCAGAGCGCGCGAGATAGCGCTCGATGCGCCCACGCCAAACAGGTTGGCAAACGCCGTCATAAACAGCATGGGCGGCAGGCACACGCCCACCGCAGCCACCAGGGCAGGGTCGCCCAACTGCCCAATAAAGAAGGTATCGGCCAGGTTATAGATAACCGAGATGATCTGGGTGAGGATGGTAGGGATCACCAAATAGGAAACCGCCTTGCCCACCGGCATCTCGGCAAATACATAGAGTTTGTCATGCTTCTCTCGTGCCACGTGCACCCCCTAAATTTCGCCGCAGCGCAGCTCAGTTTACCCCCGCACGCAGCGCTGCGCCCACAAAATCATTGCACCTGCCCACCACGCTTGCGGCCAGCTGCGCTATAATCACCCTCACGCCCAACCACGGGCGCCCAACACAAAGCGGAGGGGTGGCAGAGTGGTTGAATGCGGCGGTCTCGAAAACCGTTGACCCCTCACGGGGTTCGGGGGTTCGAATCCCCCCTCCTCCGCCATTTCTTCAGGGAGCACGCGTGCCTTCATCAAAACATAAGCTCGACAGCTGGAAACTCGCCGCCTACAAAGTCTGGGCCATCATCGGCATCTGCATCATTGCTGTTGGATGCCTGTATGTTATGGGCATCATTTGGCAAGCCGTGGCCATCGTCATTGCTGCGGCGCTCATCGTCTTTTTGCTGCATGGCATCGTCAACCTTTTAGAGGCGCACAAGGTGCCCCGCGTGGCTGGTGCGGCCATTGCACTTGTGGGCAGCATCATTTTGATTTTGGGCTGCTTTTTGCTGTTCATCCCGCAGATGATTTCCCAGTTTGCCGACTTGGCCAATGCGGCTCCGGGCTACTTTCAGAGCATCAAAAGCTTCGTCTACGACTACGCCAGCACCGACGGTGCGCTCATCACCGTCTCGCAGATTTACTCCATCATCGAGCAGGTGCAATCCTGGCTCACCAACAGCGCAGCAGATCTTGCCAGCAAGGCGGCCAGCGGCGCATTTTCCATCGGTGTGGGCGTGGGCAACTTCCTCTTGATTTTGTTCATCTCGCTGTTGGCATCGTTTTGGGTCCTCATCGATCTGCCGAAAATCTCTGAGGAGTTCCTCGGCCTGTTCGACGAGGAAGACCAGGGCCGCTTGCGCATGGTCGGCAGCGCATTTGGCGATGCCATCTATGGCTGGTCGAAGGCGACGCTCATCTGCGCGGTGGCAAAGGGCATCCTTGTTGGTGTGGCCTGCTTTATTGCGGGCATCCCGTACGCCTCAATCATCGGGTTTACCAGCGCAATCTTTTACATCATCCCCTACATTGGCCCCATCATTTCCTGCGTCATCAACGCAGCGTTGGGCCTGACCGTCTCCATCCCAGGCTGCATTGCTGCGCTTATCATCACCGTCGTGTTCCAGGAGCTGGTGGCACAGGTGCTCTCGCCGCGCCTGATGAAGTCGTCCGTCAACGTGCACCCGGCCATTATCCTGGTGGTTTTGATTGTTGGCTCGGGCCTGGGTGGCGTGCTGGGCATGGTTGCGGCCATCCCCATAGCGGCAGCCGTGCAATCGCTTTTCGTGTCTTTCTATGAGGCCCGCACCGGCAAGACCCTCTACAGCGAAGATGGCACCCTGTTCCACAAAGACAAAGACGCCATCAAGAACATCAAGAAGGCCGCAGACACCACGCTCACCAACATGAAGCGCGTGAAGAAGTAGCGCCAGCGTTTAGTGCGCGCTGCAGGCGTACTCGTTCCAGGCCTGCGCCAGCCTCTCAAACCAATCGCGGCCCAACCCCGCCTTCTCGCGGCGGCCATAGCGTGCCGGCAAGTGCGTCAGGGTAAAGCACGGGCTTGCGCAAAACCGCGCTAAGGACGCATCGCCAATGATGAGGTCGAAGGCCTGCGGGTCTCCTACCAGCTGCTTAAACTCCTGCTCATCGCGGAGTTTTATATCAGCAGGCTGTTTGATGGCGCGGTCCATGGCAAAAAAGCTTGCCACCTGCACCGAATCAGCCCCCATGCGCTTGAGCAGCCGCCGCAGCAGGTTGCTTTTGACCTGCTCGCCAATGACGAGCACCCGCGGCGCGCCCTCAAGCTGCAAGCCATCCGCCCAGCCATCGAGCCAATCCAGCTCGTCAAGGCAGACAAACTCGCAGCCGAAGTCCTTCTTAAAACGCCGCGCCAGTTTGAGCGCCGATGCACTGCATACTACGTTGCGCCGAGCCGCTGCAGCTTGTTGCCATTGCGCTTGGCCATCGCGGCTGCCCCACACGCTCAGCAGCGAGCCGCTCTTCTCGGCGGCAGCCACAACTGCAGCGCGCACCTCAGGCTCGTAGTCGATGTGGTTGAGGCCCAGCAAGTTCAGCCCATCTTGTGCCGTGCCTTGCGCTGCGCCGGCATCCACCTCGGCAACCGGGGCCGTAAACGTCTCATAGGCAAACGCAAACGCCTTTTCAAGGCCCTTGTCGTAATACTCGTTGCCCGTTGTCTCGATGAGGTACACCGGTTTGCCGACGCGCTCCTCAAGCAGGGCGGCACGGTGGCGCAAGTCCATGCCCAAAAGGCAGCTGACCGGCCCATGCACCAGCACCACAAAGTCCTGCCCGGTGCGCTCGTCAAGATCTTGCATACAGTCTTGGAAGGTGTCTTCGTTTCCCAAAACATAGACTGTGTCAACCATGTTCAGCGCATTGATGCTGATCTCGTAGTCGTCGCCGTGCATCATGCGGCGCATGGTAGAGGCGCTGCCGTTGGAGTCTTGCGGAATAACCAGCGCCGGCACATCCAAAAACAGCGAGCAGGCGCCGTTGGTGTCGGTGGCAAAAGGCACAAGGCCGTTCATAAGTCCTCTCACAGCTGCCCCCCTTCGCTCAGCGAGGCCGCCTCGGTTATGCGCTGCATCAGCACCGTGACCGACTCATAGCCCCATTGCTCCTGCTCGGGTGTTGTGGTCTGCACCACGGTGCGCTGCGCGCTGAGAGCACCCGGCACAATAAAGCCGCATTCATCGTCCTTCAAAAATTCTTCCTTGCGCGAGCCCCTGCCGCGCTTGCCGCTCTTTTTGCCGAAGCCCTGCGGGCGGCCCTCTTTATCGTAGCGGCCCATGGGCCCCTCATGGCGCTCCTCGCGCACAGTGATGCGCTCGCTTGCGTCCCGGGTCTTCACGCACGCACGGTCGATGAGGTCGGGGTGCTCGCGCTCAAGCCACTCAAAGGCCTGCGCATCGTCGGCCTCCACATGCACGGCACGCACAAAATCAACCCACACATTGCGCACCTCAAAATCGTAGTTGAGCAGCGCGCGCACGCACGACCACGGCCGTGCCATCTGCGCCAAATCCAAATCCAGCGGCTCGCCTGCCACAGCGTTGAGGGCACGCTCGAGCGCCTCTTGTGCGCCGGCCCGCTGCTCAGAAACATCAATTGTGCAGCCCAGTGCCTGCTCAAGCTGGTGGTAGTAGCCATCAATCTCCGCAATGGAGTAGCTGTAGGGCGCCGTGATGTAGGGTGTGCCAAAGCGCTCCTGCAAATAGGTGGCTGCCTCGACCCAGTTCACGCTGCACAGCACGTTCACCTGCGCGGCGCCAAAGCCAAACAGCTCGTCAAGGCTTCGCAACGCGCCTGTGGCGCGCACCCAGGGCAGCTGCGCGCCGCTTAGCGCGCTGGTGTCGCCGCAGCCCAACATCACCACGCCGCCCACAGCGCCGGGCTCAGGCTGCCCAACCATGCTCAGCAGCGCGCGTTTGGTGTGGTAGCGGTCTGAGCCGGGCACGTCTTTGCGGGTGGGGCCCGGTGTGTTGTCAGCCGACATGCGGTTTGCCTCAAAGTGGCAGCTCGGTAGTGCAAAACGCTGGGTGATTTGCTTGCACAGCTGGTCGAGGTCGATGCCTAAAAACATCGTCTGGCAAGCAGTGGCAAGCACGATGGCGCAGGTCTGCGGCCGTGTTTTGACAATCTCGGCCACCGCATCCATCACCAAATCCTCGGTAAGGCCCATGGCCGTCTGCACGTCGTTAACGATGAGATAGGACGCCTCGTCGTCTTCGGCAAGCGAGGCAAAGGAGTGCCGCGCACACTCAATGGGCCCGGCAAACAAAATATGGATTCCTGGCACCAAATGAAGCCCGGAGCCCATCACCGGCTTCATCTCGGCATCTTCCACTGCAAACGGCGCAACGCGCATAGCCACCCCTTCACAAAGCATTAATTGTTCGGAGAAAAGAATAACCGTATGCGCCCGCACGCACAAATGCGGGCATAAAAAACGGCCCGTGATGGGCCGCAAAACCAGCAAGCTGGCGGAGGGATAGGGATTCGAACCCTAGGTACGGTTCCCCGCACACACGATTTCCAATCGTGCTCCTTCAGCCTCTCGGACATCCCTCCGCATAAAGCTGAACGCGCATACGCGCAAGTAGGCAGTATAGCAAAACATCTGGGTAGGGCAACTGCAAATGTTCAAACTTCGCGCCACAGCTTGCACACTGCCACTGCCCCCACACACCCCGCGGCCCTCCCGCCTAACGGCTGTTTCATGCCGCAACTCGAATGCACAAAACCCCCACACGCCCTGCAGGCTTATGCAACACATATCATGTGATTTTGTGAGCAGGAGGTTCACATTCCCCTTAAACCTGAGAGGAAGGCTATGAGAGAACTCAAATCGATGGATGGCAACAACGCTGCGGCGCACGTGTCTTACGCGTTTACCGAGGTTGCTGCTATTTACCCCATTACCCCGTCAAGCCCCATGGCTGACTACGTGGATCAATGGGCAGCACAGGGCCGCAAGAACATCTTCGGCACCACTGTCAACGTGGCCGAGCTGGAAAGCGAAGGCGGCGCCGCAGGTGCCGTGCATGGTTCGCTGACTGCTGGCGCCATGACCACCACCTACACGGCATCCCAGGGCTTGCTGCTGATGATCCCCAACATGTATAAAATCGCTGCTGAGCAGCTGCCCAGCGTCTTTCATGTGTCTGCGCGCACCGTTTCCACCCACGCGCTGAACATCTTTGGCGACCACTCCGACGTCATGGCCTGCCGCCAAACCGGTTTTGCCATGCTGGCCGAGGGCAATGTGCAGGAGGTCATGGACCTTTCCGCCGTCGCCCACTTGGCTGCCATCGATGGCCAGGTGCCGTTCCTGAACTTCTTCGACGGCTTCCGCACCAGCCACGAGATCCAAAAGATCGAGGTCTGGGATTATGAGGACTTGGCCGAGATGTGCGATATGGACAAGGTCAAGGCCTTCCGTGAGCACTGCCTGAACCCTGAGCACCCGGCTGCCCGTGGCTGCCACGAAAACGGCGACGTCTTCTTCCAGCACCGCGAGGCCTGCAACTCCCACTACGATGCTCTGCCGGCCGTGGTTGAGAAGTACATGGGCAAGGTCAACGCCAAGCTGGGCACCAACTACCAGCTCTTCAACTACTACGGCGCCGAGGATGCCGACCGCGTTATCGTGGCCATGGGCTCCATCTGCGATGTTGCCGAAGAAGTCATCGACTACCTGAACGCCAACGGCGAGAAGGTCGGCCTCATCAAGGTGCGCCTGTATCGCCCGTTTGTGACCGAGAAGTTCATCGAGGCTCTGCCCAAGACCTGTACCAAGCTGGCTGTGCTCGACCGCACCAAGGAGCCGGGCTCCAACGGTGAGCCGCTGTATCTGGATGTTGTCGCCGCACTGGCACAGGCTGGCGTCACCGGCATCCGTGTGAGCGGTGGCCGCTATGGCTTGGGCAGCAAAGACACGCCGCCTGCCTCGGTCTTTGCCATCTACACCGAGCTGGCAAAAGATGAGCCCCGCCGTGAGTTCACCATCGGCATCGTCGATGATGTCACCGGCCTTTCCTTGCCGGAAGACCCCAACTGCCCCGGCACCTCCGCCCCTGGCACCATCGAGTGCAAGTTCTGGGGCTTGGGTGGCGACGGCACGGTTGGCGCCAACAAGAACTCCACCAAGATCATCGGCGACCACACCGACAAATACATTCAGAGCTACTTCCAGTATGACTCCAAGAAGACTGGCGGCGTCACCATCAGCCACCTGCGCTTTGGCGATAGCCCCATCAAGAGCCCGTACTACATCAACAAGGCCGACTTTGTGGCGTGCCACCAGTCCAGCTATTTGATCAAGGGCTTCCCCATCGTGAAAGACGTCAAGCCCGGCGGCATCCTGATGATCAACTGCAACTGGGATATCGATGAGCTCGAGCAGCACCTCGATGCAGCCTCCAAGCGCTACATCGCTGCCAACGACGTCAAGCTCTACACCATCGACGCTACGCACCTGGCACAGCAGGTGGGCATGGGCAAGCGCACCAACACCATCTTGCAGTCCGCCTTCTTTGCCCTGGCAGGCATCCTGCCGCAGGAAGAGGCGCTGCAATATATGAAGGATGCAGCCACCAAGTCCTACATGAAGAAGGGCCAAGAGATTGTCGATGCAAACCATCGCGCAATCGATGCTGGCGCAACCGCCTTCACCAAGATCGGCATCCCTGCCTCTTGGGCCACGGCTGAAGACACCGCGCAAGCTCCGAAGCTTGAGGGCAAACCCGAGCTGGTGGAGCAGGTCGTCAACATCATGCAGCCCATCGGCGCTATGAATGGCGACAGCCTGCCGGTTTCCGCTTTCTCCAAGCACATCGACGGCCAGTTCGAGCTGGGCGCTGCTGCCTATGAGAAGCGCGGCGTGGCCGTTATGGTGCCTCGCTGGGATCCGGAGAAGTGCGTGCAGTGCAACAACTGCGCATTTGTCTGCCCCCACGCAACCTTGCGCCCCTACGCTCTCGACCCCGTCGAGGCCGACCAAGCCCCTGCAAACACCAAACTTGCCCCGGTCAAGGCCGGCAAGGCCAAGGGCCTGTATCAATACACCTTGGCTGTCAGCCCCATGGACTGCATGGGCTGCGGCGTGTGCATCGGCCAGTGCAAGGTCGACGCCATCCACATGGTGCCGCTTGAGGAAGAGCTGGCCCAGCAGGAGGTCTTCGACTTCTGCGTGGCAAACGTCTCCGAGAAGCCCGAGGCTGCCGATGGCACCGTCAAGGGCTGCCAGTTCAAGAAGCCGCTGCTTGAGTTCTCCGGCAGCTGCGCCGGCTGCGCCGAGACGTCTTATGCACGCCTGGTGACCCAGCTGTTTGGCGACCATATGTACATCGCCAACGCTACCGGCTGCTCCTCCATCTGGGGCAACCCCGGTGCCACCAACCCCTTCACCGTGAACGCCGAAGGCCATGGCCCGGCATGGTGCAACAGCCTGTTTGAGGACAACGCCGAATTTGGTATGGGCATGAACATCGGCCACGAAGCCGTGCAAAACAAGCTGGTTGAGCACATCAACAACATGATTGCCGACACCGAGCATGCCAGCGCTGAGTTCATTGAACTTGCAAACGCCTGGTTGGATAGCCGCAAGAGCTTTGAGGCCAGCAAGGCTGCTGCCGCTGCCTTGATCCCGGCCCTTGAGGCTGCAGCTGAAAACGGCTGCCCCGACGCCAAGGCCATCCTCGAGAACAAGGAGTTCCTGACCAAGAAGAGCTTCTGGATCTTCGGCGGTGACGGTTGGGCCTACGACATTGGCTACGGCGGCCTTGACCATGTGCTGGCATCCGGCAAGAACGTCAACATCTTCGTCTTCGACACCGAGGTCTATTCCAACACCGGTGGCCAGGCCTCCAAGGCATCAAACATCGGCCAGGTTGCCCAGTTCGCTGCAGCCGGCAAGGAGATCAAGAAGAAGTCTCTGGCCGAGATTGCCATGTCATATGGCTATGTCTATGTGGCTCAGGTTGCCATGGGCGCCAAGCCGGCACAGACTCTGCGTGCCATCCAAGAGGCCGAGGCCTATGACGGCCCCTCCATCGTCATTGGCTACAGCCCCTGCGAGATGCACTCCATCAAGGGCGGCATGATCAACTGCCAGGCCGAGATGAAGAAGGCTGTGGAATGCGGTTATTGGAACCTGTACCGCTTCAACCCAGACGCTGAGCCCGGCAAGAAGTTCACCCTCGACAGCCGCGAGCCTGCTGGTGGCTACCGCGACTTCCTGATGAACGAGGCCCGCTACAGCCGCCTGACCCGCGAGTTCCCCGACCGCGCCGAGACGCTGTTCGAGGCCAACGAGCGCGCAGCCATGGAGCGCTACGACCACCTGCTGAAACTCAAGGAGATGTACTCCGAGGCCTAAAGCTTGCGCATAATCGCTCAAAGCACCCCTTTCACCATGAAAGGGGTGCTTTTTTGTGAGATACTCGCGATGCATTGTTCGTTAACCGAAAGGATTTATCATGTTTTGTCCTTCATGTGGCTCAAACGTACCCGACGGCACTGCGTTTTGCCCCAACTGCGGCTCCAACATGGCAGCCTCCGCTCAGCCCCAGGGCACCCCTGATCCTGCCCAGCAATACCAGCAGCCCCAACAGCAGTATCAGTAACCTCAGCAGCAATACCAGCAACCGTACCAACAGCCGGTTGCTGCCCAACGCAACTCCATGTATGCCTTCGCTTCTTCCATGTATTGGTTGAGCCTGGTTGGCATCATCATCGTTGCCTGCAAGGCCGACCGCAGCGACCCGTTCATCAACCAGCACCTCAACCAGATGTTCGTGCTGTTCTTGGCCGCGATTGTTTGCAGCTTCCTGTGCATCTTTGTCATTGGTGGCCTTCTGCTCATCGCTGTAGCTGTCTTTGCCATCATGGGCTCCGTGCGTGCATACCGCGGCGATATGACGCCGCTGCCCCTCATCGGCAACTGGAAGCCGCTGAAGTAAAACTGGTAATTCGCTCATAAACAAAAAAGTGGGAGCCACCCAACCAGGTGGCTCCCACTTTTTGTGCAGAGAACGTGCTTTATAAAGCTTTGATTTTGATGGCCTGAGCGGGGCATGCGGTGACGCACTTGCCGCACTTGCTGCACTCGGGAATACGCTTTGAGTGAGGGTCAACCTCTTCAGGGCAAGCATCCACACATGCATGACAATCAACACCCTGCTCACGCAGGCATTTATCCTCAGAAACCTTGGGCTTAAACGTGAAGTTAAGGTTCGAAATCAGGCTGATAAGCGCACCCATGGGGCAAATTTTGGCGCACCATTTGCGGAAGAACACCAGCTCGAGCAGCAAGATAACCGGGATCACCAGCAGTGCCCATGTGGGGTCGGCTGCCGTAAAGGTGTTCCACAACGCAACAATCAGCGCAAAGATCAAACCAATGGGGCATACCAAACAAAAGACCGGAAAGCCAAAGACCGCTGAAGACAGCAGCGCACCCACCAGCACACCATGGCGCGAGTCGATCTTCAAGCCATCGCGCTTGCCGCCCAATGCACTCAGGCAATTGCCACCACATGCATCGGATGCCTTGCAGGAAGACTCAGCCTGCAAGTTCTCTGCAATCGACTTCTCAATTTCTTGAGCCTGCTCGGCTGTAACCTGCACCTCGGCCAGTGCCTCAGTTTGGCTGTCTGCGTCTTTTTCCAGCGCAGACTCAACATTTTTGGTCTTCTTGCCTGGGCGGAAGAACTTTTGAACCCACGGCGTCGGGCAAATCCAGCTGCAAAACGCCTTGCCTGTCAAAATGACAACAACAATCACAACAACGAGCAGGATGAGCGGGTGCAGCATAACCTCTTTGGCACCTATCATCACTTCCAAGGCGCCAAGCGGGCAGATAGCTGCAATTTGGTCGAAGCCGAATGCAGAAAGCGTGCCACTTCCCAGCTTGAAGATAAGCCCAACCACCGTAAACGCGATAATTGCCAGGGCAATAAAACCCCTGACCTTAGAAAACGGGAACTGTTTCATGGTCTACGCCTCCAAACTGCGGACATTGATGCCGCGCTCAGAGCCACCGCTATAGGTTAGGTAGCTATTTGAAGGGCACTTATATTCACAAATGCCACACCCATTGCATTTGGAAAGATCGACTACGGGGTGGCCGTTGTTGTTGAGGGAGATGGCGCCATAGGGGCACTCATCCACACAAATCTGGCAGCCATGGCCTTGATAAGCAATGCAACGGTCTTCCTCAATCACTGCGCCACCAATGACACTGCTCGTTTCGCTGATGTCATGTATAGACCCAACGGGGCACACCACCTCGCACTTTCCGCAGAAATCGCAGATGCCTGCGTGAAAATCCATCACCGGCGTGCGCCAGTTGAGGATGCCATCCTCAAGCGTGGCTGTGCGCAAACAATTCTGTGGGCAGATGCTTTCGCAGCGGTTGCACTTTATGCAGGTAGCAAGAAAATGATCTTCGTCTTGGGCTCCCGGTGGACGCAGTGGTGTTGCCGTGCCGGCCAAGGCCTTTCCTGCCCCGCCAAGCACAAAGCACCCAGCAACACCGGCTGCAATGCCGATTGCCGTCCTCCTGGTAACTTCAGTACTCATGAGCGGTAAACCTCCAAATTTCCCCTCAATGTGTATCCGCGCATCTATGCAGTCGCCTGTAGGGCAGCCGCCTGATCACGAATAATTTCCTCAATAACCTCAGATTCGTCGTCGATAACTTCAGTCTCCATATGGATAAACCCGCGCGTCACGCTGGCAACGCCCCGATAAAAACGGGTGTTCGCAACATCCTCAATCGTGTCGCACAAGTCATCTATCCAATTGAGCTGGTGGTTTGCATGGAAGTCTTTAACCTTGTGGGCCAGCTCGCTTGCACGCAGCCAGTCTTGTTGCTGCAGCGCCTCGTTCATGCGGTCAAGCATGTTTGCAATAAACTCGAACTCAAAGGAGAGGTGGTCTTCGGGCATATGAAGCGTTTCATCGGGCTGAATATGCTCAGAGCAAAACACCTTATAGACCTCGTCGCGGGGCTCCTGCATCATCAAGCCCAATTCAGAGGTGAAGACGCTTTCATAAGGCGTTGCGGCAAAGGTCTCATAGTTTCCCGCCGCCAAAAACGTATGGGCATAGTCTGCAGCCAGTTTCTCGCGGGTGCCGCTGTTGCGTCGGCGCAAATAGGCCTTCATATCTGCATAGCCCTTTGCTAACAATTCATCCCCAGCATCCAACCCGGTGAAATCCTGGTTTGCCAGCGTCTCGATGTCATCTTGAGTCAGCTCTTTAAAGTAGTAGTGGGCAAGCCTGCGGTAATAATCTGCTCGGCTTTTATTGAGTGCCACCAGCTGCTCAACCAACTCTTTGTAATTCTCCTTCATGAAACACTCCTTTTTTTTGTTGAAAGAGCTCATGCTTTTTTTCTTTTCAGTGCGCTGAGACGTGCCCTCGCTAAGAGTCTGAGATAAGAAGAGGGGACTGCATACAAATTACTCAAATGCTGCAGGTTATGAAAAGGGGTAACCATAAGCAAGAGCACGCCCCCGCGCACTGCCACCGCACGTAGCAGTGTTTGGGAAGGTGGGCGCCTGAACAACAAGCGCCCACCACAGGTAACACTAGATAAGGCCAAAGAAGTTGGCGATAGCGCCAGCCACGGCCCACATCATGCAGCGGTAGCAGATAGCACCAACGAGGGTGCACACCACAGCGCAGATGGAGAACGTGAAGACCTTGTCTGCTGCCTTGGAGGCATAGAAGCCCAAGGCAATTGCCGCCAGGCCGCTGCCCAGCAGGCAGACGACGAAGAACACCATACCGGCGGTAAGGTTGCCGCATGCAAAACCGAATGCTGCAGCAGTGACTGTTGCCACAATGCCTGCAACCATCAGGAACTTGGCATACAGGGACAGGTCTGCACCTTCGTCACCAAACTTGCTGGCAACGAGCAGATACATTGCAACGCCAAACGGCATGGCCGTGCCCAAATAGCCCAAGGGCATTAGGATGGTGTTCCAAGCAGGCTGAGAAGCCATCATGTAGGACTCACCAGCCATGAACGACAACACCACACCAAAGATTGCTGCCAAGACAGCCATGGCCTTGCGAGCACCAGCACCAGCCTCGCGCTTAACCAAGATCATATAGATCAAGGTAGCAAGTCCGGTCAAACCAACCAAGCAGATCTCAATAAAGATGCCACTGGTGGGGTGCCCCAAAGCACCCATGATGTTTTCCGGGTGAGACAGGTGGGTCACAGAGGCGATGCCACCAACAGCCAGCACGATAATGGCAACCAGTGCGCCCATGAATGCGGCCTTGGGAGCCTTGCCCTTGAACTCATCGATGGCGAGGCATGCAAGCATCCAACCAGCGCCACCAGTCAGCGCGGTAAACAGAACGAGGGACCATTGAATCTCCATGGTTTATGCCTCCTTCTTGAACCAGGATGCGTTGACGGAATCAGAAGCAGGCGAAAGCTCGCTTTCAGGGATCCACGTCGCAATCTTCTCGGACAAAATGTAATAGGTCGACGGGCCGTTGCCCACGTCGGTCAGCTTGTGCAAGCTGCTCTCATCGGCATCAGCAACTGCCTTTGCGGCATCGCTGCTGGAATCATCCAGATCGCCATAGAAGCGAGCATTGCCACAGCAAGCAGCGACACAGGCCGGCTGCTGGCCGGCAGCAGTGAGCTGGCCGCACAGGGTGCACTTCTCGACCTTGCCCTCAGACTTGTTCCAGGAACGAACGCCATAGGGGCAAGCCATCATGCAGTACTTGCAGCCGATGCATTTCTCCTTGTCGATCAGCACCATGCCCGTCTCTTCGTCCACATAGGATGCGCCGGTGGGGCACACATGAACGCATGAGGGGTTCTCGCACTGCTGGCACTGAACGGGCAGCCAATACTGCTCAAGCTCGGGGAACGTGCCGTGTGGGCCAACTTGGATTACGCGATTCCAATACTCGCCCAAGGCAACGCCGTTTTCGTTCTTGCATGCCACTTCGCACGCGTGGCAGCCGATGCATTTGTCGGCATCGACGACTAAACAGTAGCGACTCATGACTCGTAGCACCCTCCTCCAGTAAAGTCAGACGGCTCAGGCATCCAAGGCTCGAAGTCCTCGGCTTCGTACCAAATGCCCTCGGGGCGCTCGCCCTTGGAAACTTGGACGCTGATGCCGCGAAGCGTATACGTACCAATCTCCGGGTTGAAGTGACCGGTGTTCTTGGTGAGAACGTTCATGTTGGATGTGGTCCAAGACTTGCGGCCGTCGGAGCCATCCTCCAAGAACTCGGGGTTCCAGAAACGCTCGATGTAAACAGAGTTGCGAGCAATGCCCTCGGTCACGCGAGCCACAGCATAGATACCGCCAGAGACAATAGCCTGGGCATCAGCGGTGAGCTCTTCGCCGGGGTTGAACTCGGTGTTCTCGGCAGTCTTGCTCGGAGCGTTCGTGCTCTTCTTGTTAACGCCGGTGGTGATGTCTTTGAAGACATCGAGACCATCAGTACGCGGGGAGTGGATGTTGACCCAGTCACCATCGGAAATGCCGCGCTCTTCAGCGTTCTCGGGGCTGATCCACAGCTCGGGAGCAGGGTACAGCTCACGCATGAAGGGGTTGTTACGCAGCGTGCCATGATGGTAGTAAGGCAAGCGGCCTTCGGTCAGGGTCAGCGGGTAATCCTCGCCATACTGCGCCTCATCCTCTGCCAGATAGTGGTACGGCATGGGGTTGTAGTCAACCGTAGAGGCAGGCATCTCGAAATCCTCAGAGCCATGGCGGCCGAGGTAGAGCATGTTGTCTGCATAGGGGCTGCACTTCTTGGGGTCATCAACGATGTCGCTTGCAGCAACGCTGAAGCCGGTGTAGACGTCGCCTCCGCCGCCACCCACGCTGCTGGTGTTGCCCTTAGCGCCACCTGCAGCTGCGGCCACGTTGGCCTTCTTATAGCCGTCATAGGTGGTGCCACCCCAATACTCGTCATCGGTTGCCCACTCTTCGGGGAAGACATCCATTGCCTGCTCCATGGTGGTAACAGACGGATCGCCGCCCTGGGTTGCAACCCAATCCCAGTACTCATTGATAGTCTTCCAATAAGCAGGAACCTTCATGGGGATCTCAGGCAGGTTGCCAATCTTATCCTCATCCATGCAAGCTTCCATGTTGGGGTCATACAGATCGCTGTCGGGGTCAGACATGGCCTCGGCAATCTTGCCCCACATCATGATCTCGTCAGCAGCCTCAAACAGGTTGGTGACCGGTTTGCGCATCAGGTTGACGTTCAGACGGTTCTGAGCAAATGCGTTCTCAAGCCACTCGCAAACAGGGAACAGCACGTCAACAGCCTCAGTGGTGAAGCTGGTGGGGTACATATAGCCCTGAACGATCATGTCGAACTTGGGGAATGCCTCAACCCAAGAGGAAGAGTTGCCCAAAGCAGCCATCTTGTTGCCGGAGCGCTCAATCCAGACCTTCGGCTGATAAGGCTCGCCGGTGAGGATAGCAGACAAAACAGTGGGGATGTGGGAGTGCATCCAGGAGCCCAAGACTTTGTGCTCAACATAGCCCAAACGCTCAAGAACAGCCTCGTCCTTCTGGAATTCATAAGCCAGCGGGCCAAAGAAGCCAGACGGGAAGATGGTGGATTCAGCAGAGCTGAGACCCGAGGAGCCTTCGCCGCCAACGGAGTTGGCCGGGCAGCCCTCATGCCACAGGTGAGCAGTCATGCAGTCCAAAGCGGCAGCGCCGATAGCGGCTTGGACGCTCAGGGGGTACATGTCGGTTGCAACACCCAAAGAGATGCCGCCATGTGCGCTGGAGCAGTACAGCTCGATTGCCTCTTTGATCTTGTCGGGGTCGCAGCCGCAAATCTCGCCAACCGTCTCGAGGTCGTAGTCGGCGCAACGGTCTGCATAAGCCTGGAAAGCGGTCTTGCACTTGACCTTGGAGCCGTCTGCAAGCTCAACCTCAACAGTACCGAACAGCTGCGGATGATAGGTACCATCGTTGTTCGGGCCCAAAGCAAATGCCTTGGTGACCTTCTTGGTCTCGGTGTCGTAGTAGACATAGCCTTCGTTTTCAGCAGTCGTGTCCAAGCCCTTAACGGCGGATGCACGAAGCAGCTGGCCGTCGGTGGTCAGCGGCAACTCTTCGCCGTTGACAACCGGCAAGGAAACCTCGTCGCGAGGGTCAATCAAAAATGGCAGGTTCGTCCACTGCTCGCAGAAGTCCTCATAATCGGGGATCTGCTCATAGAGCTTGTTGTCGATGATGTACTTCATCCAGCCAAGCATCATGGCCAAGTCGGTGCCAGGCTTGATGGGCAGCCAGATATCTGCCTTGGTTGCATCAGCGTTGAAGCGCGGGTCAATGACGATGGTCTTGCACCCGTTAGCGCGCAGCTCAGAAACACAGCGGCCAGAAGTGGAGGGAGAGTGCCACGCCGGGCCGGTGCCCCACATGACATATACTTCTGCAATCTTGCCATACTTGCCAGCAGGCTTGTAAAGCTCAGGGCAGCCGGAGTCTGCAATAGACGTATCGCACAAGCCGTTAATAAGCGGCATCGTGTAGTTACGGGGCAGATAGCACTGTGCGCAGCCAGGCTCGAAAACGTTGCCTGCACCCCAGAAGTTACGGAAACGCGGGGGTGAGAAGAACTGCGGGTTGCCGCCGCCACCAGTTGAGGTGAGCAGGCCATGCTTGCCCGTCTTATCACGCATATCAATGAGGGCCTGGGCCACCATCTGGGCAGCCTCGTCCCAAGAGATGCGCTCCCACTCGTTGCCGGGCTTGTCGCCCACACGCTTCATGGGATACTTGTTGCGGTTGGGGTGATACAGGGCCTGAACGCCACTGAGACCCTTCGGGCACACACGGCCCTTAGACATCGGGTCAATCTCGTCGCCCCTGATCTTGATCACACGACCATTGCTCACTGTGGCAATAACGCCGCAGTTAGCGATGCATGCGCGGCAAGAAGTGCGGATTTCCTGCACATCGTCGTCGGCCCATGCTTTGTCGCTTTTAACCATGCTGTCGGTTGCGGCAACACCCAAGGCGCCAGCTGCACCAGTTACAGCTGCAGCTTTGATAAAGCTGCGACGTGACATAGTCGTATCAATCATACTTACCTCCTTCTTCAACTCTCTCTTACATACGGATCTTGCTTGAAGCTTTATTTTTCAGAGCTCTGGTGCTGCTGTAAGATCTCCCTTCCTTCTTCAGTAGTCACCCATTTGCCCCTCCAAACCAACATTGCGGCCTTATCCAACTTGTCTACATAAAAGTCGGCGGCCAAAGTGTGCTGCGCCTGCACGGTGTCAACTGCCAACCCCGGCGTTTCCTCATACCAAGTCTTGATCTCGGGGAATGTGCGTGGTGTTAGGCAAAGCTCCATGAGGGCATAGAAAGTCTCTGCCCTGTGCGGACGCTGATTAATAAGTGAACGGAAGCGCTTATCAGGGCTCACCAACTCGCAGGCCTTTAAGCCCTCCGGGCTTGTGGTGAGCGTTATCGATTCGGTCTTGTCCTCAATTTCATCGGCGCTCATTTCTGCGACAACCTCAGCGGTCATCTCTGTGCCGTCTTCCATGTAGCAGCGTTCAACAAGGCCGCCGCATTTCTTGAGCATTTGAACCAATGAATACGGGGATTGGATGATGTGGCTATACACATATTCATCAGACTTCGAGATGAACTCTTCGACTTCTTCATAGCTTTTGGTTTGCCCGCAATAGCAAAGCGTCTTATAGAGAATCTCGCGCAGTGCGTTTTGTGCGCCAATGCAGGTAATGATTGCGTCTAGCGTTTCTGCTGATGTGCGATTTGTGTTCTCTGCAGCTTCTTTTTGTGCCTTGAACGCTGCTTCGAATACCTTTTCAGCTTCGCCTTCATCCGAGGAGCCGGCAGCGAAGCTTGCATAGTCGCGGGGCACCTCAAATTTCGGCAACCTGCGTTTAAGAAGTTTTGACTTTGGCGCAGAGGTCTCTGCTGCGTTTGCACATTCCTGTGTCATCGTTTGCTCTCCCTTTCTCCTGCTGCTTGTGGGCCCCACCCCACAGCTTGTGCAGCGATTGAAAAGATAAGGGCAAGCCCTTTTTGAGTCTGTAGATACCTCTCAACCAAATTTTGTTAACTAGTTAGTCAAAAATTGACTATTTCCTATTGATTAGTTAACGCCTTAGACTTTGATTAACATGGGAAAAGAAAGAGTGGGGCTCATGAAACACACTGAGATTGACATTTCGAATCTGTCAAAGCCAGTGCAAACACGCATTGCCATTGACCGCCAGGTGCCATACCTTACTTATTTAGGCATCGGGTTTTGGATGCTTTGGAACACAATTGGCTTTTCAGGCGCATTTTGGTTAACGGATGCGGATAATTCTTTTTACGCTGAAAACCTAACGTTTATACACCTGGTTGCATCTACCGTATGTTTATTGGCAGTTGCACTTCTTTCCAACAAGGTAAAGAACGTTGTTGTAAAGAATTGGTTTACGTTCACAAGCGCCTTTATTGCCACAGTGGGTACAGCTTTTATCTTATGCACCAGCCCTGCGTTTATGATTCTTGTTTTTGGTTCAAATGACATTGGTCCTATCTCAATGTATTTGTTCTATGTGGGCGATGTCATGACCGGTGCTGGCACAACCATGCTCTATGTTCGCGCTACCGCACTTTATGGAGCTATTCCTCCGCGTAAGGCTTTATCACTTTTTGCCTGCAGCTATCTGCTCTCAAGTGCAATCTTTTTTGTGCTAAAGGGTGCAGATAACACCTTGTTTGCAAACATTATCTTTGCACTTTGTCCTCTTTTTGCAGCAGTGCTTCTTGGGTTGCGCAATAAGTCGATTCAAGGTGAAGGTACCGTTTTGAGGTCTACAGGAAAGATTATGCCCATGTTTTGGGTTTTTGTAGTTGCCCTCATTTTGTGCACCTTTACCTTAGAGACAATGAAATCCTTTATTTTTATTGATATTCCCGTCTCTGCTTCAATTGCAGCTCACAGCGCAGCGCAGCTTTTCTGCATAGCATCATGCTTGGTTATATTGATTGCAGTGCTTCTCACCAAAAATCGTGATCAGAGCTTCATTATGCTTTTCCGAACAGTTTTGGTGATTATTGTGATTGTTGTCATGCTCTTTATTGCAATAGACGTTCACTCTCTTCAGATTGGTGCTATTGCAGCGGGTTGTCTTCCGGTGTTTAACGTTATTGTTTGGGGCATGCTTGCCTACATCGTGTTTCAATCGCAAGCTGAGGCTCTAAGAGTCTTTTGTTTTGGCAATGCTGCACTAAGCATTGGCACCATGCTCGGGTCAATTGTCACTATGATCTATCAGCAAGGTTTTCTTAATGAGTCTGTTTTGCGCACCCTTCTTATCGTTTTAGGGTTTGCTGTTCTCGTTGTTGCATTGTTTTTCTTTACCGAACAGCGCATGTCTTCGTTAATTGCCCCTATCGATGATGAACGGCTCAGCGCCGACACGTTCGGCGCTGAAATGAAAAAACCGCGACGCTTTAAGGTGGCTATAGACACCATTGCCCAAGATAAAGGCTTAACCAATCGTGAGCATGAGATTTTGGAAAAGCTGCTTAAAGGAATGACGGCACGCCAAATTGCTGATGAGGAAACACTGAGCATCTACACCGTTAGGGCTCATGTTCGAAACATTTACACGAAGCTTGATGTGCACAGCAAGACCGAGCTTAATCAATATCTTGAGAATCTAAATTCCCAAGATATTGATTAAGTGTTCGAAAACGTAAAAATGCCCCGCTGCCTTTCACAGACAGCGGGGCATTCGGTTTGCTTAGACGCTGGGTTATTCTTCGACCTTCATTGCGTCAAAGGCCTTCAGCCAGTCACCTGGGATACGCTGCTCGGTGGCCTCGGCCCAGATGAGGTTCACGCGAGCACCCGGCAGCTCGTCGGCGATGGGCACAAATGCGACGCGATCATCAAAGTGGCTGCGGCGCTGGCTCAGCACCATGGAGACACCCTCGCCCTCTTCAATCTGCATGACCAGGCCCGGCACGTCGTCGTAATAAGCGCTCTGGACCATATCGACACCAGCATCTTTAAAGATGTTAGTGAAGAACATGTTCATGGAAGCCATGGTGGTGGGGCTCGGGATGATCACGTTCTCCTCGGCGATTTCCTTCAGCGTGACCGCTTCACGCACTGCAAAGGGGTGGTTCTTCGGGGCAACGAGCTCGTAGACATCCTTGTCAATGCAGATGGTGTTATAGCCGTCATACAGGCGATCTTCGACCACAATGCCAATAGCTACATCAATTTCGCCGTTCTCAAGCTTCTCGCGCAGCTCCATATGCTCAAGCGGCGTGTAAACCGGCTTGATGGTGGGGGCATAAATACCCAAGGCGCGGGTGATATAGGGCATCTCATCGCGGGAGGCATCGTAGCGGTAGCCAATGCGCAGCGTGCGCTGGGGCTTGCCCTTTGCCTTGTTGATGTCGCTGATGGTGTTGCCATATGCATGCTCAATGCGCTTGGCGCCCTGCAAGAAGATGCGGCCAAACTCGGTGATGGTCATCTCACCGCGAGCGTTGTTGATAAACATTGCCGTGCCGATTTCTTCCTCCAACTGCGTGATGTCTTCGGAAAGCTCAGCCTCGGTGATGAACAGCTTCTTAGCTGCAAGTGCATAGTCGAGTTTATCTGCCAGGGTAATAAACTCGGTAATCTGTTGAATATCCATGGAGCGTCTCCTTCTCGCAAAATGTGCGTCTATACGATTATAAACGCTTACGGCCACACATGAGCCGTTGCAGTTGTGCTCATCGGGGTTTGGTTTTATGCAGTTGTAGCTTTCCTGCGGCGCTACTGCTCCCAGATGGCGCGCACGGCGTCCGCCTGGGC
>R11__coassemble_669_pt1 | contig 21375 bp, 17 predicted proteins | sample R11__metabat2_low_PE_020 | metagenome-assembled genome bin R11 | reverse complement strand
AGGGCAACATTGGGATACTGCTCCGCGCAGGGCCCTGCGGTGCACGGAGAGATGGGCGAGAGTATAGCGCATCGCATGCGCTTCGGTTTGCTGGAGCACGAAAAAAGGTGCCCCACTTGCGCAGGGCACCTTCCCGTTTGCATTTGCTATGCGCGGCTATTGCATCTCGGAGCCGTTGCCGATGTACTGAGAGCTACCAAAGCCCAAAACCAAGGCGATGATGTTGGGGAAGAAGATGCTCAGGATCAGCCAGCCAACGCCATGGCCGAAAGACTTGTACATGAAGTACTCGCACATGATGCCCATGACAGCAGCGATGAACTCGACGACAGCGCCGACGTAACCAAGTGCGGTGATGTGGCTGGTGTCATAGCCGGTCTCGGTAAGGGTAACGCCGCCAGCGCTGATCAGGATGCCAGCACCCAAAGCAATGATGATCGTGACCCAGAACATGCTGGTCTTCCAGCAGCGCTTATAGATGATGTACACGTTGTAGAAGGGGATGATGGCCTTCCAGCCAGGCTCGCCCATCTTCTTGAAGATCTTCCAAAATGCGATGACCACCAAGATGTAGAACACCAGCAGGCCTATAAGAAGGGTTCCCAAAAAACCGCCTACAGCAAAGGCAGCAGCCTCGTTTTCCGTCATAATAGCTTCCTTTCTTCACAGGAACTTCACAACTTACCTGCCTGCATTCTAGCGAAGTGCCCTCAGGATTTCGAGGGCGAGGGAGCTATTTCCTATTTTGCACAAACCATTTCAATGAGTTGAAGTGCATCTTTGAGGGCTTGAAGTGCGATGAAGTCGTCGTTGAAGCGCACTTTAACGCGCATCAAGGCTATGCCGCGGCTGCGCGTGTTGACAAGCTCGTCTGCCCAGGAGGTGTGCCCTATCAAGCCAGCCCCGGGGTTGCTGCGGCCCGCCTTCTGCTCGGCTTGGGCCATAAGCTCGATGACGGTGTGCTCAAGCAAGTGCGCAAGCTCGGTGCCCACAATGTCGGCGCCGAAGGTCTCCCCTTTCTCGTTGACACACACATGCTCAGCCAAGTTGGGCAGAGCCTCAAGCATTGCAGCGGCAACTTCGGGGGTTACATGCAAGGCCGCAAGGCTGCAGGCGACCTCCATATCGAGCGCGCCGTCCTTTGTGACGGTGATGTGCTCAACTTGCAGCGCCTTCATTTAGTTGTCTTCTTTGGCAGACTCAACGCTAAAAAGGTCGGCACCCTCAATCTGAGCCGCGTTTGCGTTTGTGGCAGCAGAAACACCTTGCGCAGGGGTCTGTGCAGCTGCCTCAGGTGCAGCTGTGGTGGTTGCCTCGGGTGCAGTCGCCGCGTCGTTTGAAGACTGCTCGTTTTGAGCGGCATAGGCTTCCTCGGCTGCCTGAACCGTTTGCTCAGCAAAGGCAACAGCAGCGTCAACGATCGTAGCCTCGGTTGTTGTGGCTGGTTGCTCTTGTTCTATTGCAGCTTGCAGGCCCAGCAGCACAGCACAGGCACCTGCACCATAGTCGGCATCCAAGCGAGGGGTCCAGGCAGCGTTAAAGGTTTCTTGTGTGCCAGCCGGCACACTGATGAGCAAACCTTGCGGCAGCACTGTGCCAAACGGCTGCACACCCCATAGCTCGGCCGTTGCCAAACGGGTGCTGCTAACCGCCAAAGTTGCAAGCGGTGTGTTTGCAAAGCACCCATCGCCAACAGTCACAACCGTGGCAGGGATGGCAAGGCTCGTCAAACCGCATGCGGCAAAGGCGCGGGCGCCGATTGTCTTTAAAGCACCTGCGTCGCCCGGCAGGTAGAAGGCGGTCATATTAGTGCAGCCACAGAAGGCTTCGGCACCGATGCTTTCAAGAGAGGCCATGTAGCACTGCGCGGTAGCACCGGGCACATAAAGCTCCTGGCCAATGCCGAAGGTCAGCGCGGCACAGTTGCGGAATGCCGCAACACCAATGCTCTTCAGCGCGCTGCTATTTGCTAAAGCAACCTCGGTGTTGGCAGTGCCATAGGCGCCATCCCAGCTGAAAATCACCAATGCGCTGCAGCCATCGAAAGCATAATCGCCAATGGTTTGCAGGCGCTGCGCAGCAGGTGTGGCACCTGTAAAGTAGAAGCTGTTCAGGCTCGCGCAACCGGCAAAGGCGCCGGCACCAATGGAGCTCACGCCGTAACCATCTGCAACGCAAACGCAAGTCAGGCCACTCACACCAGCCATGAAGTTTGCAGGGATAGTGGTGGAAGCATTGATGGCCCAAGTGGCCAAGGAGTTGCAGCCTGCAAAGACGCCTGAGCTCGCGTCGGCGCTCGCACCAGCCTCAAGTTCTATGGCTCCGCCGCTTTCAAAGGTTTGCAAGCCCTGGCAATCGGCAAAGGCGCATGCCCCAAACAGTGTTTGCCCATGGGTGGTGAGGCTTGTAATGCCCCAGCAGCTGTAGCCGGCACCTGCCGCAATAACTGCGTACTTGCTGGCCACATCCAACGCGCCAGTGTATGAGCGCGAGATGAACGCGATGCCGCTCAGCCCGGTGCCATCGACGTTTGTGCCTGCAACGACCAAATCGTCAGAGCGTGAGCTTGCGAGCTCGGTGTCGCACTCCCCCGCCTCGCGCACGGCATAGCTTTCGGCATTTGCCCAAACCATCAGCTCAGTGTTGCACCAGGTAGCGTTTGCATAGCTTGCCGCCTGAGAAAGCGGGGCGAAGATGTGTACGTTACTGGCATCCATGGTGCCAATGTTTCCATTGACCACATGCGGCAGCGCGCCATTAAAGGCGATGACCTCTAAGTTTGCGCAGGAGCTGAAGGCACCCTCGCCCACAACGCTGACGCTTGCAGGCACATAGACAGCCCGCAGCTCATTGCAATCGGCAAAGGCTTGGGCCTTGATTTCGGTAGTGCCAGCGGCAATGGTGTAGCTGCCAGTCAAACCGGCGGGAGCCTCGCAGCACACTTTGCGGCTGCCGTCGTCGCTGAGCAAGTAGACAACGCCAAAGTCATCGGTGACACTTTGCCAGCCCGTGTTAAACAAAGCGTTTGTGGCGCCTGCACCGTAGTCGGCATCAAAATCCGCCGCCCAACTGGTGCAATAGGCGGCACGCACCGCTTCACTCTCCACATTCACGGCCAGCGCCGAAGGCACAACCTCGCCAAAGATATCCATGCCGATGCCAGCCGGCGTCTCACCCAAAGTCAGCTCGCTTAAGGCAGTCGCCCCGGCAAAGGCACCGTCGCCGATCATAGAGACGCTTGAGGGCAACGTGACGCTAACAGTGTCGGTTCGGTTGTCGAACGCACCGGCCGCAACAACGCTGACTGTTGGTGCAATATCGTCAACAACTGTCTCGTCAGCCGCACGCAAAAGGATGGTCTTGTTTGCGTTATAGACAAAGCCATCCGCCGTGCTCAGCGTGGTTTTGTCCACGCCAGACGGAGTGTTGATAAGTTTGATGGCAGCGCCCTCGCCATACAGCTCGTCAATGGCCGAACTCCACTGGGAGAGATACTCCAGATAGGCACTGTCAGGCACCACAATTTGCAGACCGGCTGCCACAATCTCATCCACATCGTGGCCGCTCCATAAATCGAAGGTGTCGGCAGAGATTTCGGCAGGGGTTTCAGAGGTAAAGACAATCTGTTGCAGTTGCAGCTCGCTGCCTCTCTCCAAAAACACCTTGCTGCCCAGCTTTAGGTCATCCGAAGTAAAGGTGATGGAAGTTTGGGCGCAATCGGCAAAGGCGCAGGCACCCACATTCGTGAGAGTCTCGGGCAGCACAAGCTCTTTAATGGCGCTACCGGCAAACAGCGACTTCGAGTTTTGATCGCTGTAGATTTTGGTAAGCGCCGGGTTCCAGGTGATCTCGCTTAAAGCCTGCGGCACCAGGCACAGCATGCTGCCGTCAGCGCTGTAGACCACGCCTTCATAGGAGGAATAGACGCCGTTGCCCTCGGTGACCCCGTAAGCCTTCACATTGGAATAGCCCGATGCAGCTGGCACGATGCTTGCCATGCTGGCAGGAAACTCGATTGACGTCAGCACCGAGGCATTGCGGGTGGGGGCAGCGTCCGTTGAGTAATCCATCGTGTCCATGTCGATGGTAAACGCCCCTTCCGGGATGGCCATATCCCCGCTTTCGCCGTGGTAGGCAACCACCGTGGCGCCAACAAACTCAAAGTCGTGGTTGGGAGCAATCACCGTGGGGATGAGCGTGGTTAGCGGCGTGGTGGCCGCATACGACGTGGTGCTGGCCGTGCCATTTGCATCGATAAAGCCCGAGATGCTGGAGAAGATATTGCCCGTCTCGGGGTCGATGTAGTTTTGGTAGTTATCGGGGTTATAAACAGGCGAGGCCATGAGTTCGTTGTAGGCGCTGGCCTTTTTCTCGACGTCTACCTGCAGGTTTTCATCAACATCTACCAGGGAATAGGGCCAACCCAGCTCGGCATCCCAAAAATAGGTTTTGTTATCGGCTGGCACGGTAAAGCGCACTGCCTCAGGCACATAAAAACGGGCAACCCACTGACTAACGTGGTAGGAAGACGTCGCCGTCTTTTCGCCATACGTAATGGTTGCCTCATGAGTGCCAACCGTGGAAGTGTCTGCCTGCACGCGGTATGCACCATAAGGGATGTAGCGAGTCACAATCTCGCCGCTTTCGAGCTGCATCGTTGCCTTAACCAAGAGGCTTTGGCAAACGTCTGAGGTAATTGCCTGGCCTTTGTTGAGCTCGCCCAAAGACGTGGAAAGGCCCAAATAGCCGCTGACCTCCAAGTTGAAGACCTTGACCATGGAGGTGAGCTCGTCAACAGATGCCACCGGAATAGCTGGGTCAGGGGTAGGCGGTGTCGGGGTCGGCGTGGGCGTCGGTGTCGGGGTCGGCGTAGGCGAAGGGATGGGGCTGGGCGTCGGGGTCGGGTTCGAGCCAGAACCGGACCCAGAGCCAGAGCCAGAGCCTGAGTTGCCAGCAAGGCGCGATTTCGACGAAGCAGATGATGAGACCTTGCTGCTCGAAGAGCTATGGCTACCCAAAACTGTTACATCGAGTTTTGCATTCGAGCCATCTTTTTTTGAGCTTGAGGCGCTAGAGGTGGCCGGTGCTTTCTCATCGGAGCTGACGTTGGCCTTTTCGCTGGTGGCCGAGGGCTTTGTTTGCGTGGTGGTTTGTGCTGCGGAGCCGTTTTCATCATCGCTGGAAGAGCTGAGGTAACCGGACGGGTCGAAGTCTTCAGTTGGCAAGGCAGCCGCATAGACGCCCACGCCAGCGCACAGGGCAATGATGGTTGCCACAACGCCGGCAGCCAACTTGTTCGAGCCTAAAAACGACCTGTTGTTCCTCATAATCTCGTCTTCCTCACGAGCCGCTTCGTCTACATCCTACTAAGAGCGCTGCTTGCTCACAACGCGCTGATAAAAAACCGTTTAAAACGTTCACGCAGGCCTTTCGGTTTAGGCAGGCCTGCCTCAACACGCCCAACAAAGCTGCGCAGGGCACGCATCTCGTGCGCACGCAGTTTCTTGCCGCCAAACACCTGGTCTTGGCACAAGCGGATGGCACGCTCATATTCAGCTGCATCGATTTCGGGGTATGCCGCACAAACGGCCTGCGTGCTCTCCAGCGGTTTGCCCTCATCAAAGTCTATGTTGCTTGCTTTGAGCATTGTGGAGAGGTGGCGGTACAAGGCAGGCACCGCAACGCTTTGGTCGATGGTTGCCATGGCCAGATCGCGCTGGCGCACCCGGTTGTTGCGCCGCACAAACGCCAACGCCAAGATAAGTGCTAGGGCGACGATGAGCAGCGCCGCTGCTATAACCGCCGCCAGCACTGGGTTAAACGCAGCGTTTTGGCTGGTCTGCGCAGATTGCTCAACCTCGCCGCCCACGGCGCTCGACGCTGTTGTGCCGCTTTTCGCACCCGTGGAGATGGGCTGGTCAACCTCGGTGATGGCCATACCGGCCGCTTGCTCATAGAAGCCCGGGGTGACCTCAACGGCAACCCAGCCATAGCCCTCGCGATAGATCTCAACCCAGGCGTGGGCGTCTTCGGCGGTTAGCGTCACGTTGCCCTTGTTCACCTCTGCCGCCTTGGCACGGTAGCCCTCAACATAGCGGGCTGGGATGCCCTGAGCTCTAAATGCCAGGACCGCCGCCGTAGCAAAATAGGCCGAGTTGCCTGCACGGGCCGTCTGCAAAAACCAGGGCAAAAAGTCGGTGTCTGCCGGCAGTGTTTGGGGTGTGGTGGTATAGCTTGCCAGCATAGAAAGCATGGTGCGCACGCGCGACACCACAGTGTAGACCGAGTTATCGCTGCCTGCCTTAAACGAGGCGTCATTAAAGATCAGTTTGTTGATGAGTTCGGCATCCTCGGTGCTGACATCGAGGTAATTATCCTCCACAAACGCACGATAAACTGCATCGGCCTGCATGAAGGCGGAATCGGCGTCGGCACCCGCAAGCCAGGCGGCGTCTTGAATGCCATCGTCGCTTGCCACGCTGACGGCGCTCATCTCATAGGAGCTTGCCGGCGTCCAGCCACTTGCCAGCAGGCTGCCGTCACGGCTTTTATCCCAAGAGGTACCCTCGAGCTCATCAAGGGTGTAGGGCGCATACACATAGCGCCGGTTAGCGTTTGACGCATCCACCTCTAAATCCAACGTTGAGCAGGCGTCGAGTTTTTGCTCCTCGGCCATCTCGTTAAAGCTGCTGCGGATGGTTTCAGTGTTGTAGTCTTGCTCGGCAAGCCAGGCAAACAAGCCCGTCCAGTCACCCTCATAGGCATTGTGGTCTAACGCTTGCCAGCTGCTGCCATCGTAAGCAGCGCCCACAAAGCCTTTGAACAGCACATCGGCCTTGGTGCTGCCTTGTGCTGTGATAGCCAAGCGCTCTTCGGTGCCTTCGTTCATGGAAGAGGCCGCTGCAAGGTCGCCTTCGGCAAGAGTGTCCGAGCCATAGCGCAACTGCGTGATGGCCGATGAAATTGCACGTGCAGCCGGCGAAGGCGCAGCGTTTGATGGCAAAAGGAAGCCAAGGGCCAAGGCAACAGCGGCGCACACAGCACAAAGGGCGGCAAGGGCTCCGAGCATAAAGCCCAGCGAACCAGCCGCACCTTCAAGTTGAGCTGCGCGCAGCATCAGCACCAAGCCGGCCACCGCGCAACAAACAGCCGCCACGCTCCAACCACAGCCGATGCACAGCGTGGCCGCAGCAACAACAGCTGCAAACAGGGCCAACGCCCGCGGCGTGTGTATGGCAAAGGCCAGCGCCATGATGGCCCCAAACAACACGCCCAGCAGCACATTAAAAGCAGGCGAGCCAAAGCCCGCGTCGGCCGAAACGATGAGCGGCACATAGGCGCTGAAGGCATCGTTAAAGGAGCTTATAAGCGCATTCACAAAGCCGAACAGTTCGGCACGCAGGCCACCAACTGCCACCAACACGATGACACTTATAGCAGCAGCTGCCACCGCAAGCCACACACCGAGCACATGCGTGCGGGGCATGCTTGCAAGCGCGCCCACAACCGCGCCGGTAACGCAGGCGCACGCAAGGCACAGCGCAAGGCCCGATGCCGTCAGAATGTTGGCAAAGGTCAGCGGCAAAAAGGCGGCCAACAGCACACAACTAAGCGCCCCCAGCAGCACCTGCGTTCGGGCAGATGCGCGGCGCGTTTGTGCCTTGGCCCGTGGGCGCAGCACCTGCTGTGTCAGGCGCGATTCACTTCGCATCTCAAGTGCCATGCTAGATCACCACGCTTTTCACACGCCCAGCAAGCAAGCGGCTCGCAGGGATGGAGGTGCGCAGATAGTTTTCGCACGCTTGCTGCTGTTCAGCAGCGTCTTCAACAACCACAACTGCAAGGTTGGTTGTGGCAGCAAGCTGTTGTGCCAGCTCATCGCTGGGCGCACTTGAGACTAAGATGGCCCGAGTGATGGCATGAGAGCGCTGATAGAGCTGGAATGCCGCTGCATCGGCAAGAGGCTCGTCTGAAAGGGGCATGCTCATCAGCGCATCCAAAGCAGCGTCAAAGTTCTCACGCAGCTGCACCGGCACCGCCGCAAGCTCGCCAGCCTCAACATAGCCCACACAGTGGCTTTGCCCGCTGGTGCACAGCGCCAAACTCAGCGAGGCAGCGGCGGCCATAGTCGCGTTAAGGGCGCGCACCTCGTCGTCATTGGAGATGCGCGGCATGCGCGCATCGCACAAAAGCATCACATCGTAGTCAACCGGCCAGCTCGCCTCGCGCACCATCAGCTTGTCCACTTTTGCCGTGGCCTTCCAGTGGATGGAGGCGATGGTGTCGGTCTGCTCGTAGGCACGCAGGTCGAAGATTTCGGTCTGGTCTTGGCCTTTGCGCGTCATATCGTAGGCAGCACCTGTGGCATTGTTTTGCAGCAGCTGGCTCGAAGCGATGTCCAGCTCGCACAAGGGCGGATACACCGTGTAGGTGCCCTCATAGCTCAAATCCAGCGGCACGCTCGTCAAACCGAGTGGGTCGCGCAGACGCGCAGCCGTCAGCTTGATGGCGCAACACCCACAGCAGCGGGTGCTCAACCGCAAGTGATACACCTCGGTTTTCTCCTCGCTAATGCCCAGCACAACAGGGACGCTGCTTTTTGAGCGGGTGAGCAGGTTGGTGCTTTCAAATTCAAGCTCAATGCGCCCTTTTAAGAGGGCTTTTGGGCGGCGAATAGCTATGGTCAGCGCAAGCTCGCCATCAACCGTTGCGGCACCCACACAGCTGCAGCGCATGCTCACGCCCTTTGCCTGGCGTTTCACTGCAATCTTGCACGCAATAGGCAACGCAAGAGCAGCAATGAACACAACAAGCGCAGCAAAGGCGTTCGTGCAAACAAAGACTGCCAGCGCAATGAGAGCAATGAGGATGTATGTCAGGCGGGTGCGAACCATGTAGCGCTCTGCAGCCTAGAGGTTTGCAGCTTGCGACATGGCAGGGGCCTTGACCGTCTTCATGCAATCGGCCAAGACGTCTTCAGCCGTAACCGCTTCGATGCGGGCCTGCGGCTTGAGCACCAAGCGGTGAGCGCACACGCAGGTAAACACCTCGCGCACATCCTCAGGGGTCACATAGTCACGCTCGCGCACGATAGCGCAGGCGCGGGCCATGCGGGTCAAGGCGATGATGCCGCGGGGGCTCACGCCCAGCTCCACAAATTCAGAGGTGCGCGTCGTTTCGGCCAGAGCGGTGATGTATTGCAACACCGCATCGCTTACCTGCACCGAACCCAGATAATTCTGGATAGATAGCAGGTCGTCTTTGCCAATCTGCGGGTGGATATCGTCAAGCGGGTTGGCATAGCGCTTCGACTTCAAGATGTTCACCTGCTCATCGCTGGAGGGGTAGCCAATGCTTAGACGCACCATGAAGCGGTCCAGTTGGCTTTCGGGTAGGGGCTGCGTGCCGGCAGCGCCCACCGGGTTTTGGGTGGCAAAGCAAATGAAGGGGCGGGGCACCTCGTGGGTCACGCTGTCAACGGTAACCGCATGTTCCTCCATCACTTCAAGCAGCGCTGCCTGGGTCTTGGCGCTGGTGCGGTTGATCTCGTCGGCCAGCAGCAAGTTGCAGTTGGCAGCACCCCACACAAAGCGGAAGCTGTTGGCAGAGCGGTCGAACATGGTGAAGCCTGTGATGTCTGAAGGCATGGTGTCGGGGGTGAACTGCACGCGTTTGCTCTCGAGGTCGAGCGCTTTTGAAAGCGCCACGGCAAGCGTGGTTTTGCCGGTGCCCGGCACGTCTTCAAGCAGCACATGGCCGCCCGCGAAGACTGCCATCAGCGCCTTCTCGATAACGTCCTTTTTGCCGATGAGGGCTTTGCTGACCTCGCGGACAATGGCTTGCGATTGCTCGACAATCATGGTTCAACCTTTCTTATGCACACCGGCCACCAGCGGTTTTGCTGTGTGGCTATTCTTCTTGTGTTTCCTGCGCGCTTTGCGCACCCTGCGCATCTTGTGCGTCATTTACATCTTCGCTGCCCGGTTGCTCAGCCAGAGGCTTTTTTGCCATACGCAGCTCGAACATGAGCTGTTCAGGGTCGATATGGCCCTTCTCAAGGGCAGCTGCCACTTGGGCATTTTCAACAAAGAGCTGCAAGCTGCTGATGAGCTCTGCCACACCCTCCCCTTCAGTGGTTGCCTGCTCCAGCTCCGCAAGTTTGGTGCAGACTTCCTGGGCCGCCAGCTCGGCAAGGGCTTGCCGCTCTTGTGCCAGCTTGGTGGCCTCATCGGCTTCCTTTTTGAGCTTGCGGGTGGCACGCATCTCCCTGGTGGCATCGTCAACCAGCATCAGGTAGTAGCTGCCCTCATAGGCAGGCCGCAGCGTCAGGCGCATAAGCTTGCGCGGGGCTTTGGCAGCGCCGGGCATGCCATATGACACGACGACCTCCAAGGTGCTGCGCTTATCCCATTGATGCAGTTGGCGCTTTAAAAGCCGCAGCTCCGGCTCGGGGATGAACCTGTACAGCGTCTCGATATCTTCCTGAAAACGCACAGCGGCAACACCAAGGACATGCTGGAAGTTGCTGGAGATATAAACCGGGTATAAATCGGAGGCACGGATCAAAGCCTGAACACTGCCCGAGCAATGAGCGTAAGCGTTCTTAAAGAGCTGGTCAGCATCGGATAAAGGTTTTCTTGCAGACCCACGCACCGCGCACCTCTTCTAAAGTAAAAATAGATGGATATGTGCATGATAGCGCATGAGCCACAAACAAGCGCTCCCGCCACGGCAAAGATGACGGGAGCGCTTGAAATGAACGGTGTGGGTAAAGCAGTTTTAGCCCTCGGCTAACTCCTGCTTATAGGCGCGAATGACTTCGCGGTACTGCGGCATCCCCACCGAGAGGATCTGCGTAGCCAAAATAGCAGCATTTTTCGTGCCGTTGATGGCAACGCATGCCAGCGGCACACCCGTGGGCATCTGCACCGTGGAAAGCAGGGAATCCATACCACCAAGATCGCTGGTCTTCATGGGAACGGCAACCACCGGAAGCGGCGTATGTGCCGCCACGACGCCTGCCAAAGCTGCAGCCTTACCGGCTGCACCGATGATAACTTTCAGGCCGCGCTCCTCGGCCGTCTTTGCCCACTGGGCAACCTGCTCAGGGTTGCGGTGTGCACTGTGAACGACCAGCTCATAGGGGACGCCGAACTTCTCCAGCATCTCCTTGCAGCCATCCATTGCCGGCAAGTCGCTTTTGCTCCCCAAAATAATGCCCACCAAAGGTTGTGCGTCGCTCACGTTTTGCTCCCTTCGCTCAAACGGTACGTTTCATGTGCGCTCAAATGATACCGCGCTTATGCCGCAAGGTGGCCGTTAGTTCGCACATACAACGCACGCGATCTTTGATGCGTCGGCGCGCACAAGTTAGTGCAAGTTATATGCGGCGCACACACAACGCGGGGCAATTTGGATGCCCCGCGCGTAATGCAGGCGTTAGGCCTTAGGCGAGGTATTCGCCAACGATGTAGCGGGTCACATCGGTACGGTTGATGATGCCCACCATCTTGTTGCCATCCACAACCGGGATCTTATTGAAGTGGTTGTTAGCCATAATCTCGCAGATGTCGCTCAAGCCCGAGCTGATGTCAACGCTAACAACACTCGGCGACGCAACCTCGGCCACTTCCTTGTTAACCAGCGTGTCCATGAGCTCACGGCTGTTGCCGCTGCGCATCTCGGCAATGAAGGAATAGGCGCTCTTGAAGTCGGTGTGCTGACGGCTCAAGTGACGCATGATGTCGCCATCAGTAATGATGCCAGTAGGAACGCCTGCGTCGTTGACCACCGGAGCACCGGAGATGCCCTTGTCGAGGAACATGCGCAAAGCGGCAATAACGCTGGTATGCTCGCTGACGCAGTAAACATCGGTCTTCATGATGTTTGCCAAGCTGAAGTCATCAGCACCAGCAAACTCCTCGGTTGTTTGCGCAACTGCAGCGCCCTGTTGCTTCGAGAAATTGCCCTCGATAATAGCCAAAATAACAGCCACGATGCCAAAGCACAGGGCCATGATGCCCGCCAGCAAGAAGCCGTGGGCGCCAGCATCGGCAAGCTGCATGCCGCTTGCCATGCCGTTGTTGAGACCCAGGTAGTAGATGCCGGTGAACAGCGAGGAACCCAAAGCACCTGCAACCTGGAAGCCCACGCTCATGACCGTGGTGCCGTGGGGGTTAAGCTCCCAGCTCAAGCGGCTCAGCGCGAAGCTCTGCACTGGGCCAATGACCAGCGCGCAGCCACAGATGATGGGGATGTAAAGCACCGCCAGCAGTGCCACATTGCCTGTGCCGATGAACAGTGCAAGCAGGATGCTGAAGACGCTGATGCATACAAAACCTGCCGGTAGCAAAACGCGCGGTCCGGTCTTGTCATAGATGCGGCCAGCCAAGGGGCTGACAACGCTGGAAAGCAAAATGGCGGGAAACAGCGTCAAGCTTGCCATCAGAGAGCTGGTGCCCAGCACCGACTGCATGAAGGTGGGGGTGATGATGTTCATAGCGAACATGATGATGAGCGCGAACATGTTCAGCAGCACACCGATGGTGAAGGCAGGGATCTTCAGAGGACGCAAATCGACCAAAGGCATCTCGAGCTTGCCCTGGCGCCAAGCGAAAATGCCCAGCAGGATGCAGCCGACCACGATGGCACCCAGTGCAAACAACAGGTTGCCGCCAAACAGCGAGCTGATGCCATACAGCAAACCGATGAGGCCCAAGCCCACCAAGATGACACTTGCCACATCCAAGCGCGGCTTGGTGATCTCGGCAACATCGCGCAAGATGGCAAAGCCAGTGATGCAGCAGATGATGGAAAGAATGCCGAAGGTCAGCAACAGCACGCGCCAGCTGAAAAAGCTCAGCAGCACGCCAGCCAAAATAACAGACAAGGAGGGGCCCAAGGTGGTCATGGAGCCCATGATGCCCATATAGGTGCCAAGTTTTTCGCGCGGAGCGGTGTCCAACGTGATGCTCATGTTCAGCGGGATGAGCATGCCGGTGCCGATTGCCTGGACAATGCGGCCCACCAAAAGCACCGTAAAGTTCGGTGCAAGAAAACCGATGAAGCTGCCCACAATCAGAAAGCCCACCGTGACGCAATAAAGCGGACGGGTGGCAAAGGTGCGGTATGCAAAAGCAGCGATAGGCACCATGACGGCAGCGGCCAGCATGTAGCCAGTGGCCAACCACTGAACAGTGTCAAGGCCAACGCCTAAGTCCTCGCCGATGGGAGTAAAAGCAACATTCAAAAACGTCTCGTTGAACGTTGCAAGAAACGCTGCAAACGCAGCTGCGACAATAATGTAGCGCCCCTTTTGGGCAGTCTGTTCAGACAATGGTCCTCCTCTTCTCTGGAACTGAAGCGCAAAAAAGCGCCTGTTGGTACGTAAATACCAATTGCGGTTGTAAAACTCAGTACCGTAATCAGATTTACGCGCCACCAGGCGCTACATGTGTCGTGGTCAGTTCGCTTTTTTAGCGAAAGCGATTATAGCCATACACCTGCGTTTTTGGCCGCAAGCTTTTCCGTGGGCGGCAAAGGGAGGTGTACACGAGCTGCACCATGCGAACACATGCCCGGTGTATTCCTGGGGATACACCGGGCATGTGCGAAAAAGTCTTGTAACCGATATTCAGTTAGACGCGATGACGCAGGGAATCGCAAATGAGAGCGGCGATGACCGTCTTGGAGTCTTCGATACGGCCGTCGAGCACGCTATCAACCAGTGTGTCTAGCGGCACCCACTCGGCGACGACGAACTCGTCGTCGTCTGGGTGTGCTGGCCCAGCGCTCAGGCCAGAGGCCATATAGAGGTGGATAATCTCGTCGGAATAGCCAGCCGCGACAGCGATGGGCATCAGGTATTCCATGCGCTCGGCAATATAACCGGTCTCCTCGGAAAGTTCGCGCAATGCGCACTCCAGTGGGTCCTCCCCACGGTCGAGCTTGCCGGCGGGAATCTCGACCGTCATGCGCTCTAGTGCCGTGCGGTACTGATGTACCAGCAGCACCCTGCCTTGATTGTCGAGAGCAATGATGGCAACAGCACCCGGATGGCGCACCACCTCATGGGTGGTGCGATGCCCATTGGGCAGCTCGATATCGACGGCATCCACGCGCAAAAAGCCACCCTGATGGGCGATTTCGCTGGAGAGGATGCGTTCCTCTAAAAGCTCGTCGCCCTCGCGGGTGTCGATTAAATTGTCTTCACTCATGTTTAGTCCCACGCCTCGCGGCCCTTTAAGGCGCGCTCGCCAATGTCGCGGCGGTAATACTTGCCCTCGAAATCAAGCACGTTGCACACCGCATAGGCAAGCCCACGGGCATCCTCGAAGGTGGGGGCAAGCGCCGAGACGCAGAACACGCGGCCACCGCTGGTCAAAAGCACCTGATGGTCATAAGCAGTGCCAGCATGATAGATATAGACGTCGGGTTCGAACTCAACCTTTGCCAGGTTGATGACCTCCTTGCCCTTCTCATAGGAGCCGGGGTAGCCCTCGCTGGCCAAAACGACGCCCACACAGAAGCGGTCGTCCCACTCAAGCTCAACCTCGCTCAAACGCTTCTGGCTTGCGGCCATCATGACGTCAACCAAATCGGATTTCAAGCGTGGCATCAGGGCCTGGGTTTCAGGGTCACCAAAACGGGCGTTGAACTCAACAACCTTGGGGCCCTTAGGCGTCAGCATGAAGCCACCATACAAGCAACCGCGGTAATCAATGCCCTCAGACTTCAGAGCCTCAAGCGTCTGCTCCATGATCGCGATCATGGCAGCATGCTCTTCATCGGTCACGATGGGCACTGGGCTGTAGACGCCCATGCCACCGGTGTTGGGGCCTTTGTCACCCTCATAGGCGCGCTTGTGGTCTTGGGCAGGCTCGCAGCACAGCATAGTCTCGCCGTCGGTGATGCCCATGATGGAGCACTCAGGGCCCGTCATTTTCTCCTCAATGACCACGCTGGCTCCGGCTTCGCCAAAGCGGCCGTCAAAGCACTCGCGCACAGCGGCAAGCGCCTCCTCCAGCGTCTCGGCAACCGTGACACCTTTGCCAGCAGCCAGGCCGTCAGCTTTAATAACGATGGGGGCACCTTGCTCGTTGATATAGGCCTCGGCATCGGCCAAGTTGTCGAAGGCGCCATAAGCGGCGGTGGGGATGTCATATTTTGCCATCAGCGCTTTGGCAAACTCCTTAGAGCCCTCCATCTGGGCGCCCTGCTTGCCCGGGCCGAAGCACTCGATGCCCGCTTCGCGCACCGCATCGGCAACGCCTGCCACCAACGGGGCCTCCGGGCCAATAACGACCAAGCCAATGCGCATGTCTTTGGCATACTTAACAACCTGCTCGGCATTGCACGGGTCAACCATGGGAACATTGATGCCAAAGCGAGCCGTGCCAGCATTGCCCGGCGCGCAATAAATGCGGGTGCACTGGTCGGAGTCAAACAGCTTTTCAGCCAAGGCAGCCTCGCGGCCGCCGCTTCCCAAAACCAAAATATCCATCTTCAGTACCCCTTTTTTCTCTACCAGCCGCGCAGGATGGTCTGATCGCGGTCGGGGCCGACGGTGATGATGCTGATGCGCACGCCTGCCAGCTCTTCAAGGCGCTCAACGTACTTTTGCGCGTTCTCGGGGAGCTCCTCGAAGGTCTTGCAGTTGCTGATATCGCAGTTCCAACCAGGCATTTCCTCATAGATGGGCTTAGCATGATGGAATGCCGTCTGGCTGCCCGGGACGGTCTCGTAGCGCACACCGTCTGCCTCGTAGGCAACGCACAGCTTGATGCGGTCCATGCAGCCCAAAACATCCAGCTTGGTCAGGGCGATATCGGTCAGACCGTTGACGTCGGCCGCATATTTGATGATGACGGCGTCATACCAACCACAGCGGCGCTTGCGCCCGGTGGTCACGCCAAACTCGTGGCCAACCTCGCCTAATTTATCACCATCCTCGTCGAAAAGCTCCGTCGGGAAGGGGCCCGAGCCGACGCGGGTCATATAGGCCTTGGCGATGCCCAAGACTTTGTCGATCTTGGTGGGGCCAACACCTGTGCCTGTGCAAGCACCACCAGAAGTGCAGTTTGACGAGGTAACAAACGGGTAGGTGCCATGGTCGATGTCAAGCTGAGTTGCCTGAGCGCCCTCAAACAAGATGGACTTGCCGGCGCGCAATGCATTGTTGAGCTCAGGGGATGCATCGATCACGTGCGGGGCGATAACCTTGGCCAGAGCCAGGTATTCATCAGCAATCTCTTCAATGCTGGGCAGCTCGTACTCCTCGAAACCATAGACCTTAGTGAGGATGTCGTTTTTGATGGGAACAACTGCTTCAAGCTTCTCGCGGAAAATCTTTTCATCCACCAAATCCTGAATGCGGATGCCGCAGCGCTCGTATTTATCCTGATAGCACGGACCAATGCCGCGTTTGGTGGTGCCGATCTTGTTATCACCCAAACGGCGCTCAGAAGCGCCATCCAGCAGCAGGTGATACGGCATGATCACATGGGCGTTGCCGCTAATCTTCAAACCCGAGCAATCGATGCCCTGTGCCTCAAGCTCGCTCATCTCCTGAATGAGAACGCGGGGGTCAACCACAACGCCGTTGCCGATGACAGAAGTGACATCGTCATACATGATGCCGCTGGGGATGAGGTGCAGCGCCAGCTTGGTGTTGCCATGGATGACGGTGTGGCCAGCGTTGTTGCCGCCCTGGAAGCGAACAACATAGTCGTAGTTGGGTGCGAGAAAGTCAGTAACCTTGCCCTTGCCTTCGTCGCCCCACTGGGTTCCTACCAAAACAGTGCCCGGCATGCGAGCCTCCTTGCCTAAATCGCGTTTGTAGACCTTGTGATTCTAGCGCAGACCTGTGCCAGAAAATGCCGTAGAAATGATACTTCTGCATCACATTCGGAGAAATGCGTATTATGAAGGTTGAAGAGCAAGGGTTGCGCAGATTGGCATGTTCGTATATCTTTAACTTGCACGGTGACCAGCCAAAAGGCTGTGAACAAGTCAAGTTAACCACGGAGGTTACAATGGAAGCATATTGCATGAAGTGCAAGGCCAAGAAGGAAATGAAGGACCCGAAGGAGACCACCACCAAGAATGGTCGCCCCATGGTTAAGGGCACCTGCCCCGACTGCGGCACTAAGATGAACAAGTTCCTGCCCACCAAGTAATCTAAGGCAGCATACCGATTCTTTGGGAGGCGCTACCCAGCACGGGTAGCGCCTCTTTAGTGTCTTTAGATGCAAGTTGGGCTATCATCTGCCACACAAAAGAAAGTCAGAACTTCAAGTGAAGGTAGGCAGTTATGGAAATCATCGTTGTCGGCTGCGGTCGCGTAGGTGGTTATCTTGCAACACTTCTTTCAGACGATGGGCACAACGTCCACGTTATTGACACCCACGAAAGCGCGTTCAGTGCCTTAGGCCGCGAGTTCAACGGCGTCACCGTTAAAGGCGTCGGCTTTGATGAGGACACCTTAATCGAGGCTGGCATTGAGAATTGCGACGTGCTTGCCGCCGTCACCAGCAACGACGATGCCAACCTGATGGTTGCCGAGGTGGCGCGGCGCCTGTTTGGTGTTAAGCATGTCATCACCCGCCTTTACGCTCCAAAACGCGAGCTTGTCTACACACAGCTTGGCATTGACTTTTCCTGCGGCACCACCCTTGTTGCAGAAGAGATCTTCGCCAAGATTCAGGCAGGCAACGGCAACCACATCGACACCTTTGGCGACTACGAGCTCATCAGGTTTTCGCTGAACCTGCCTGATGGCCAAGAAAGCATTAGCGCCGAGACGCTCGAGCGGGAGCACGGTGCCCGCGTCATCGTCTATGAGCACAACGACGAAAGCTTTATGCCCAGCCGCAACAGTCAGCTGCACAACGGCGACGTGATCTTGGTTTGCATCGACCGTGTGGATTTGAGCGACTTCTCGCTTTTCATTGGTGGCAAGGAGGAATAGATGCGCATCGTTATCTGCGGCGGTGGCCGCACCATGGAATACATGGCTTTCACCATGCACGAAAAGAAGCACAACATCACCGTCATCGAGCAAGACCCTGAGCACGTTGACCGCCTGACCAGCGTTTTGCCCTCCGACATCACCATTGTTGAAGGCGATGGTTGCGACCCTGATATTTTGCGCGATGCCGAGCTGGCCCGTGCTGATTTGTTCATCACCATGGGAACCCACGACGAGACCAACTTGGTCAGCTGCGAGCTTGCCAAAACCGTCTTTAGCGTGCCTCGCTGCATCTCGGTTGTGAGTAACCCCCGCAACAGGCGAATCTTTAAAAAGATGGAAATCGAGGTTGTGTCTGCAACCGAGCTGGTGGAGCGCATGGTCGAGGAGAAAAACATCACCACCGACATGCGCATGGTCTTCTCGCTGCGCGAAGGCGACATCACCATGGTGGAAACCAAGCTGCCCACACGCATGCGGCATCGCGACGGCATGCAGGTTGCTGAGCTGCCCGCCATCCGCATGGCACAACTTATCTGCGTGGTTCATGAGGACGGCTTCGAGATGATAAACGCCGACACGCACTTAAGCCCCGGCGCAACCATCATCGCTGCAGTTGAAAGCCAGGCAGAAGACGAGTTTGTGCAGATTATCAAGCACCTGTAAGCACACCAAAATGCTAAGCGGGCGTGCCGAGGACTAGCTCCTCTGCACGCCCGCTTTTTTGTTGCGCTTGCAGTGTTTGCGCGTTCGGTGCCCCTTTACAGCAAAGCTTTGGGAACAACCGACACACCGACGCCGCCCTCACCGGAGTGGGTGCCGATAACGCTGCCGATCCAGCCAACTTTTGCGCGGTCGCACTCAATGCCTGCTGCCTCAATGGCATCGGCAATCTCTGCCACACGGTCCACGGCATTGGCATGGCTGAAGAACGTGCAGCTGCCTCCCTCAATGCCTTCATCGGCTTCGACCACCAAAGCGGCGGTGTCTTTCAGCAGGCCCTTGACGCCGCGAGCTTTGCCGGCCGTGCCAACCTTGCCGTCAGCCTTTTCAATCTCAAGGATAGGCTTGATGTGCAAAGCACTGGCTGCCAGGCCAACAGCCCTGCCCACACGGCCACCCTTCACCAGGTTTTCCATGCCGTCCAACGCAAAGAAGGTGCGGCTTTCCTGAACCATGCGCTGCAAGTGGGCCACAGCTTCATCCAGCGTTGCGCCGGCATCGCGCATCTGCACAGCCTTGTTGGCCATAACAGCCAGCATCTGCGAGGTGGAAAGGCTGTCGATAACTTCAACGCGAATGCCATCGGCTGCCACGGCCTCGGCGGCAACATGAGCAGCGGAGTAGCACTCAGACAGACCTGAGGAGATGGTCATAACCAACACGCCTTCAATCTCGGCGGCAGCAGCTGCATCACGGTATGCCTTCTCAAAAGCGCCCGGTGCGGGGCAAGCAGTTTTGGGCAGACCCTGAGGCATGTATTCAGCCATCTTCACGTAGAACTGCTCAGGCGTCATATCAACACCGTCAACAAACGATTCCTCGCCAAAGTTGACGGTCAAAGAGACGACATCGATACCCATTTTGTTGAGCTCAGCAACAGAGATGCTGCTTGTGCTATCCATAACAATCGCAAACACAGACGGCTTCCTTTCAAACGAACGTGCAATTGGTGCTGCGCTATTGTACGTTCGCGAAAAAAGGCGAAACCGAACTTTTTCAAAACTGCGCAAACTAATTGCAGAAATGCGCAAAATGAATGCATCAGAACAAGTGCCTTAAAGAATTGCTGTGCATCTTCACAAATGTCTTGATTGCGCGTACATACCCTGACACAGCGAAGTGTTAAGCGCCCAATGTAGTAATCGGGATTACATAAACCCCATCATCTCTGCAATACGCTGCTTCACCTGTCGCCGTTAGCACGGCTAAGAAAGCTGGCGGAGCCACCTGCGCCGCCTTGCTTCCAGTGACTTTGCGCGCCAGCCGCAGCAGAGCCTTTGCAGCAGCGTCAGCTTTGTCTGCGCTAAGCTTTATTTCAAACGCTGCCCACGACCCATCACGCATCTCAATCACAGCATCGGCTTCCAGCCCAGAATCGTCATGGTAATAGCGCACAGGGTGGTCAGTTTTCGCACCAGCAGCTCGCGCATATACATCCAAATCCCTCATACAGAGATTTTCGAACAGCAGACCGAGCGTTTGCCCATCAGACAGCAGAGCCGTCTCCGACAAACCCAGAAGCGAAGCGGCAATCGACGGATCGGCAAAGTAGCGTTTAGGCTTGACCCTCATCCGCAGAGGCGAGCGCGTTGCCGGTACCCAGCCAGGCACTTCATCAATAAGATAAATTCTTGACAATATTTCGAGGTGTGATGATACGGTGCGTTCCTCATAGTCGGTCGTCTGCTCATCTTTGTCCTTGCCGTACACATCGCGCGCAATGGTCGCCAGTTTGGCCGACTGTCCAAGATTTCGAGCAACCGAGCATGCGACACGTCGTGCAATATCCCGGTTGCCGCCCAGGCGAGCTACGGACACGTCGAAGGCGTTGTCCAGGTAGCCACCTATTATCTCTTGGGCGTCAGTAGGGTCATCTTCGGTCAGGGCAGGCCACCCTCCCCGCACAATCAGCTCCGCTAAATTGGCTATGCCCCCCTTTGCCGGGCATGGGGCAAAATGCCCTTCAAAAAGCGTCTTTAAACTCACCTTGCCACTTGAGGCTCCCTGTTCAAAAAGAGTCATAGGGTGCATGCGCACACGGCCTATCCTTCCAGAGCCGCTATGCTTTACAGCCCCCTTGTCAGGTGCAGAAGATCCAGTGAGAATCCACCTGCCGCGCTCGCTTCCTCCAGCATCGACCGCATGGCGCACAACGTCCCAAAGAGCAGGCACACGCTGCCATTCGTCAATTGTGCGTGGCGTCTCACCAAGGAGAGCAAATTGTGGATCGGCTTGGATCACAGGCAGATTGCCTTCTCTGTCAGCATATATCGCACTTTCAGAGTGGGCGAGTGAGGCCCAGGTTTTACCACACCACATTGTCCCCGACACTTCCACCGCACCAAAAAGATGCAGGTAGTGCTCTATCTGAGCATCCGCCAAGCGGCTTCGATATCCAGACGGCTTCTGCCTTCCGTATTCCATCCCAGGCTCCCTATCAAACGGTTTTACTAATACATAAACACCGAAATTACGAAAAATTGTACAACGTAATTACGAAGATTTGTACAAAGAAAGAAACAGGGCCAGGCAATAATCGCTCTATCACCCCTCCTTAGGGTTCGAACCCCTTCGGAAAGGGCCATGCACAAGAAAAGGCCCGGTTGCCCGGACCCTTTCTTTGTTTTTTTGGAGCGGGTGACGGGATTCGAACCCGCGAATACCAGCTTGGGAAGCTGGGGCCT
>R11__coassemble_659_pt1 | contig 21525 bp, 18 predicted proteins | sample R11__metabat2_low_PE_020 | metagenome-assembled genome bin R11 | reverse complement strand
CCGCGACGGCAGCTTGTTCCTCCTCCGGCGAGAAATCGGGTTTGTCAACCAACTCTGCACAACGGTTGCCCAAAGCAATTGCCTCTTCATATAAATCGAGGCTGCGCTCAAGCGACAGATCCTTTTTGCGCACCTCGGCAACAATCTCATCTAAACGTGCGCGCGCCTCGGAAAACGTTTCAGCCGATGCATTACTCATCTGCATCCTCGCTTTCAGACGCAACATCTTGTGCCTCAAGAGAAGAGGCGATGCGGCCAAGAACGCCGTTTACGAACTTGGGGGAATCGTCACCGCCAAAGGATTTTGCAAGCTCGACTGCCTCGTTGATGGCAACACCCGTGGGGATATCGTCACAAAAGGCCGTCTCATATGCGGCAATGCGAATGATGTTTCGGTCCACGATGGGCATACGCTCAAGCGTCCAATTCTGTGCCGTATCGGCAATCCAGGCATCAATTTGGGACTGATGCTCAATAACGCCAGACAGAAGCGCAAAAGCATACTCACGCAACGGTTCGCCCACCAAATCGGCATCTGAAACCCCTTCGGGGCATTGGGAAACCACGAGCAAATCGGCATCGTCTAAATCGAGCTCTGCGATATCGAGGCCCAAAAACTCGTTTTGAAATAAAACCTGCAGCGCCTGACGGCGCGCAAGCGTGTTGTCATGAACTGACGACATGGTGATTTCTACTCCTCGGAGGCCAAAGCATCAACGTAGACGTCAACATGGTCGACCTCAGCGCCAATCTGCCCTTTCAGTGCATCAGCAACAGCAGCACGCACATTATCGGCAACGTCAGCGATGCGGTAGCCATAGTAGGCCTGGATGGTGATGTTAACGGAAACAGTGCCGTCATCCTCAGTCTGCAGCTTGATGCCAGTGGAGGGAACAGCTTTGCCCGCATTGAACGCAGCAACAATCGCATTGATGGGGCCAGCGGTGCCCACGCCAGCTACGCCAGCAACCTCACCAGCGGCTAAAGAGATGATGGTCTCAACAACGCCTGGTGCGATGGTGGTTCCATTGATGCTAAAACCCTGCTCGGCAGTTTTGTCTTTCACAGTGTGCCTCCGTTCATTGCGGTCTCGATGAAGTCGGTATAAACCTCACCAGATTTGAAGACCTCGTTTTCAAGGACAGCCTTATGGAAGGGAATCGTCGTAGCGACGCCCTCAATAATAAATTCATCCAGTGCGCGTTTGCCGCGAGCAATGGCCTCTTCGCGGGTATCACCCCATACGATGAGCTTGGCAAGAAGCGAGTCATAAGTGGGCGGGACTTTTGAACCGGCGCGAATGTGTGTGTCAACGCGCACACCCGGGCCGCCGGGAAGATCCATGCGCGTGATGGTGCCGGGGTTGGGCATGAAGTTTTTGGAGGGGTCCTCGGCGTTGATGCGAAACTCGATTGCATGGGCAATGGGGCTCATCGGCGCGCGATCGGCAATGGAGATGGGCTCCCCTGCCGCAATGCGCAGCTGCTCTTTGATGATGTCTGCACCGGTAATCTGCTCGGAAACTGGATGCTCAACCTGAACGCGGGTGTTCATTTCCATGAAGTAGAACTTGCCATCCGTGTCCAATAAAAACTCGATGGTGCCCGCATTCACATAGCCGACGCCACGCACCGCTTTCAAGGCAGCTTCGCCCATAGCCTGGCGGGTTGCCTCATCCAGTGCGGGGCTGGGAGCCTCTTCAAGAAGCTTTTGGTGACGGCGCTGAATGGAACAGTCACGCTCACACAAATGCATAGCATTGCCGCAGGTGTCGGCCAGGATTTGGACCTCGACATGACGCGGGCGGGCCAGATACTTCTCAAGATAGACCTCGTCGTTGCCAAACGCATTGGCAGCCTCGGTCTTTGCCGCGGTGTACATGGCCTCGAGCTCGTCGGCATTCTCTGCAACACGCATGCCCTTGCCACCACCGCCTGCCGATGCCTTGATAAGCACCGGGTAGCCAACCTCATCAGCAAAGCGGGCAGCTTCCTCAACGCTTTCAACAGCGCCATCGCTACCGGGCACGGTGGGAACGCCAAAGCCAGCCATCGTTGCCTTCGCGGCCGCCTTGTCACCCAAAGACTCGATGGCCTCGGGGCTTGGGCCGATAAAGACGATATCGTTGTCAATGCAGGCACGGGCAAAATCGGCGTTCTCGGAAAGGAAGCCATAACCGGGGTGTATTGCCTGAGCGCCCGTAATCTCTGCAGCAGCAATGATGTTGGGAATAACCAAATATGATTTAGAAGACGGAGCAGGGCCGATGCAAACCGCCTCATCTGACAGTTTGACGGGCAGAGAATCTGCATCCATCTCGGAATAAACGACAACCGTTTTCACGCCCAACTCGTGAGCAGCGCGGATAATGCGCGTTGCCACCTCGCCGCGGTTGGCTATGAGAATTTTGTCGAACATAGTGCCTGCCTTACTCGCTGATAGGCTCAACGTAGAACATGACCGTGCCGTACTCCACCGGGTCGGCATCCTTCAAGCAAATCTCACGCACGACGCACATTTCCTCGGCCTCAATCTCGTTCATCATCTTCATGGCCTCGACGATGCACAAGGTGTCGCCGGCAGAGATCTTATCGCCCACCTTGGCAAAGGCATCAGCACCCGGCGAGGGAGCCTCATAATAGGTGCCCACCATAGGAGCGGTGACAGCCTTCCAGGTTGCGGGGCGCTCACTTGCTGCAGGAGCAGCAGGTGCGGCGGCTGCAGGAGCAGCAGGTGCGGCGGCTGCAATAGGAGCTGCAACAGCAGCAGCGACAGGCATGTTGGGGTTGCGGACGGTGATCTTGCTGCCGGCCTCCTCGACGGTAATCTCGCCGATGCCGGTCTCCTCGACCATCTTCACGAGCTCGCGAATTTGTGCGACGTCCACGTAATCCTCCTCTTTTGTCATGCTGACGGCCTCATCCATGTGGAAGTTGGTCGTCGGAGCTTTGCGGTGTTTCTCCAAATAAGTACGGGCCTCGTTGGGGAACAAGGCATACATCAAGACATCCTCTTCAGATGCGGCAAGATCGCCGATTTCTTCGGCAACCTCTTCATAGGTGGTGGTGACAAGAGAGCCCGGTGCCACGTCTGCAGGCAGCGGCTCGGCGCCAGCCAAAACCTTCTCCACAACAGCAGGCTCCATGGGGCCAGGAGTCTTGCCATAATAGCCAGCGATGTAGTCCTTCATTTCTTTGGACACAACTGACCAGCGCTTGCCAGTCAGCACATTGAAGACCGACTGCGTGCCCACGATCTGAGACATCGGGGTAACCAAAGGCGGATAGCCGACCTCAGCACGCACACGCGGAATCTCTTCCAGAACCTCGCCTAAACGGTCTGAGGCTTTCTGCACTTCAAGCTGGCTGACCAAGTTTGACATCATGCCGCCCGGAACCTGGTGGCTGTAAACCTTCATGTGGGCAAGCGTGGAGATGCCGCGCTTTTGCTTGCGGCGGATGCGGGTGGCCTCCCAAAACTCGGCAATCTCGAAGAGAAGGTCAAGATCAAGGCCGGTGTCGTAGCCAGACTCCTTCAAGGCTGCAACAATCATTTCAGTTGCAGGCTGGGAGTTGCCAAAAGCTAGCGGAGCAGAGGCGGTGTCGACAATGGCTGCGCCAGCCTCGGCAGCCTTCAGATAGTTTGCAGGAGCCATGCCGCCAACATAGTGGCAGTGCACATGCACCGGCAAACCAATCTCGCGGTCAAGAGCTTGGACCAGGCGCTCTGTGCGATACGGGGTCAGCATGCCGGCCATATCCTTGATGCTGATGGAGTCGGCACCCAAGTCTTTCAGCTGCTTGGCATATTGAACATAGCTGTCCAGCGTGTGCACGGGGCTCATGGTGTAGGAAATAGCACCCTCAAAGTGGCCTCCGCACTCGTTAAGCGCCTCAGCCGTGTCAACAACGTTGCGAATGTCGTTAAGTGCGTCAAACACACGGAAGACGTCCATGCCGTTGCGGCTTGCCGCCTTGATAAAGCGGTTAACGATGTCTTTGGAATAGTGGTGATAGCCAACCAGATTCTGGCCGCGGGTCAACATGGAAAGCGGCGTATTCGGGCAATGCTGCTTTATGACGCGCAAACGCTCCCAAGGGTTTTCATCCAAGAAGCGAAGGCAGGTGTCAAACGTTGCACCGCCCCAGACTTCCAAGGCCCAATAGCCGACCTTGTCCATTTTGGGCAGGATGGGGAGCATGTCGCTGGTTTCCATACGGGTAGCCCACAAAGACTGGTGAGCATCGCGCAGGGTTGTATCCATAATGTGAAGTGGTTTCAAAGCTCTTGCGCGCCCCCTTTCATTGGTTTGGAAATGAACTATGTGCCTGCATCTGGCGCTAGGCACGTCCTTTGATTATATACGACACAACAGCTCTGACGCACGCAGAGCTGTTACAACTCCATTACAGACGCACAAAAAGCGGTTAGAGGTATTTCTTGCGCAAAGCTGCCTCGACTTGCGGAGAAACCATGCTGGAAAGATCGCCGCCAAGCGAGGCGATTTCTTTCACAACCGACGAAGAGACGTACATGTGGTCAGGCGCCGACATGACAAAGAGCGTCTCCATATCGGGGCTGAGCTTGAAGTTTAGGGCCGCCATCTGGAACTCGTTTTCAAAGTCGGTAGTAACACGCAGGCCCTTCACAACGGCGGCAGCCCCTATGGACTTGGCAAAATCGACCAAGAGGTTTTCGAAGGGCAAGACGCAGACATTGGAAAGATGGGCCGTAGCTTCGCTTGCAAGCGCAACACGCTCATTTAGGGTAAACAGAGGGCCACGACCCTTGTTACGCGAAGCGGCAACGCCCACTACAACCTCATCAAACAAAGAAGATGAGCGCTCAATCACATCGAGATGGCCCAGCGTAATGGGGTCGAACGTGCCTGGCACCAGCACCTTAGTCATAGTTGTTACTCCCTCTCGCGAAGTGATTACTGAACAACAAGGTAGGTCACACCGACCTTGCCATATTTTTTCTGACCGTCAAGCTCGAGCACCGTGCTTGCCTCAGCAGCAGCCATCACCTCTTGCTTGTTGGTGATGGCATGCTCGTAGGCAACGGTACAGCCCTCTTTAAAGCTCCCACAGGCTTTCAGCGCCTCCATGAAGGCCACGACCCGCTCAGGCGAAAGTGCGTAAGGCGGATCAAGCAAGACCAAATCAAAGGGCTTGCCAAAATGCAAAGGCTTGGCAGCGGCAGCGATGACATCGCCGCCCATAACGCGCACGGCAGGCGCCTTTAAATCCAGCGACTTTATATTTGCGTTGAGGATGGCCCGGGCCTTTTCGTCTTTTTCAAAAAATAGGCAGGTTGCCGCCCCGCGTGACAGCGCTTCAATCCCCAGCGCGCCGCTGCCGGCAAAGGCATCCAAAACGGTGGCACCCTCAATATCCATACGGGAATTGATGGAGGAAAACATCGACTCGCGCACACGGTCAATGGTGGGGCGCGTCGTTGCCTCATCGGGCGACTTTATAACACGGCCGCGAAATTCACCAGCCACTATCCTCATTTGGGCTCCTCGCCATCAACCTCGTTTTTGAACATAATAGCAACTTCCGCCCGCAAAGCGGCATACTCCGCATCATCAAGCACCGGTGAGGCCGCAATCAATTCTTTTGCATCGTTGTGTGCGGCTTGGATGAGGGCGGCGTCTTCTATGACGTTTACCAAACGCAAGATAGAGGCACCATGCTGCCGGTTGCCCAGCACATCGCCTTCACGGCGTGCACTTAAATCGGCGGCACTGAGCTCAAAGCCGTCGGTGATGGTGGCGATGGCATTCATGCGCTGTTGCAACTCGACATCGTCTTCTTTAGGGTCGGCAACTAAAAACACCTGGCCAGCCACACTGCCACGGCCCACACGGCCGCGAAGCTGATGCAGCTGCGACAAGCCAAAACGCTCAGCATCCTCAATCATCATCACCGTCGCATTTGGCACGTCAACACCCACTTCAACAACGGTGGTGGCAACCAACACATCGGTGTTGCCAGCGCTGAAATCAGCCATAGCCTGCTTTTTCTCTGCCGAAGACATCTTGCCTGTTAGCAGGCCTATATTCATGCCGGTCAGGACTTTGCGGCTCAAGAACTCTGCCTCATCGGCGGCCGCCTTCAAGTTGGCAACATCGGCGCCACCGCGCAGAGCTTGCGCCATGCTGCCATCGGTCTCGGCTTTAGCGCGTTGCTCGCGCGTCAGGCCAACCAACGGGCAGATGATGTAGGCCTGCTGCTCAGCCGCAACAGCCTGTCTGATGGCGTCATAGGCCTTCCACCGCTCATCGCGGGATATGACCTGGGTTTTCACAGGTGGCCGGTTGGCAGGGCGCTGTTTGATATAGGTGGTCTCGAGATCGCCATACAGCGTCAAAGCCAAAGTGCGCGGAATAGGCGTTGCCGTCATGGTTAAGAAGTCAACTGCTTGGCCTTTGGCGCGCAAAGCACTTCGCTGGTTAACACCGAAACGGTGTTGCTCGTCGATGACCACCAGCGTCAGATTTTTAAACACAACGTCAGGCTCAATGAGGGCGTGGGTGCCAAACAGCACGTGCAAGCTGCCATCGGCCGCTGCCGCCAAGATTTGTTGGCGGTCTTCTGGCGGCGTTGACCCTGTCAGTGTGGCACACGCAATGCCGCAGGAGCGCAACAGCGAGCCGAGCTTCTCTTCATATTGGCGGGCAAGGACCTCGGTAGGGGCCATCATTGCTGCCTGGGCCTCCGAGTCGGCAACCAAAGCAAGAGCGTGTGCAGCCACAATGGTCTTGCCACAGCCGACGTCGCCCAAAAGCATACGGTTCATGCAGACCGGAGCCTGCATATCGGCGGCAATCTCATCAACAGCTTGCTCCTGCTCGGCAGTAAGCGTGAAAGGCAGCGCAGCCCTTAGAGCCGCAAAACACTCCCCCATCTCGTGAACCATTGGCTCACCGCAAGCAACCTCTTTTTGGTGCTGAAGCATCATTTCAAGCTGCAAACACAACGCTTCCTCATAGCCAAGCCGGCGCCGTGCTTGCTGCTGTTGAGCGGCAGTTTTCGGAAAATGTATGGCATTAAGCGCTGCTTTGCGCCCCATTAAATGATATTTGCAGCGCAACGTCGCCGGCAACGGGTCGCTCACATCACCAACTTGCTCGAGGGCATTGGCAACAAAGCGGCGCATCCACGAAGTGCTGATGGCCTCGGTTGCAGCGTGCACCGGGATCATCCCCAGCTGCATGGAGCCGCCATCGGCACTGCTTAAGACTTCCATGTAAGGCGAGACAATCTGCTTCATGCCATAGTTGAAAGCCACTTTGCCCGAAAAGGCGCACAGGTCACCCTCATTGAGCTTTTTTGCTATCCAGGGCTGCCTAAACCAAACCCCTTGGATGCTGCCCGTCTCATCAACGAGAGCCGCCTCAATGATGTTCATACGCGGGCGCGGTGTGCGTTGACGGATACCCTCAAGGCGCCCGATAACGGTCACCGTCTGACCGATTTGAGCTTCAGCAGCCGTTGAGATGTTTGTCAGGTCAATGTAGCGATGCGGGAAGCTTCGCAGCAAATCCCGCACCGTGTAGATGTTCAATCTCTTTAGTTTTTCTGCGCGGGCAGGGCTGACAGCCCGCACCGCAGTCACGGGCGCATCAAGAGAAATGGCACCCTTGTCCATAGCAGCTCGCCTTAGTTCTTCAGACCAATTACTCGATAGAGAAGACGATGGGGTACAGCGGCTGCTCGCCACGCTGTGCGTCAATCTCCAGCTCAGGGTAGGCTTGCTCGATCTGCTCCACGAGAGCCTCAAAGGCCTCGTCGCTCATGTCCTCGCCTGCCAGCAGCGTCAACGTGTCCAAATCGTCGTTGAGCTGCTCGACCAGTGCCAGCGTAACCTCTTCAACACTGGAACCAACCACATCAAGCGAGCCGTTTGCAATGCCAATGTAGTCGTCAGGGGCGATAGCTTGCCCGGAGCTGGTCTTGGAGTCCTTGATAGCAACAGTGACCTCGCCACAGGAGACGTCTTCAAGAGCTGCGCACATCGCCTCGACGTTTTCTTCCATAGAGGCATCCAAATTCACGGCAAACAGCGCGCTGAATGAGGAGGGCACGTTTGTGGTGGGAACAACCGCCGCAGGGATCTCGGCGCACTCGACCGCAGCCTGAGCAGCCATAACGATGTTTTTGTTGTTGGGCAGGATGATGACGCTGTCTGCGTTGACCTGCTCGATTGCGTCCAGCAAATCCTTAGTAGAGGGGTTCATGGTCTGACCGCCGCTGACCACATAGTCAACGCCCAGCGACTTCAAAATCGAGGCCATGCCGCTGCCAGCTGCAACTGCGATGAAGCCCAAAGGCTTGCGCTCGGCAGCCTTTGCCTCAGCATCGGCCTTCAAGCCCTCGTTGCGCTCCTCAGACTCGATAATCATGTTGTGGATGAAGACCTCGGCAATCTGGCCGCGATCAGTCATGTAGTTCAAGACCTTGCCTGGGGTGTCAGTGTGCACATGCACCTTGAAATCGGGGTGTGAGCCAACCAAAAGCTCGCAATCGCCCATAGAACCCAAGAAATCCAAGGCTTCCGCGGTGTCAATGTCATCGCTGCGCAGCAAGAACTCGGTGCAATACATGTAGTCGGAGCCAGCCCAGTCGTTGACCTGTTCAATGGCCACCTTCGGCTCAGGGCGGGAAAACTCAGAGGCCTGGGGCAAATCACTCGCATCACCCGTGACAGCTGCAACAAATGCCTGGATGAGAATGGTCAGGCCAAAGCCGCCAGAGTCAACAACGCCGTTTTCCTTCAAGACGGGCAAAAACTCAGGCGTGCGCTTGACGGAGGCCAAAGCTTCATCGGCAATCGCGCGCAATGCGTCCTCAGGGGTTGCCTCCTGCTCGGCAGCTTGGGCTGCAGCAGCAGCGGCATCTTCCAGGACCGTCAAAATCGTGCCCTTAACCGGCTTGCGCACTGCCTGGAATGCAACCTCAACAGAACGCTTCATAGCATCGGAGATAACCTGGGAATCAAAGCTTTGAACACCCTCGAGCCCCTCGCACAAACCGCGCAAAATCTGGCTGGTGATAACACCGGAGTTGCCACGAGCACCCATCAAGGAACCGTGGGTCACAGCCTTGCGCAAAGCCGCGCCATCGGCATCAACCGGCAAGGCACGCACTTCTTTTGCAACGGAGTCCATAGTCAACGACATGTTGGTTCCCGTGTCGCCGTCAGGCACCGGAAAGACGTTCAGTTTGTTGACTTCTTCCTTGCGGGCATCCAGCGCGGTGGCCGCAGAGATAATATAAAGTCGCAGATCAGCGATATTCATGTGAGTTGTTCCTGTCTGTTATTTCTAAATCGGTTGCCTGTTAATCGCGGACTTTAACGCCCTGAATGTGCACGCAAACGTCCTCAACGGGCAGCTGTGCGGAGTCGGTCAAAACGTACGTAACCTTCTCGGCAAGCATGCGGCTGACCTCGGAGAGATTCGTGCCATGCTCAACGATAATGTACAGATCGGCATGGACCTGGCCCTCTTCAGTCATCTTGATGTCGATGCCTTTACGCAGACGGTTTGCCGGCAACAGCTTGGCGATGCCGTCGGTGAGTGTGGGGCTTGCCATGCCAACCACGCCGTAGCTTTCCAGTGCAGCGTACCCAGCCATATCGGCAATAACCTCGTTGGCAACGGTCAGTGTGCCAGGGATAGTCTGTGACATGTTTGCTCCTTTATGCCGAATCGGTTCTAAAAAACGACGATTAATTATTGTACTCGAGGGCCGCAAACGCAGGCAAGACACCTCAGCTTTTTTGCACAAAGTTGTGTGCTCTAGGCGTGGCAAGGGTGCCTTCAGCAACGCGTTTTCAGCATACAAACAGGCCCACTTTTGATGCTCGGGGGTGCACGGCAACAAAAAAAGCAGGGGCAAAACCCCTGCTCTCATTTTGTTTGGTGTCGGAGGCGGGACTTGAACCCGCACGCCCGTTAATTAGGCACTAGCACCTCAAGCTAGCGTGTCTGCCATTCCACCACTCCGACACTTCAGTGCGCGATAGGCCTTAAGCGACCGTACCGTGCGGATAGACTACCATAAGAAGCAGCAAGCATACGATGAAAACAACTGCAAAAATAACGGTAATGCGATCAAGATTGCGCTCGACAACGCTCGAACCGCTGTCGCTGCCCATAACAGAACCGGCGATGACCTCGGAAACACCCGTGCCCTTGCCAGAATGCAGTAGCACGAAAACAATCAAACCCACAGCCGAGATGGCCCAGATGACCAAGACAACGATGATGAAGGGCATCGATTGCATTACACCCAAAATTGCGTCCACTTAAAACTCCTTACATAGTGCTAGTAGCGCCCTCAGACGCCACGAGTCAGGTATTGTAGCACAACTATTTGCGTTGCAATAGAGAAGTTCCCGTCCATTCAGACGGCTTCTCAAGATTCATCAGATCAACCAGCGTTGGGGCGATATCGGCAAGGCGGCCCGTGCCGGTGTCTTCAAGGCTTAAGCTCTCGTCATCGCAAACCAAGATGAAGGGAACACGGGCGGTGGTGTGTGCGGTAAAGGGGCTTACGCCGTCATCGGCAAGCATTTTGTCGGCATTGCCATGATCAGCAGTAATAAGTGCAGCTCCGCCTTTGCTCACGATGGCGCTGACAACACGGGACAAGCCCGCATCCACTGCCTCGACAGCTGCCGTCGCAGCCTCAATGATGCCGGTATGGCCCACCATGTCGCAGTTGGCGTAATTAACGATGTAGACATCGGCTTTGTCTTGAAGGATTGCCGCCTCTAGCGCATCGGTCACCTCAGGGGCTGACATCTCAGGCTGTAGGTCGTAGGTGGCAACCTTGGGGCTTGCAATCAGGCAGCGCTCCTCCCCTACTTTTGGCTCTTCAATGCCACCGTTCAAGAAAAACGTGACATGGGCATATTTTTCAGTCTCGGCAATATGGAACTGCTTCATGCCCAGATTTGAGATGTAGTCAGCCAATGTGTTTTCAGGAAACGTCTTGGGGAAGGCAACTGCCACATCAAAGGTGGCGTCGTACTCGGTCATGCATACGAAGTTCACATCGAGCTCGTAGTCACGATCAAAGCCATCAAACTCGTCGCCTTCAATAAAGCAGCGCGTCAGCTCGCGGGCGCGATCAGGGCGGAAGTTGAAGAAGATCATCGTGTCGCCATTGCGCACACCGCGACGGTCAAGCACTGTTGGGAAAATGAACTCGTCAGTGACATCGTTTGCATAGGACGCCTCGACGGCCTCGACGGCTGCATGCTGCCTAAAGCCAACGCCACCACCACGGGCAATGGCATCGTAGGCAAGCTTTACGCGGTCCCAACGGTTGTCGCGGTCCATGGCATAGTAACGGCCGCTGATTGTTGCGATCTGGGGCATGACACCGTGATATTTATCGAACAGGCTGTCATTGAACTCGACCAGGTCTTTTAAGTAGCCGGCGCCACTTTTCGGGTCGACATCGCGGCCATCCATAAAGGCATGAATACGAATATCGCGCGCGCCACGTTTAGCAGCCATCTCGATTAAAGCCTTCAGGTGGTCAATGTGGGAATGCACACCGCCATCACTGACCAGACCCAGCAAATGCACCGTGCGACGCGCTTCGATGGCCTTGTCGATGGCCTCGATAAGCACCGGGTTTTCCTCGATGGAGCCATCCTCACAGGCCATGTTGATGCGGCTGAGCTCCTGATAGATGATGCGCCCAGCGCCAATGTTGAGATGTCCAACCTCGGAGTTGCCCATCTGGCCGTCAGGAAGGCCAACGTCGACGCCTGAGGCGCCCAAGGTGGTCTGTGGGCGGGAGGCCAAGCTGGTCAGATAGGGTTTCTTTGCCAAAGAGATGGCGTTTCCTGGGCCAGCCTCTTGCAGGCCAAAGCCGTCCATAATTGCAAGCAGAACAGGTTTCATGTATGCAAGCCTTTCAGTGAAAACAAAGGGAGCTGGGGATGACGCACCAGCTCCCTGATACTACACGTTTTAGCAACCCTTTAGGCGAACTTTGCCGCGCTGTTCACCAAACTGATGAAGTCGTCGACCTTCAAAGAGGCACCGCCAATGAGGCCGCCGTCAATATCGGGCTCAGGCATGAAAAGTTCCACGTTGGCAGGCTTCATGGAACCGCCGTAGAGGATGCGCACAGCCTGCGCCGTCTCGTCTCCGAACATATCGGCCACCGTCTCGCGGATGGCAGCGCACATCTCTTGGGCCTGCTCGGGTGTGGCAGTGCGGCCCGTGCCGATGGCCCAGATGGGCTCATAGGCAATGACGCTTGAAGCCACATCTTTTGCATCAATGCCATCCAATCCGGCACGAATCTGGCCTGTAACGAACGCCAAAGCCTCACCGCTGTCGCGGCACTCCAGGCTCTCGCCACAGCACATGATGGGCTTCACGCCATGGGCAATGAGTGCCTTGGCCTTGGCATTGATGTCTGCATCGGTCTCATTGAAGTAACCACGGCGCTCGGAGTGGCCAATGATGCAGTAGGTGCAGCCAATGTCTTTGACCATCACGGGGCTGATGCAGCCGGTGTAGGCACCAGAGTCAACTGGATAGACATCCTGCGCAGCGACAACCATTGGGGAATTGTCGAACTCGATAACGTTCCACACTGACCTCAACGCGGTAAACGGCGGGCACAACACCACTTCGCACTCGTCGAACTTGCGGTCAATCTGGTAGGAAATGCCCTGAGCCAAGTCTACAGACTCGACCAAGGTGTTGTTCATCTTCCAGTTGCCAGCGATGATGGGTTTGCGCGCAGCAGCCATGCTCTACTCCTTGTCGTCCAAAGCGGTAACACCCGGCAGATCCTTGCCCTCAAGCAGCTGCATGGATGCGCCGCCACCTGTAGAGATGAAGGAGACTTGATCGGCCAGGCCAAACTTCTTGATAGCTGCTACTGAGTCGCCGCCACCAATAACGCTGGTGGCCTTTGAAGCGGCAACTGCCTCGGCAACAGCACGGGTGCCAGCCTCAAATGAGGGGAACTCAAAGACGCCCATGGGGCCATTCCAAAACACCATAGCGGCATTAGCGATCTCTTCAGCATAGGCCGCAGAAGTTTCAGGGCCGATGTCAAGGCCCATCATGTCATCGGGGATGGCATCAACCTTGCAGGTCTCGGTGCGTGCACCCTCGGCGAACATATCAGCGCACACCACGTCGGTGGGAATCATCAGTTTGACGCCAGCCTGCTTTGCGTGCTCAAGCATTCCCTTGGCAGTCTCGATCTGGTCAACTTCCATCCTGGAGGTGCCCACGGTGTAGCCCTGGGCAGCCAAGAAGGTAAAGCACATGGCGCCACCGATGATGATGGTGTCAGCCACATCCATCAAATTGTCGATAATGCCGATTTTGTCGGACACCTTAGAGCCGCCAAGAATAGCAACAAAGGGGCGCTCGGGGTTTTCGAGCATGCCGTGCAAGGTGTTGACTTCCTTGGCAAGAAGGAAGCCGCCCACAGCCGGCACAAACTCCGGCACGCCGGCAATGGAAGCGTGGGCACGATGCGATGCGCCAAAGGCATCACACACATAGATGTCGCACAGAGAGGCAAGACGGTGCACAAAGCGCAGGTCGTTTGCTTTCTCACCTTTATCGAAGCGCAGGTTTTCAAGCATCATGACCTGGCCATCTTTCAAAGCAAGAGATGCTGCCAAGGCCTCTTCACCGGCAATCTCGCTGCCACCGATAACAGTGACCGGCTGGCCCAGAAGAGAGATAAGACGCATTGCAGCAGGCATCATCGAGAACTGACTCTCAAACTCACCGCCACTGGGGCGCCCCAAGTGGCTTGCAATGATGACGCGAGCGTTGTGATCAATCAGATATTTGATAGTCGGCAGCGCCTCGCGGATGCGCGTGTCATCGGTGACAATGCCCTCATAGAGCGGCACGTTGAAGTCGACGCGCACCAAAACGCGCTTGCCAGCGACATCGATATCTTCAATGGTCTTCTTGTTCTTCATTGAACTTCCTTTCTAAAAAGTTCTCAGACGATGAAACGGGCGCCCCGTGGAGCGCCCGCGTTTCACAGTTGTATTCAGAATACCCTATCGCATACTACTTTGATGTGCTCGATGAGCTCGTTTCGGTAGAAGTTGAGCTTGTGGTTGAGCTTGTGGCCGCAGACGAACTTGTCGAAGTGGAAGTTGAGCTACTTGAGCTGGAAGACGTATCAGTCGTAGTAGCCGTGCTGTCAGTGGTCGCAGTGTCCGTACTGGTGGTGGTGTCGGTGGTCGCAGCGTCCGTGCTGGTGGTGTCGGTGGTGGTGTCAGTGGCCTCATCCGTGCTGGTGGTGTCGGTATCGGTATCCGAATCCTCAAGCAGCATGTTTTGCTCCTCGGCAACTACCTCGGGGTCCCAAGACAGCTCATCGGGGCAGGCGTTGATCTTCAGACCGGCTTCTTCAACTTTCTCATCGAGATAGGCCTCATAGACGTCCTCGTCAATATCATCGGGGTCATCCACATCGCAAACTTGCATCTCAAACTTCTCGAGTTTCAGGTCCTCCTCTACATAGGTGCGATAGGTCTCCATGTCGGTGCCCATATAGCGTTCCAGAATGCTTTCGAAGGTGCCCGCATAGCCGCCGCCGTAATACATCTCATAAAGCTCGGCATCGGCATCGACCTGCTCATCAATCTCGTCATCAGAGACTTCGATCTTTGCCTGGTCGACCTCATAGCTTTGCACCTCGGTGCGCAGCAGCTGGTTGATGAGATACTCACGGTACTCGGCCAAGGTGCCGTCGCCCGTTTCCTCAGACTCCGTTGCATCCTCGGTATCGGTTGCATCCTCGGTATCGGTTGCAGTGTCGGTTGTGGTATCGGCTGTCTCGTCTGTTGCATCCTCGTCATCAGAGGATTCATATTCGCGGTTGGCGATATAGGCAGCCCAAGCATCGGTGTCATAGGTGGTGTAGTCGTCGTTCAAAAAGCTTGACATCTCGCTTTGGGCAGCAGCGGTGACGTCTTCCTCCAAAATCTGCCCGTGGTTCCAAGTAGCTGCAACATCCTCACCACAGCCACTCAAACCCACAAGGCTCAAAACAGCGAGTGCAGCCGTGGCACTCACAACAGCGATACGCTTCGACAGAGTCATTAAAAAGACCTCCACATTGAACTTTTGCAAAACAGTGGTATTAAACCACAACCAGAATAATAGTGGCATACCCCAAACCAAACTGAAAGAATCACCGCCGAATAGCAAATGCCCAGTTTGCATACGCTAACTACTGCGTTAGACTTCACTCCAACACAAAAAAATGAGAGGAGCTCAAACGTGAGCGAGAACGATATCGACAACCAAGAGATGGGCTTTGCCGCTGCTTCCGACGATGTGGCACGGCGCATGAAGGAAGAAAATATTATCGAGCGCGATGGTGCCTACTACATCACTGTTAACGGCACGGAATACCCCCTCGGTCTTGAGCCCGACCCCAATATGAGCGAGCATGACCTCTATATTGCTCAGCGCAAAGAAAGCGTTTTTGCCTGGATGGTGCGCTTTGGGCTTTTGGGTTTGATTATTTTAATCGTCATGCTGGTGCTTTTCATAAGCGGCATCGTTTAGCCTGAAGCGATAAGCCTTGTGCACGCAAACGGCGGCCCGCACATCTAGCGTGCGGGCCGCCATCTTATTGTGGGCTATTCGTTACTCCTGCGGGGCAGCCAGCGCTTCCAAAACCTCGTTGACAGCAACATCCACATCGGCCGCGGCCTTCTCGACGTCGATGGTCATAAACTCGCCATCCTTATAAAGCACTTTGCCATCAGCCATGGTCAACACCACATCGGCGCCGTTGGCGCTATAGACAAGGTTGACTGCCATGTTGTGAACCGGGCGCATCCAGGGCTTGTCAACATCCATAACCACCAGGTCAGCACGCTTTCCTTGAGCCAGCACGCCACAATCACTGCGGCCCTGGGCTTTAGCGCCGTTGGCCGTCATCATTGAAAGAATCTCTTTCGGGGTAAGCGCTGTGGGGTCAAGGTCCCTGCCCTTCTGGCAGACCGCCAAAAGATAGGCACTCTGCAGGATGTTGTGGGTGTTGTTGGAGGCCATGCCATCGGTGCCGATGGTGCAGTTGACGCCTGCAGCCACCAGTTTGGCAGCACGGGAGAAACCACTGCCCAGCTTGCCGTTGGAGGCAGGGTTCAGGCTGGCGCTCACACCCTTGGCAGCCATGATGGCCATATCTTCTTCGCTTACCCACGTGCAGTGCGCCGCGTTAACCGGCACGTCGAAGGTGCCCAGCGAGTTAAACCAAGCAGCCGGCGTCATGCCGTGACGCTCGATGCACTCCTCATGCTCGCTTTTCGTCTCGCTCATGTGCAGATGGATGCCAACGCCTTCCTGCTTTGCCAGCTCAGTAATGGAGCGGATCATGCTCTCAGGCGTGGTGTATTCGGCATGTATACACAAATCAATCTTCACGCGGCCATCAGCTGCGCCGTTGTAGTCTTTCAGCAAGACTTTGTTGACCTCATAGGAGCTGCACTGCGTGTAGTCCTCCAAAAACATGGTGCCACCATCTGCCTGGTTGACCTTCATGCCGGTGGCGATGACGTTGTCACAGCACGGAATGGAGCCAAAATACATATCGGTATAAGAAATCACGCCGTAACGAACCATCTCGGCTAGGGAAAGCATATTGCCGATGGCATCGTGCTCGGGGTGTTTCATCTTGCCTTCGAAAGGCCAGACTGTCTCGTTAAGCCACTGCTGCAAAGGCTGGTTTTCGGCATAGCCACGCAGAAGCGTCATAGGCGTGTGGGCATGGGTGTTATAAAAAGCGCTCATCAACAGCTTGCCGCGGCCGTTGTAGCGCTCGCCATACTTTTCGGCGTCGGCAGGCTCAGTGTCTCCAACGTAGGTGATGAATGCACCCTCAGTGCCCACAAACATATTCTTCTTGTGGTCGAGGTTTTCATCCATGATGTCGATATTGCAAAAGAGCATCCTTGTATCCTCTTTCTCTCAAGGGGTTGTTGCGGCTATTAGATTAACACCAATACCCTATCGCAACGGCAGAGATGTTAGGATACGCTGCAGTTTATTTGAGAAAGGCTGCTTGTGAGCAAAGGCGTTGTGTCATATCTGCCCATATTGCGTGTGAGGCGTGCGCTCGTCTTTGACCTCGGCGCTCTGCTCATCCGCATGTTTTCTGCCCAGGTGGTGCTCGGCATCGTCAGCATGTTGACGTTGTGTGGCTGGAGTTTTCTTTTGGCTGGCAGTGTCTCGTCTGTGGTTGCCATCAGTGCCTTTCTCATTTCTCCGCAAGTGTCGCGCCAGGCAGACCGTTTGGGCCAAAGCAAAGTTGTGCCTGCTGCCAGTGCACTTGCCCTTGTGGGCCTTGCCATCATGCTGGCAACTCTTGGTTTAGAAGGGCCCTTTTGGCTGTGCTACCCCGCTGCTGTGCTCATGGGCTTTTGCCCCAATGCCCCCTCAATGGCACGTGCCCGTTGGACCTACCTTATTGAGACAGACAAACTTGGTCACAATGCTCCCGATCTAAAGGCTGTATATGCCTATGAAGGTGTTCTTGACGATGCGTCGTTCATGCTCGGCCCCAGCATTGCCATCGCCTTGGCATCAATGGTGTTTCCGGTTGCCGGCATGCTGTTTGGTGGCATCTTGTTGTTGCTTGGCAGCATTTTGCTTTTGCTCCCCCGCAGCACTGAGCCTAAGCCCGGCTGGACATGTGCAGATGAAACGCAGCAGGCCAAAAACGAATCAACCACCGCACAACGCAGCATGTTTGTGACTTCCGGCTTTGTGCGAGCTTTGTTCTCCGTCATACTCATCTTGGGCTTTTTCTATAGCACTCATGACACCGTCATCATAGCCATAGGTGAGCAGTTCAGCTGCCCCGAAGTCATCAGCATCATCCTGGTGCTTGCCTCGCTTGTGTCAATGCTTGCTGGCCTTATATATGGCTCACTTAAAATCAAGGCCTCGCTGCCCACGCAGCTGGCTGTATTGTGTGCTGCCTATGGCCTTGCTTATGGAATGATGTTTTTTGTGGCAAACATCCCCCAACTCATGGCGGTTTGCATTGCCTCAGCAATGTTTTACGGCCCCACTATCATCGCTGTAAACACCTTGTGTGAGCGTGGCGTGCCCAGCAGCCGCCTAACTGAATCTCTTACTTGGGTAAATTCAGGCTATACCTGCGGCTCGGCGGTGGCACCCATCACGAGCGGTATTGCTGTGGATGTTTGGGGCGGCTTTGCCTGCTTGAAGCTGTGCGGCATTGTTGCTTTGTGCGTTTTGGTGGTGGGCCTGCTGGTGCAACCCATCGTGCGCAAGCACATGCGCTAGCATCATTTGCGAATAACCCTTTCTTGACTTGCAAGCGCTTAGTTAGTATCTTGCATTCACACAAATGCTATGAAGCTGCCGGGACCGCTTGGAACCGGTATGTGGAGCACGCTTCTGGAGAATCCCTTGAAAAAAGGGTGCCGACGGTGCAAAGCCTCTGAATATGAGGCCGAAACTCTCAGGCAAAAGGACAGAAGATGGGCCGAATCGCAAAGCGGGCCCGCTTTCCTTTCCCAGTTGCAGGCTTCACAAACAATAAGGGGCACTGGGAGGGCCTGAATATGGAAGCTATCAGCGATGCATTGCTCTTGGGCGTGCAGACTATCAACTCGTGTTTGTCCAACTATGTGCTGGTCATTTTGCTGATTGGCACCGGCCTGTTTTTCTCCATTCGCACCCGGTTTGTGCAGGTGCGCTGCTTTGGCGAAGGCTGGCGCCGGCTTTTCGGCGACTTCAGCCTGAAAGGTGGCGCTCATGGTGGCGGCATGAGCTCGTTTCAGGCTGTGGCCACAGCCATCGCCGCCCAAGTTGGCACAGGCAACATCGTTGGCGCCTGTGGCGCATTGCTGGTTGGCGGCCCGGGTGCCATCTTCTGGATGTGGCTTATCGCCTTTTTGGGCATGGCAACCAACTACGCCGAAGCCGTGCTGGCCATTGAGACGCGCACAGTTGATGCAGACGGCGGCATCCACGGCGGCCCAGCCTACTACATCAAACACGCTTTCAAAGGCAAGTTCGGCACTTTCTTGTCAGGCTTCTTTTCTGTCGCCATCATTCTTGCCCTCGGTTTTATGGGGTGCATGGTGCAGTCAAACTCCATGGCCTCAACCATGAGCACAGCATTCAACATCCCAGCCTGGGCCATCGGCGCTGTAATCGTGATATTGGCTGCCTTCATCTTTATTGGTGGTGTACAGCGCATTGCCTCTGTCACTGAAAAGATTGTGCCCGTTATGGCTGTCATCTACATCATTGGCGGCCTGTGCGTGATCATTGCCAACGCCGCCAACCTGCCAGCCGCCATTGCGCTTATCTTCCAATGTGCGTTCAACCCGAACGCCTCGGTTGGCGGTGTGGTCTTTGGCATCATTGCTGCTTTGAGTCAGGGTGCCAAACGCGGCCTGTTTTCCAACGAGGCCGGCATGGGTTCAACCCCGCATGCCCATGCAATGGCACAGGTTGATGACCCCCACAAGCAGGGTGTTGTTGCCTCGGTTGCCGTCTTTATTGACACCTTTGTGGTAGTCACCATCACCGCACTGGTGGTCATCTGCACGATGTATGTGGGCGATGGCGCACTGGCTCAGGGCCTCACGGACGGCATCGACAAGACGAACCTGGCCCAGCTGGCCTTCGGCTCGCTGTTTGGCGAGGGCGGCGGCAACATCTTTGTCGCAATCTGCTTGTTGTTCTTTGCGTTCAGCACTGTCATTAGCTGGAACCTGTTTGCCCGCATCAACTTCGAGCACCTGTTCGGCAAGAAGGCACTGCCCGTCTTCACCGTACTGGCACTCGTCTTCATCTTCTTGGGCTCCATCCTTTCAAATGATCTTGTCTGGGAGCTTGCCGACATGTTCAATCAGCTCATGGTTTTGCCCAACGCAATTGCGCTGTTTGCCTTAAGCGGCATCGTGGTTAAACACGCCACCAAAGATCACCCGCGCGACTAGCGCCCTCCACGCCATAGACGCAAAAAAACGAGGGGCTCCGAAATTTCGGAGCCCCTCTTGCGTGCTATAGAAGGTTTGTGCTTAGAACAAACCGCTGATGACGCCGCGCTCGTCAACGTCGATGCGCTCGGCAGCCGGGCGCTTCGGCAGACCAGGCATGGTCATGATGTCGCCGGTCAAGGCAACGATGAAGCCTGCACCAGCAGAGATCTTCAGGTTGCGCACGGTGACGGTAAAGCCGCTGGGCGCGCACAGCAGCGTCGGGTCATCACTGAAGGAGTACTGGGTCTTGGCCACGCAAATGGGCAGGTTGCCATAGCCCAAAGCCTCAAGCTGCTTAGCCTGCGCCTTAGCGTTGCCCACCAGCTCGACGCCGTCTGCATGGTAGATGTTGCGAGCGATAGCGTTGAGTTTATCCTCAATGGAGCCGTCCAGCTCATAGGAGAAGCTGAAGTTAGAGGCGTCTTCTTCCTCGCAGACGCGAACAACTTCCTCAGCCAAAGCGATGGCGCCTTCGCCACCCTTTGCCCAGTGCTCGGAAAGCACGGCGTTGACGCCGAGCTCGTTGCACTTGGCCTGGACCAGGTCAAGCTCAGCCTTGGTGTCGGTGGGGAATGCATTGATAGCAACCACGCAGGGCAGCTTGTAGACATTCTTGACGTTGGCAACATGCTGCAGCAGGTTGGGCAGACCAGCCTCGAGGGCCTCGAGGTTCTCATTGGTCAGCTCGTCGCCGTAAGGAACGCCGCCGTTGTACTTCAAGGAGCGCACGGTGGCAACCACAACCACAGCAGAGGGGTGCAGATCAGCCAAGCGGCACTTGATGTCGAGGAACTTCTCAGCGCCCAGGTCGGCACCGAAGCCGGCCTCGGTGATGGCATAGTCGCCCGTCTTCATGGCAAGAGCGGTTGCCTGCACGGAGTTGCAGCCGTGTGCGATGTTGGCGAATGGGCCGCCATGGACAAACGCCGGGGTGCCCTCGAGCGTCTGAACCAGATTCGGCTTCAAAGCATCCTTCAACAAAGCGGTCATTGCGCCTTCGGCGTTCAGATCGTGAGCGGTGACCGGCTTGCCGTCATAGGTATAGCCAACGATGATGCGGGCCAGGCGAGCCTTCAGGTCGGTGATGGAGGTGGCCAAGCAGAAGACTGCCATAATCTCGGATGCAACGGTGATGTCGAAGCCGTCTTCGCGGGGCACGCCCTGCTTCTCGCCGCCAAGGCCGTCAACGATGTGGCGCAACTGGCGATCGTTCATATCGACCGCGCGCTTCCAGGTGATCTGCTTGGGGTCGATACCTAGCTCGTTGCCTTGCTGGATGTGGTTGTCAAGCATGGCAGCCAACAGGTTGTTAGCAGCGCCGATAGCGTGGAAGTCACCGGTGAAATGCAGATTGATATCTTCCATGGGGATGACCTGTGCCCAGCCGCCACCTGCAGCGCCGCCCTTAACACCAAAGACCGGGCCCAAGGAAGGCTCACGCAGAGCAAGAATGGCGTTCTT
>R11__coassemble_647_pt1 | contig 21718 bp, 23 predicted proteins | sample R11__metabat2_low_PE_020 | metagenome-assembled genome bin R11 | reverse complement strand
CACGAAAGCGCATCAGGTGAACCTCACGATAATGTGCGGAATTATTCCCACTCAACAGCTGCATATGGTTTGCTGGCAATTCTGCAAATATGCCCGAAATCAGTAGGCCTTCAGCGAGCTATCTCACTTTGCTGTTGAGAGACATATTTGTTCGCCGGTGGCTAGCCAAGGGTCATCTGTTGAGGCAAGGGCAAGCCCCTGCCCGGGGGTGAAACGCTCAAGGGTCATTGTTGCCCGTGGGCATTTGATGATGCGACCCGGTTTGACGTTTTCCACCGACTTCAAGATACTGCCCGCTTCATCGGCAAAGGCGATATCGATGCGGTAGCGCATGCCAAAGGTGTGGACGCTTCTGCAGGGCGTCAACAGCAGCACGCCACCCCGCCCCAGCCACATAGGTTTTCTCTTAAGCAAGCCCCGCAAGCGGGCATACCAAGACGACGCCATTTTAAATTGCATTGAACCTTCCTTTCTGTGCGCGTGCGCTACAAAAGCGCACCTGTTGCGTATGGTTTCACTGAAAACGAGTAGGTGTGCGTGAGCGCCGTGGGCACGCGCATGCTAAACACACGCAGCCCGCCCGATGAAAGCGGCCAAGGAGCAACACTCAGTGAGCAGGTGTAGGTGGTCGCTTCCCAATCTTGGGAGGTGCTGACCGAGACCTCTTCGCTGCTAGCTGAGAACTCCTCAGCAAGGCGCTGTTGCACCGCACTGGTTAGCGCCCCCTGGTCAAGCTGTTCATCGGGTGAGGTAACGCCACAGGCAAGGACTGCCTGGGCCGCCGCATGGTCAAAACGCGCACACTCGCTGACGTACAGCAGCCCGTCCACCACAATGACCAGCGCCATCAATATCACCGGCAAGCAGACGCACAGCTCCACTGACATTTGGCCTGACGTCTGAGCAAGACGCCTTTTAATGAGCGCAACCATGGCATCAGCCTCCGCCAAGCTGTGTGATTGACTCCAACGCCTCTGAGCAGCTTTCGATAAACCCCGTTGGTGCCGGCAAGACCAAGCTGAATGTTCCTGTTCCGCACCCCATCTCAGAGAAATCGAGTTTTGCTAAGACGATCCCTTCAGAGGTCACCTCAACATCGTCAAGGAGGGGGATGTCTAAGCTGTTGAGGATATTGGCAATGGTTTGGGCTGAGTTGCCGCCTACCAGCTGCGCATTTTCCTTCAGGTTAAGCATTGCGGAGGCGACCTTGCCGCCATCTGCTTTGAAGATGTGTTCGGTGTTAACGAGCGCGGGCTTATAGGCCTTAAGGTCTGGGGGCTCAAGCCCGCAGGTCTTAATGACCTCGCCGAACTCATCGGCTGCCCACGACGACATGCTCGTGCCCACAAGTGGTATAGCGCCTAAGCCACTTTTGAACGCGCTCTCTAAACCGTCAGCACCACTGCAGTACGCCTGTAAAAGTGCCCCCTGCGCAGAAAAGACCGTCTTTATGAGACCAGAAGCAGCAGACTCCGATGGGATGATGTTGGCGCCGATTGCGCTGATCACATTAGCTTCACTGGTGTCGGGGTCGGCTGCAAGCGCGGCACCAGATATGGCAAGCCGGGCACTTACATCTACGCTGCCATCAATAAATGACGACGTCACGGCGGCAGGCGTTGAGGTGGCATACACCACGCTCACGCACCCATAGCGCCCCGGGGGCTGAGGGTCATAGCGTTTGCCCAACACACCCTGCAAAGCCTCAGAAATTTTGGATTTAGCCTGCGCTTCTTCCTCACGCATTTTCTCGTTTGCCTGCTCAAGCTCGTCAACCGCCTTTGCATAGGCATTCGCCGCATCAACCAGCTCTCGGTAGTAATACTCAAAGCCGTTTGAGATAGAGGTTGAAGGGCTTGGCGCGCGCCCCAGGGTTGTTGCCGAGAACTTGCACTCGCTGCAAACCGACACAGTGCCGCTGTCAATCTGGCTAACCGAGCCGTATGAAACAAACGTCTGCGAGACGCTGTTGGGGCATGAGCGATACGCATGGATGGTCAGAGTCTGCCCATCTGAGGTAACCGGATAGATTGCTTCGGTGTAGAGCTCGGTCTGTTTGATCTGCGCCACGTTGCGCGCCAAATAGACAAAGGAAGGGCGCTCACCGCTGGTTGTGGACGTGATAGTGCACTCATTGAGCTTTTCTCTCGCGTATTTGTAGAAGCGTTTGCGTGCAACAGATTTGGCCACATCTTCTGGTGTTCCTGCGGCTGACTCACCTCCTTCCATGTTGTAGCGAGCAGTGTAGTAGGTCTTCGCACGGGAAAGTGCTGCCGACCAGCTCCAGGTGTCAACTGATGAATAGTTGGGGTTCTGGCTGCCAGAGAGATATGCCAAGGTCGCAGCACGCTGGCGCATGTTGTAGCCAGAAGAGCCGCAATCGGCCAGCCAGCCCTGTTTCTTTGCAGCATCGGCAGCTGTCTGTGCCTGCTCTTGCTCCTCAGCCTGCTTCGCAATTTCCTCTTCATGGCTTTCCAGCTCGTCGAGGGCTGCATCAAGCTGACCTTCATCGGAAAGAGAGACCTCCTCACCTTCTAAAGGAAAGGGAATGGCAGCACCGACATATGAGATGCCACTTGCCTGGCTGTTGGCATCGCACACTGCTGCGGCGCGGGCCACACACAGCGCCGGAAGTGCTTTTTGAGCTGCATTGAGCCCCTTTTCAGCTGCCTTAGCGAAGGTATTGCGCACCTTGCGCACCTTCTGTCCAACGTCGAGAAATTTGGTTGCTACGCCTTGCCCGCCCGGGATAAAAGCTGCCACCAGCGCAACAACATAGACAACAACAGTCACTAACGAGAAGGTCAAAAGTATGGCATCGACTGCCTGGCCATAGGTCACATATTCAGCAACTGCACCATCGGCAGCCAAAGCCGCAGAATCTGCAACGTATTGCACCTGCCCAGAGCGCGTGCCAACCCAATAGGCCTGCAGCGCCACAAACAGCAAAGCAAACACCAGCAGCAGGGCAACGGCAGTGCCCACCGTTGTAAAACCGTCTTCATCTTTTTTGAAAAGCAGGCGCACCTCTTCTCTCCCTTCTTTTAATCCCACTGGGCTATCCACTCTTCGGGGCCGTCTTCAAGCGAGGCGACCCAATCGGGGGTGGCATTTGACGCCGCCTCGACGGTGCATTCGACTGAACCGTCTGCATTAAGCTGCCCCACAAGGCCAGAAGCGATGCCAACTATGGGCAAGCATCTGCTGGTGTTGGTTATGCTGACTGACACCTCTGAGCTGCCCTCACTGCCCTGCACCTCGATATCCCACGACGAGCCCATATGAAATAGCTCGGCATTGGGTATTGCTTTCAGTTTTCGCTCGACATAGGCCTTGGCTACCTTCTCATCGCAGGTGCTCGTTGCCAGCATGCGGCAGCCCTCAGATGCGGCCGCCTCCATAACGCAGCGGTTGTACAGCAGAATTGCCGGCTGCACCAAAAGCCCCACAATCAGCAAAAACACCGGGAGCAGCAACGCAGCCTCAACGGTGCTTTGGCCCCGCTCGCTGCTAATACGCGAAAACATCGGCTACTCCCCCAAGGGTGCTTAACGAATGCGAGGCGCCCGAGGCCACCAGCTCCAAAACAGAGCTGCCCGACAAATAGCGCCACACAACCCCAAGAGCAGCTATGGTGGCAATAAGGGCAAGGCCCACCAGCAAATACTCGATACTTGCCTGCCCAGAGCACGAACGCCACGCAGTCTTCAACATGGTGTTAGAGCCCTCCGATGCCCGAGGAGATGGCATCCCACAACTCCTGGATTTTGTCTTTGAATGCAGCGATGGCGATCATGGCGATAACGGCCAAAACGCCTACCAGGATTGCGTACTCGGTGGTGCCTTGCCCGCGCGTATCGCGTATGAGCGCAAGGCGCGTTGTGGCTGCCACAAACCCTCTTAACATCAATTCCTTCATAACCTTCTCCTTTCGTCTATAAACCCGAGCCGGCAAACTGCATAAACGCCGGCCCCACTACCAAAATCAAAAGCGCCGGAAGCATCAAAAGCCCCATGGGGATGAGCATCTTTACTGGCGCTTTCTCAACCTGCTTTTCGATGCTTGTTTTGCGCTGCTGACGAATATCTTGTGCAAAACGCTCCAGCAGCCCTGCAAGGGGCGCGCCGTGAGAGATCGCCTGAAGCGAGGTCTCTGCAAAACGGGCGAAGGCCGCAGAGTCGAGCTTTTCTGCCAGTTTGTTGAGAGCCTCACCGCGTGTGAGAATCCCGCTCGACCATTGCACCTGCGCGGCACTGAGCTGGCAGCTGAGCTCTCCAGAAAATTTGCTGCAATACAACTCGAGGGCAGCATCAAATGAAAGCCCTGCTCCTACACCCATAGCAACAATGTCGGCCAAGGTGTCGAGCTGGCCGTCGCAGGCGCTGCGCAGCTCTTTTCTTCGTTGTTTGGCCACATAGCCCTTTGCATTCCTGCTAACAACGAAAGCGGCAGCAAGCGCAAGGGGCAAAAGCCACAGCGAGAGCGCGCTTGAGATAACAACCGCCACCAGCGCAAACAGCATGAAGCTCAGCAGCTGATCTGATAGCACCTCATCTAATGTGAGATGGCGGGCACTTCTTCGCGCAACCAGCAAGCGCCTGTATGCTGCCGTCCCAAGCAGCGCTGCTGCAATTGCTGCCAAAACGCAGGCGCTCAGCAAAAAGAGCACCTTCATGACAACGCCCCCACATTTGCACTCAAGTCGACCTTGAGGCATCTCCTGGTCAGCATGATGCCGGCCGCCTCCATTGCAAGGGCCGCAACAAACAACACCACACCCAAAGCCGAGGTGAAAAAGCTTTGCAAGTAGCCTGGTGAAAACACCGTCAAAACACCCAGAAGCACCAGCGGCATCGCTATCAAAACTTTTGACGACAGCTGCCCTTGGGAGGTTTTGGTGGCCAAAAGGTCTTCTAGCTCGCTTTCCTGCTGCAAAACCACGTTTACCGATTGCAAGACATCGCTTAAGCTGCCACCTGATACGTGCTGAATCTCCATGGCAACGGCTAGAAATGAGAAGGCAGAGCCTTCAGTGCGCAGGCGCAGGTTTTCCATGGCCTCATCAAAGCCCAAGCCTGCCTCAAGATCCCAAACCGCATGCTTGAGTTCTTCAGCCAGCGCCCCGCTGCAGCCATTTGCTGCAAATTGCAACGCGTAGGCAACCGATGCTCCTGACTCAAGCGAGATGCACAGCAGCCGGATTGCTTTAGGCATCTCAGTTCTGATCTCGCGTTGCTTTTGCTCCAGTCGTTTTTTGCGCACAACCCCGCGCAGCCAAGGGATAGCGCCTACGATGCGCTCTCCACCAACTGCCAGTTGCCCAATTGCACGTTTAACCAGCAGCTGCGCACTGTGCAAGCACAAACGCGCGCCGCCTTGTTCGCTCACGGCGCTTGACACCGCACAGCAAGCCGCAAAAGCCGCTGCCGCCGCAAAGACGAGGGCAGCCCCTAGCAGCAAAACGCTTGATGTCTCCATTGCTGCACCTCCTCCTCGCTTGCTATGCCGCTGCACGAAAGGTCGGCAAGCCAGGCCGGCTCGGTATGCCAGATGTAGGTGTTTGCATGGCGGTCCCACTCAACCACGGGCGCATAAGCAAAACCCTGCTCGGCAGTTGAGCGACACATGATTTTTGTGACGCGGCGCTGACCTGATGCCATGCGGTCTTGCTGGACGATAACGTCAAGTGCAGAGACAATCTGTGCCTCGATAACCTGGGCCGGAAGCTCGATGCCATAGCGCACCATCATCACCAAGCGGGTGATGACCTCCTCAGGCGCATTGGCATGCAGCGTGGTCATCGACCCATCGTGGCCGGTGTTCATCGCTTGCAGCATGTCGAGGGCCTCAGCCCCGCGGCATTCGCCGACGATGATGCGGTCAGGACGCATGCGCAGTGAGTTGATAACCAGATCGCGTATGGTCACCGCGCCAAAACCCTCGGAGTTTGCCATGCGTGCTTCAAGACGCACCACATGGGGGTGATGGTCAAACTTCAGCTCTGCCGAGTCTTCAATGGTGACGATGCGCTCTTGCGGAGGAATCTCACGCGACAAAGCGTTGAGCAGCGTGGTTTTGCCCCCACCTGTTCCGCCAGAAACGGCGATGTTTTTCCGGGCGAGCACCGCCCAGGCCAAAAGCTGCGCCATGGGCTTGGTCATGCTTTCAAGTGCCACCATGTCGGCAAGGGAAAACGACGTCTCTCGAAACTTACGGATGGTGATAGCTGTTCCATCCATCGCAATGGGTGGGATGATGATGTTTACGCGGTGCCCCTCTGGCAAGCGAGCGTTAACAAGAGGCTGCTGCTCATCGATGCGCCTGCCCAAAGGCGACACAATGCGATCAGCAATCAGCCGCAGCCGCTCCTCAGAGCCAAAGGTCTCGTTGTAGGGGTACAGGCGCCCGCCGCGCTCATAGAAAATCTTCGAGGGGCCGTTCACCACAATCTCGGTCACCTCGGCATCGGCCAACAGCGGCTCGATAGGCCCGAGCCCCATTATCATGTTGAGCGTCTCTTCAATAAGCTGCTGGCGCTGCCCTGCCGCAGCCTGCGAAAGCCCACTGATATTGATAACTTGATCAATGATGCTGGCAAGCTCAAGGCGGGCGCGCGATCTTCCGAGTGCAAGAATCTCGGCCAAACGCTCGCTGGGCACCTCTCGGTAAAGCGCCTCGCGCACCTGCTCGCGCACCTGCTCCGGCTGCACTTCGCTTATCTGCGGCTTTGCCTGCTCAAGATAGTCTGCAAGCCTCATTTGCGTCGCCTTGCTCTCTTGTATTCAGGCTGTTCAGCCTGGTCAAGACCGAGGCGCGCCTCAATCTCGGCAAGCAGCTTGCGTATGGCTTTGACCGCACCGTTGTTTGTTGCAACAAGCTCGTCAAGAGCACCGGTGCTCACCAATGCCTCAACGGCCGCCTTGCCATCTGGAATGCTTACCACCCCGTGAACGCCCAAGGTTTCTTCTGCACCGCGAACGGTCATGTTCGCGCGCGGGTTAAAACGGTTGTAAACCGCAATTATCTTTGTGGAAGGAATGCCCAAGCGCTGGCACAGGTCTATCGCCTTGCGAGCATTTGCCACCGCACCAAGGCGCCCGTCAAAAACAACCAGCACCAACTTTGCGGCATAGAGAAGCTCAACGGTGTAGTCTGCCCAGTAGCTGCCGCAATCGGCCACGCTCAGCAGCGAATCGGTTGCGCTGCGCTTTAGCATACGGCCGATCGTCGTTTCGCCTTCGGAAAAGTACTCAGGAGCATCAGGTGCTCTATACAGCTCCAGATTGGTCTCAAGACCAACCGGGTATGCATCAACGCCATCTGCAAGTGACGGTTCCTTCGTGCTAAGGCCAAGCCAGGTTGTATAGTCGCCAAACTGCAGGTCTGCCTCGATAAGACGTGTGGGGATGCCCTCTTGTGCAGCAAGCCAGCTCAGCAGCAACGCAATGGTGCTGCACCCTGTTGCACCGCTGGCACTCACCACACTCACCAGCGACTTAGGTGCCTGGAACTCTTGGGGTGCAACTGGCTGCAAAACGGCACTGGTTGGAGCATCGTAGCCGTAGTAGTCTTGCGCGCGCATTAAATCGATCATTGTTCCTCCTCACTTTGCCCTTGGCCGCCGGGCAAAACCAAGTGAATGGTTCCGGATGTCGATGCAGAGATGAGGTCGGCCACGCTTTCGGGCGTGATTGCAAGCGTCACCCAGGTCAGGGCTTTGTCACTTTCCTTTTCAGAAGTAGCCGCACTGGTTTCAAGCACGAGGATTTTTTGGCCAAGAAGGGCGATCGACCCGGTGGTTGTCTCCGCATAGACATCCACAAAGGAGCCCGCTTTGATTGCCCCTCCAACGGCGAGCACGTCATCGGAGGCAATGCTGACAGCTTCCAAGCCGCTCGGAACGGTAATGCGCGAGCTTGAATCGCCTATGCGATCCAGAACAATCGGCTCGCCCTCCTTGATCTCGACCTCGGCAACCAGGCCCACGACCTGCTCAGCTGAGGTAGCGATAGACGCCTGAGGGAGAAGGTCCACCAGCCAAGATTGTGTTGCGATATCCGAGTCTGTTATTTCTTTGCCGGCGCTTAAGGTGTTCACAGCCACGACCACTTCGGCTTGTTCGCCACCGTAGGCAGCCAATGCCGCCGCGCGTTTGGTTTGCGCCTCTGAGCCAACAGATGCGGTATAGCCAAACACGGCGCATACCGCACAAGCGGCACATATCAGCGCAACAATGATCTGTCTTTTTGCCACCACTGCGTTCTCCCTTCAGACGTCATACGCTGGAAGGGAACTATCGCGCAAAGCGAACCGACAAAACCACCCCCACAATCCAACCAAAACCAAGAACTTTTTTCGGGCCAAATTTGGAACTTTGTCCAACGCAAATCCAACCAAAAGTCCGAAAAATGCAGTTCATGCCCGGTGTTGAAAACTCCTGCCTGGGGGCATAAAAAACGGCCCCGAAACCGGGGCCGTCAAAAAATTTCTGTGTTGTGCCTTTAAGAAATGAGGGACGCCAAAGACGGCAGACAGAATGCAAAGACCAGCAAGACGCAGACAACGATGATGCCAATCTTTTTCAGAAGGCCATTGCGCTCTTTTTCCTGCTGCTTCATGAACTCCTTGAGCTCGCGGTCTTCGTCTTCCTGAGACTTCTCACGCTTGATTTTTTGCGTCATGTTCTACCTCTTAACTCGCGTTTTGGTTTCTTGCATAAACCGCTCGTTTACCTTGCGGTGGATTTCCTCGTCGTTCATGTAGGCACGTATATGTTGACGGATTTCGCGCGCGGCTTCAACAATTTCGTCGCGTTTCAGCCCCGAGATGTGGACGAAGTTGTCATAGAGAATCTGGCCGTCAACCATGGTCATCATAACGTTGTCCTGGTTGGCGGTGTAGATAATCGCACTGGCCGGGTTGGTAGTGGGGTTTTGGTGAGAATTGTGCAGGTCAATGGCGATGATGTCTGCTCGCTTGCCCACTTCAAGCGAACCAATCTCGCTGTCCATGCCAAGTGCGTGGGCAGCATCGATAGTGGCCATGCGCAGCATCTTTTCAGACGCGATGATGGGCTTTTTCGGGTCGCGGTTTGCGCGGGCAATCATCAAACCAACACGCATCTCGTCGACCATGTCGGCGGTGTCGACCGCCGCTGAGGAGTCGGTGCCTAAGCCAACCGTGATACCGGCCTCAAGATATTTCTGGATGGGCGCGCTGCCCATGCCAAGCTTTGCGTTGATGCGCGGGCAATGCGCCACCGAAACACCACAACGCTTCAGGATGTCGATATCGTCATCGTCAACATGCACGCCGTGCACAATGTAGATATTGGGCACTTCTAAAATGTCCCAGTTATACACATAGCGAACAGCAGAAACACCTGCTGGCAGCCACACAGGGCGCTCGACGTTTAAGACGCTTTTCTCGTTTGCATTTGCATGAACCGAAAACGGCGAGGAGCCATAGCGCAAAAAGTCATCTTCTTCCTGGCTTCCAGCCAGGTGCATAGTGACGGGCGTGCCCGTCTCGTTGGCATACTTTGCGACCTCTTTATAGACCTTGGGGTGCGTGGCATAGGTTGAACCGGCGCCAATGCCAAAGCTGATGCGGCTGGATGCATATGAGCTGCGCCAGTTCTCCAGATCGGAGATGGCATCCTGCATGTATTCATCCACGTCTTTTGCCTGGCTGGTGCGCACCTCGCGATACACCCTGCCGCGCAAACCCGCCTCGCTGATCGCCTTCAAAGAAGAGTCTGAGCTGGTCAAATCGGCAACCGTTGTGATGCCAGAAGCGATGGACTCGAGCACACCGAGTTTGGCAGACATGTCCCAGTCAGCCAAAGCGAAAAACGGTTGGCAGCTATAAAGCGCAACACGCCAGTCGGCGTACGAAAGGTCTTCAAACAAACCACGCAAGGCCGTGTAGCGCAGGTGCGTATGCATGTTCACAAAGCCAGGTGAAAGGGCAGCAAGGCCGTAATCCTTTACCTCTTCTTCGGGGTAGCGGGCCTTCAGCTCCTCGGCCGTGCCGATATCGGCAATCTTGCCGTCCTTAACAAGCACAGCGCCATCTTCAATGTAGGGTGCGGTCACCGGGACCACATATTTGGAGGTGAGAAGCATAATAGTTCCTACTCCTTAGATTTCTTCTGCCAGAACTTGGGCTTGGATGCCCTCTCAGCTTCCGCTTCCTCGCGGTGCTGGCGTTCCTTTTTCGACTCTCTGCGGCTGAGTGCCTCCCCTGCCTTACGGATGGGGCGGATGAATTTGAAGTCGATGACCAACGCGGCGATGATGCAGATGTAGCCCACGGCCAAGCCAACGTACATAACCGGCTCTTTTGCAGCGGCAAACTGCTCTAGGGCAGCCCCTTCAGTCATGAAATAGGAGCTAATCCAGGATGCAGCCACGCCCACGACGGCCAAAATAATCAGGACAAGCCAAACGCGGCGCCACTTCTTATAGGAGTCCATCTTCTGAGCGCCCTCGGCGATGTACATGCGGTCGCGCAGCTCACGCTCTTGTTCCTTGCGCTGGGCCTTCTCTTCTTTTACCTGCTCTTTAGTCTTCACCTTCGAATTCGAGACATAGACCGAGTTGCCCGCCTTTGACTTCGGCTTGGCCGATGATGCGCTTTTGCGGGTTGTGCCTTTGCGCCCGTTTTCTTGGTAGCGTGCGTTTTGGTAATTGCGCTGGGTCATGCAATGTGCCTTTCTGTAGTGCGGTAGAGCCTATTTTCCAGCCGGCACGAACTTCTCGCCCGTGATGAGCTCGTATGCCTGGACATATTTGGCGCTGGTGGCGTCGATGATGTCTTGGGGCAGGCGCGGCGGGTTGCCGGTGCGATCCCAGTTGGCATCGAGCCAGTCGCGCACAAACTGCTTGTCAAAGCTTGCCTGGCTGCGGCCTGCTTCATACTCGTCTGCCGGCCAAAAGCGGCTGGAGTCCGGCGTCAAAACCTCATCAGCCAAAATCAGCTTGCCGTCGATGGAGCCAAACTCAAACTTGGTATCGGCAATGATGATGCCCTTGCTGATGGCATAGTCTGCAGCAGTGGTGTAGACCTTCAAGCTGGCATCGCGCAACGCAGTAGCAGCCTCAAGGCCCATAATCTCAACGGTGCGCTCGAAGCTGACGTTTTCATCGTGATCGCCAATCTCGGCCTTGGTGGACGGCGTATAGATGGGCTCAGGCAGCTTGGAGGAGTTCACCAAGCCTTCCGGCAGCTCAATGCCGCAAACCGTGCCCTGAGCGTTGTACTCTTTCAGGCCCGAGCCGGCCAGATAGCCGCGCACGATGCACTCAGCCGGATACATCTCGGCCTTGCGCACCAGCATGAAGCGGCCAGCCAAGTAATCGGAATAAGGCTTGAACTGCTCAGGCAAGTCGGCCACATCGGCACTGATCAGGTGGTTTTCAATGCCAGCCTTTTCCAGCAGGTCAAACCAAAACAGCGAGATGCGGGTCAGGATTTCACCCTTATAGGGAATCTCGTCGTCCAAAATGTAGTCGAATGCAGAAATCCTGTCGGATGCAACGATGAGGAGCTTATCGCCCAAATCGTACAGGTCGCGAACCTTGCCCTGCGAGTCAGGGCGCAATGCCATCTCAGTCACTTGAAACACCTTTCATGAACGCGGTTAGAGACAATCGATATTGTAGACGCTTAATGGTACGCCGTGCCGATGAATTCATGCACGCAAACCCGCCAGTAAATGCCCGAATGTGCCCGCTTAGCACAGTTGACGGGCATACAGCGCGCACCTATTTCTTGCGCTGCAGCGGCCACTGTAAGGGCTGGCGCTCTTTGCGGGCCTGCTCCCTGCGTTGGCGATCGCGCTCCTTCTTTTGCGCGCGCTCGAGCTTGCGCTGCATGCTCTTGGCGTTTTTGTCCATGGTGCTCTTTAGCGTCGGGTCGCTTGGAGCCAACGGAATGCGCATGATGAAGGTGCTCCCCTCACCAAGAGTGCTTTCCAACGACAGCGAGCCGTGGTGCTGGTCGGTGACTTCCTTAACCAGCGCAAGACCGATGCCAAGGCCGTTGCCAGAATAGCTGCGTGCCTGGTCGGCACGCCAAAAACGGGTGAAGACCTTCTTTTGATCTTCCTCAGAAATGCCAATGCCGGTGTCGGTCACATAGACCTCGGCGTTGCGCTTGTAGCGAATGCACGCCAAGCTGATTTTGCCGCCCTCCGGGGTATAGCGCACCGCATTTGAAATCAGGTTCGAGACAGCCTGGTTGATCAGGTCGCGGTCACCCTTGACCGTAATCTCAGGGTCAATCTGCACCGAAAATTCCAACCCCATCGATTCAATGAGCATCTGCTGGCTAAGAGCAAGGTCAGCCAAAATTTCGCTGAGATTAAGCGTCTCGCGCTTGGCGACGATGGTGCCGTTTTCCAGGCGGTTTAGATGCAGCAGCGCCTCAACCAAGCGGCCCAACCTGCGGGTCTCGGCTGAAAGGGTGGAAAGCCTGACTTCATCGGCAGGAAGCACGCCGTCTTGGATTGCCTCGATGGTGGCCTGCATGGCCATCAGCGGCGTGCGCAGCTCGTGGGCAACGTCGCCAATGAGTTGGCGCTCGAGGTCGCGGTCGCGTTCGATAGATTCTGCCATGGCATCGAAATCCATGCCCAGCTGGCTAAGCTCGTCGGGGCCTTCAAGCCCTGTTCGTGCTGAAAGGTCGCCGTTTTTGATGGCTTTGGCGGTCGTGGCCACCTTTCGCACTGGTTTAACCACGTCAGAAGCAAAATAGACGCCCACCATGGAGGCGAGCACAATGGAGACAACGCCGGCGATGACCAGCGCAAGTGCAATACTGTTTTCCGAGATGAAGAACTCGCGGGCCATGTTCCACAACAACAGCGACACGCTGCCCATCAGCACCGCGGTCATAATCGCGATGAGCATGAAGGTGGCAGTTACACGGAAGTTGAAAGATTCGTTGCGGCCGCGTTTGCCTTCGGTTGGGACGTCTTCGTCCAGCTCGTCCATTACCTGCTACTTTCCAGAGCTGGTCGGGTCGTCAAAGCGGTAACCAACACCGTGCACCGTAAACAGCCACGTTGGGTTGCGGGAGTCGTCGCCAATCTTTGCGCGCAGGTTCTTGATGTGGCTATCGATGGTGCGCTCATAGCAACCATAGCCCTCAAAGTCGTAGCCCAACACCTTTTCCACCAGCTCAATGCGGGTGTAAACGCGGCCCGGATAGCGGCTCAGCGTGGTCAGTAGCTTAAACTCGCTGGCAGTCAGGTCGATCTCTTCGCCGCGCACCGTCACTTTGTGGGCAGTTACATCGATGACGAGGTCACCAAACTCCATGACTTCACGCTGCGGCTCGGAGTCGATGCTCGCACGGCGCAGCAGCGCACGGACGCGGGCAACCAGTTCGCGTGGAGAAAAGGGTTTGACCAGATAGTCATCTGCACCCAGCTCAAGGCCAACAATGCGATCTTCAATCTCGCCTTTGGCCGTCAGCATGATGATGGGCACATCAGACGTATCGCGCACAATGCGGCACACCTGCTCACCGGAAATGCCCGGAAGCATCAAGTCGAGCACAATCAAGTCGAAGTGGTGCTGCTCAAACTCGGCAACAGCTGAGGCGCCATCGCCCACACCAATCACAACATAGTTCTCGCGCTCGAGATAGGCTGCAACCGCCTCGCGGATTGCCGTCTCGTCCTCAACCAAGAGGATGCGGCGCGTTTCAGTGTTCATATCCATGTCTGCGCTCCTTTTTGCTTTCACGCGGCAGTGTGCTTAGTGTAGCCCATGGCACGCTATGCTTAAGAATCTTTCACAGTATCTATATTTGCAGCAGCCGCATGACGTGCCCGTGCGATTACTGGTTGATACTCTCCAAGTCAATGCGACGCACTACAACGCTTGTGCCCGACTCGCCGTCTTCAAGTGTGTTGACCGTTGCATAGTTATACAGGCAACCCACTGCGCCAAGCTGCACCGTGTAGTCGCCATGGTCTTGGGAGTCGCTCGGCGGGTTGATGGTGAAGTAGCGCTCGCGTTTGGCATCCACAAACACCGTGCGTGCGCCCGACTTGCAATAAAGCCAGCCTTGGCACGAGCCAAGCGGTGTGACTGGCTCCCTGATCAGGCGAAGCCATTTGCCGTCGTCAAGCGGGTAATAAGTGCCCACATTGGCGATGCCGTCACCGTAGTCATAGGAGCCATTGATACCAAAAGAAAACGAGCCGTCCAGGTAGATGGCGGTGTTAGGGCGGTATGAGTGGGGCAAAATCTGTGATGCCACCATAGAGCCGCCACTAAAAGCGCTCAGCTGGTAATAAACCGACGACGCTGAATCCACACGGGGCAGAGCGCACACCATATCGGCACTGACGCTTAAGCCGCCGCAAAACCTGCCATGGGAGGTGTAGGCGTTTGCTGCCGTAGCCGCCCCGTTTGACGTGCGCAAATACGAGTCTTCATCCGTTTTGGTGCCGTCTTCGCTGGGCTGGACAATCCAATAGGCAAGCCCGCCTGCCACTGCAATCTCGGGGATGTCGTAGTCTGCATCGCCTGAATCAAGCAGCACCGGCGTGCCAAGAGCGTAGATGGTTTTCTCGTGGGTGACGGTCTCGTCGTTATAGCCGTAGGTCACGTCCCCGGTGGTGGGGTCAGTCTCGGCATAGTAGTTGCGCACCACCTCAGACTCAGTCTCAATCGAGCTTGAAACTGCGGCAGCATACACATGCCAGTCATCGGTGAGGAAGTTGTTTTCAACCCACACAAGCAGTGTGGAGCTGCCTCGCACATCGATGATGTTGAAGCCATCTTCTTGCCCCACTGCCTGGTTTAAAGCATCGCTTGTGGTGCCCGTTGCCAAATCAAGCAGCTTGACCACGGTGAGCGGCGAGGCGGTCTCGCCTGTCATCATCACCGCCGCGCAGGCACCATCGGATGAAAACAGCTGAGCGCCCCCGGGCAGCGTCACAATGTCGGTGAGGGTGTAGTGCTCTTCCTCGTCGTCCATCAAAGAGTAGCTGTCCAGCGTCTCGACGTCGTTAAGGGCAACCTCGAGCACGTCGATGGTGGTGTCTTCCTTTTCGCTGCTGCAGCCGCTGAGTGCAGCAGCTGCCCCCGCCGCGGCCAAAGCGCCACCAAGGGCTGCCGCCTGGGGCAGCGCACTAAAAAGCTCGCGGCGCGTTAGAAGCTGTTCGCTATGTTGCTGCTGCTCGGGCAAGGGTTACTCCGCCATTGCCTCGCGCAGGGCACATGCCAGCTGGTCAGGGCAGCTCGTGGGCTTAGGGCCACAGGTTACGCCCTGCACGCGCTCAATGACATCTTGGGCATCCATGCCCTCAACCAGCGAGCCGATGCCTTTGAGGTTGCCATTGCAGCCACCCAAAAATTGCACGTCATGCACGCAGTTGTTCTCGTCCAGCTCAAAGCTGATAGCACGCGAGCAGGTGCCTTTGGTCATATATTGGTGCTTGGACATTTCTCTCTCCTCAACCTGCCTGGGCTTAAAACTCCAGGCCCTTCAACTTCTCGAACATAACGTCTTTGCGCTGCAAGAACTGCCACGGGTCGAAAATCTTATCCAAGACCTCTGCAGGGATTTTGCACTCGGGGTCGGCCTCGAGACGCTCGCGGTAGGTGGGGCCATCCACAGCCTGCTGGATGTCTTCCCACACCTGCATGGCGTTGCGCTGCACCACCACATAGGCGTCCTCGCGGGTCATGCCGGTGTCGACCAGCGCCAAGATGCACTTGGAAGAAAAGATCAGGCCCTTGGTGCGCCACAGGTTGTGCTCGGCCTTGTTCACATAGACGTTCAGACCGTCGAGCATCCACTGCATCTTGCCGAACATGTAGTCCAGTGCGGTGAAGCTGTCGGCCAATGCCACACGCTCTGCGCCGGAGTGGCTGATGTCGCGCTCAAACCACAGCGCAACGTTGTCGAAAGCAACCTGTGCGTTGGCCTTGACCACGCGGCTTAAGCCGCACACGCGCTCGGCAGTGATGGGGTTGCGCTTGTGAGGCATGGCGCTGGAGCCTTTCTGGCCCTTGGTGAAGGGCTCTTCGGCCTCGATGACGTCGGACTGCTGCATCAAGCGCACCTGCAAAGCGATGCTTTCCAGCGTGGAGGCAGTCACAGCCAGCGCGCTCATCATCTGGGCATGGCGGTCGCGTGCCAGCACCTGGGTTGACAGCGGGTCGGGCGTCAGGCCCAACTTCTCGCACACATACTGCTCAACATATGGGTCGATGTTTGAGTAGGTGCCCACTGCACCACTGATGGCGCCGGTGGCCGAGCACTCGCGGGCTTGCTCCATGCGGGTCTGCGCACGCTTGAGTGCCCACGCCCAGCTGCCAAACTTCATGCCCCATGTCATGGGCTCGGCATGGATGCCGTGGGTGCGGCCCACGCACAGTGCATCCTCAAACTCAAAGGCGCGGCGCTTGCAGGTCTCACCTAAGGCCTTGATATCTTCCAAAATGATGTCAGCAGACTGAATGATCTGGTAGCTCAGCGCAGTATCGCCCAGATCGCTGGAGGTCATGCCATAGTGCACCCAACGCGACGGCTTGGGCTCACCTTCCGGGACCTCGGCGTCGATGTATTGCGCCATGTTGGTGGTGAAGGCGATGACATCGTGGTTGGTGACCTTCTCGATCTCGCTGATTTCGTCTTCCTTGCAATCGGCATACTTGCGAATCCACGCAGCATCTTCTTTGGTGATGCCGCACTGCCCCAGCTCGGCCTGAGCCTCGCACGCTAAAACTTCGACCTCACGCCAGATGTCGAACTTGTTTTGCATGGACCAAATCTTGCCCATTGCGGGGCGCGTATAGCGATTAATCATGTGTCTGCTCCTCACATATGTGTTTTGCGCATGTCCTCATATGATAGCAGGGGCATGCCTATGACGGTACGTTTCAGCACAGATACCACAAACTCGCCGCCCCATGTGCCTGCCTGCCGCACACAAGTTGGGGCACCTTCGATGCGGGACGCACACAAGTTGGGCGTTTCGGATGTTTCAGCTGAAGTTGGCGAACTTCGATGCCTGCCGCACACAAGCTGGGGCAACTTCGATGCCTGCCGCACCGGGCTTATATGGCGAACTTTTAAATGTCCCATATATAGGACAACATAAATACCAATTTGCAATAGTATGTGCACAGCAAGAAAACACGAACTCAAGGAGCAGGCAATGGCATACGTAGCAACAAACACAGCAAAGACCACTGCAGCAGAGCGTCAGATAAAACTCGCGTTATATGTGCGGCAGCACGGCCCGGTCACGCGTCAGCAAATCCAACAGCATGTGGCTGAATATGCACCAACAAGCGAGGGCGGCGCCCCATCAAAGCGCTGCGCCGAGACCACGCGGCGCATGTTCGAGCGCGACAAACATGCTTTGGCAGAACAAGGCATGGTCATCCGTGCCGATGCATCTGGGTGCTACACCATCGACACGCACTCCAGCACTTGCCTTCCTGTTGAGCTAACGAGCGCTGAGGCAAACCTGCTACGCATCGCTTGCACCGCCTTGATTGCAGATCCGTCTTATCTGTTGAAGGAAGAGCTGCGCGGTGCACTGGTCAAGCTTTCAGATGAGCTTGAAGCCCCCGATATGCTGCCGCTTTGGCTGAAAAGCGAGACCGCAATCGGTGTGCAGCACAACGTGTGCAACATGCCCGGCACGCTCAAAAAAGTGCGTGCAGCGCTGGTCAACGCAAAATGTCTGCGCTTCGATTATGTCGATGCCTTTGGCGTGGCATCAAAGCGCGAGGTGGAACCTATCGGCCTTCTTTCGCGTGATGGCCACTGGTATTTAGCCTCCTTTGACCCTCAGGCAGCAGCCGAGCGCACCTTTCGCCTGGACCGCATGAGCCATGTGAGCGTCAGCGGCGCCCGCGATGCCTCAACGCCGGCATCGCTTTATAGCGAGCAGTGGGATCGCCTGCCCTTTCAGTTTGGCGATGAGTTGGTTGAGGGGTGTGTGCGCTTTGAAGCCGAGGCAGCTGCCCGCGCGGAGGCACTGACAGATAGCCACGGCACCTTGGCCGCCGAGCCTGATTGCCTCATCTGGTGCATCGATAACTGCAACCCCGAGGCTTTGGCCGCCTGGTGCATCAGCCATGGGCCGGGCATCGTGCCTCTTAGCCCTGCTGAAGCAGTGGATGCCTACTGCGCCGGCGTGCAAGCAGCCGAGGAGGCGCAAAGCAGCTGCGTGGCCGTCGAGCACAAACCCGCCCGCAGCCATACCGCACGCAAGCGCTTGCGCCCCGCCAAAAGCGACAACCTGCTCTTTGCCCTCTTTGCCTTAATCGAGCGCAACGGGACGGTCTCCATCCCCCAGGCGGCACAGATGTTGGGCAGTTCTGAAGATGAGGTCTATGACGCCTTAGAGCAGCTTTTGTTTGCATATGACAGCGCAGCGAATATCAGGCTTGAGCTGGGAGAACGTGGCGGCGCTGTGGCAAGCCTTGCAGCCACCACCCACCAAACGCTGCGCATGACCGCAGCAGAGACCCTCGCTTTGATGGATGCCTTGGAAAGCTGCGGGGTCGACAAGACTTCAGAGCTGTGCCAAAAGCTTCTGAAAACAAAAGGCGCTTTAACAGGCCACACCCAGTTGCGTGTTGTCAGCGCAAACGACAGTGTCAACGAAGAGCTGCTGAATTTGCTTGCAAAGCGCTGCGAGGCGCAAGACGGTCTGCTGACCTCCATCACCTACTTGGCCGATGGAGCGCGTGCTGCTGAGGAGCGTTTGATAAAGCCCGTTGCCATCCGTTCGCAGTATGGGCACCGCTATGTGCAAGCATGGTGCTCAAAGGCCCAGGCTATGCGCGATTTTCGCTTAGATCGCATCCTTGCCGCATCTGTCAGCAGCCAGCAGGCCCCCACAAGCACTCCACCCCGCCAGCGCACGGTGCACTCCACCACCACCATCTGGCTTGCACCGGGCACGCCCAACCCCGAGTGGCCGGGGCAAGTTTTAGCCGCGCAGGCAGATGGCTCTAGCGTGGTGCACATCGATTGGCTCGGCAGTGCCTGGCTGCCCAAGCAGATTGCTGCCTTAATGGGGGATGCAGTTGTGGTTGAAACCGGCGAGCTGAAGGATGCAGTTGTGGCCTACGCCCACGCGCTGCGCGCCAACGCGTTGTCTGCCTAGATGCGCGCCATCTGGGCAGCAACCTCGTTGTACCAGTTCTGCCAGGTGGGCGGGCAATACGTCTTTGCAGCAGCCTCAGTTAAATAGCCGCCGTAGGTGCTTGAACCCAGCGACTTGACCACAGTGTAGATGCCCTCTTTCCACGAGCTGAAGCTCTTAGAGCCATAACCCCATGCGTTATAACTGCGGAAGCACTTGTTGCCAACACCGCTTTCAACATAGGAGATGGCAGGTGCCCAGCGCGGGTCGACGCCGTAATCCCAGGCAGCAGCGGCATAGTCTTGGCCACAACCAGCCATCTTTGTGCCAGAAAGATACGAATCGATGCGGCTGGCCCACGAGCTCACGAAGCTCTGCTTATCGCTTGACCAATCCACATTGGAGGTGTTGACCGTCGCATTGTTTGAGCTGCTGGCTGCAGGTGAAGCCTCGCTTGAGCTGGAAGAACTAGATGAGCTGCTTGAAGAACTGCTCGACGAGCTGGAGGCAGCTTCGGCTGCAGCCTTGGCAGCGGCCTCTTCCTCTGCCTGCTTGCGGGCGGCCTCCTCTTGGGCCTCCTTGCGGGCAGCCTGTGCTTCTTCTAACGCATCGGCGGCTGCTTCGGCGGCATCATCTGCGGCAGCTTTGTCCTCTTCCAACTGCGTGCGCGACTGCTCAAGTTCCTCTTTCATAGAGGCGGTCTGTGTCACCGCGTTCATATTGCTTTCCAAAATCACACTGTAGGCTTCCAAAACAGCCAAAGCCTCGGTAATGTCATCGCAGCTCAAGAACACCAACATCATGTTGGACGTCTCGTAAGAATACTTATACAGAGCTACACAGCTTTCGTTGCTGCGCTCCAGTTGCTGTGGGAGTTGCTCGGTGATTTCGGTGATCTGAGCGTCGAGACTTTCAATCTCGTCTTCAAGGCGCTCCTGCTCGGCAACGGCCTCGTCGTAAGCTTCCGAGGTCTCGCTGACTTTTGCATTGAGGTCATCAAAGAGGCCAGCCGAGGCGCTCGGTGCAAACACCAGCGCTGGGAGAGTCGCGGCAACCAGCGTTGCGGCGAGCACGCAGGCAAGCGCCTGGGCCGGCAGTGTTGTTGTGCGTTTAGAGTGCAATAAGCGTCCTTCAGTTTGAGTACATTTAAGCTTCGTTTGTAGCAGTCATACCTTATCGCACCAAAGCTGCATCGCCACATTTCCCCACTGCATCTTCACAAGCACCCCCAAAAATGCAAAGAACCCCCACAATTCGGGGGTTCTTTGCTCACAAATGAGGTGTTATGGGTGGCGTTACTCCTGCGCCTCAATAGCCTCGATATCGCTGAAAATATCCTCATCGGCAGCCTCAGCGCTGTCTTGCTCTTCCAAGGGCTCGCCGCCGTTTTCTGCTGCGAACTTCTTCATAAAGGCAACCAACGCCTCGACACCTTCAAGCGGCATGGCGTTATAGATGCTGGCGCGCATGCCACCAACGGAGCGATGCCCCTTGATGTTTTCAATGCCGGCCTCTTTAGCTTCGGCCACAAACTTGGCATCGAGCTCGGCATCCCCTGTCACAAACGGCACGTTCATGATGGAGCGGTCCTCAACGCGCACCGGCGCCTGATAGAAGTCGGTGCTGTCCAGATAGTCGTAAAGCACCGCAGCCTTCTCCTCGTTTAGGATGCGCATGCCATTCAGGCCGCCCTGCTGCTTGATCCATTTGAAGACCTTACCGCAGATGTAGATGCCATAGCACGGAGGTGTGTTGCTCATGGAGCCGGCGTCGGCCTGGGTCTTATAGCGCATGATGCCCGGCGTGGTGGGGATCACGTCTTCGCGGACCAAGTCTTCGCGGATGATGACAATCACAACGCCTGCAGGGCCGATGTTCTTTTGCACGCCACCATAGATGAGGCCGTACTTCTCAACGTTGATGGGCTCAGAGAGAAAACAGCTGCTGACATCGGAGACCAGCGGGATGTTGCCGGTGTTGGGCAGCTCGTGATATTTGGTGCCATAGACCGTCTCGTTTTCGCAGATATAGACGTAATCGGCGTCGTGGCGAAACTCCATGTTGTTCACATCGGGCACATAGGTGAAGTTCTCATCAGCTGAGGAAGCCACTAGGCGGATATCGCCATACTTTTGCGCTTCCTTGTAGGCCTTCTTCGACCAGCCGCCGCTGACGATGTAGTCAGCCTTGCCGTTTTTCAGCAAGTTCATGGGGATGGCTGCAAACTGCTGCGTGGCACCACCCTGCAAGAACAGCACCTTGTAGTTATCGGGGATACCCATCAAATCGCGCAGGTCGGCCTCGGCCTCGTCGATGATTTGCTGAAACGCCGCAGAGCGATGGCTCATCTCCATGACCGACATGCCGCAACCGCGGTAGTCGAGCATCTCCTCGGCAGCTTCCTTCAAAACGCTTTCCGGCAAAACAGCAGGGCCGGCAGAAAAATTGTATACGCGAGACATTCAAAATCCTTTCATAGCTCAACGAGTTCAGGATTATACGCCTCTATTGCGCCCTGCAGCGAAACAGTTACCACAACGGAGGGGGACGGGGCCGGAGCGTGTGCGCCCAGCGCGCCTCGCAGA
>R11__coassemble_644_pt1 | contig 21756 bp, 26 predicted proteins | sample R11__metabat2_low_PE_020 | metagenome-assembled genome bin R11 | reverse complement strand
ACGCAGTGCTATGGCTGTGAGCTGTGCGTGCAGGTTTGCGCCTTCGGCGCCATTGAAAGGGGTGAGGAGTAAATGACGTACTCCCCCAACATGACCGGCTTTCAGCAGCCGCAATTTGACAATGCCATGAGCTGCGTTATCTGCGGCGTTGGCGGCCAGGGCAACGTTTTGGCATCCCGCCTGATTGCCTATGTTTTGATGGAGCGCGGTGAGCATGTCAAAACCGCCGAGACCATCGGTATGGCCCAAAAGGGCGGAAGTGTGGTGAGCCACGTGCGCGGCGGCAGGCCTCAAAGCCCGCTGGTGCCTGCTGGCATGGCCGACTGCCTGTTGGCCTTTGAGCCGGCGGAGGCTGCCCGTTGCCTTTCTTATGTAAAGCCTGGCGGCACCGTTGTTGTTAACACCAACCCGGTGCAGCCTACCACCGCCGCTTTAGCCGATAGCCTGCGCAAAAAGAGCGAGCGTGGCCAAAACACCTACGATGGCAGCAAAGCTTTGGCCTATCTGCGCAGCATTGAAGACATCAAACTCATTGAAGTTGATGGCCTCAAGCTGGCAAAACAAGCTGGTAGCGCAAAGGCCCTCAATGTGGTGCTTTTGGCTGCCGCAACAAAGTCTGGGGCATTGGGCATCACACGCGAAGAGCTCGAGACGGCCATCAAAGCGTTGGTAAAGGAGCGCTTCCACGCCATGAACCTGCAAGCCGTGGCCGAGGTCTTTGGCGCCTAGTGGGCGCTTGCACCACGGCACACCAGGCAGGTTTAGGCGTTAACGCGCGGCGCGTGCTTAAGGAAGAACTTGCAGGAGTGGCAGTTCTCCTTTAAGGCCGCGCTGAAATCGACATCATAGGCTTCGAGCATCTCCATACCCGAAGCCTTTTCATGTTGCGGGTTAGCACAGATGGTATACATGCAGCTGCGGGGGCAAATGCCTGTGGTGAAGTGCGGGCAATCGCCCGTTACACCGCCACACCCACGTTCATTCCAACATGCCATAGTTAGCGCCTACGCCTGCCTTACTTTAAAAACCTGCTGCGCAGGAAGATCAATATCACCACAACGCAGACAATCGCCGAAAACAGCAACGGCCACAGCCAGGTGTCTGAAAAGGGCAGCACGTCGGTGTTCATGCCGTAGAAACTGAACAGAATCGTTGGGATGGACAACACGATGGTCAGAATAGTCAACGTGCGGATGGTGGAGTTCATGTTGTTGTTAATGACGCTGCCAAACGTCTCCATGGTGGAGTTCAAGATGCCGGTGTAGATGGTGCACATCTCAATTGCCTGGCGAATCTCAATAAACACATCATCCAAAAGATCGCGGTCTTCCTCATAGAGCCTGATGACCCTGCCACCGCTAATGCGGCTCAGCATGCTTTCCATGGATTTGAGCGAGGTTGAGAAGTACACCAAGGACTTCTCGAAGCCCAGCATTTTGATGAGGTCACTGTTACGCATGCTTTCACGCAACAGGCGCTCGTTGGCATTGAACTGACGGCTAATGCTGCTCAAAAACGAAATGTAGTTATGGGCGATGTTGAGCGTCATCAACAGCAACAGACGGGTGCGCTGGTTGGTGTTGATGGAGCGGAACTTCACGCCATTGGCATAGCGCTCGATGGTGGGGTTTTCGCGCAGCGACACCGTCACAATCATGTCTTGCTCCGGCAGGAACAAAAAAGACAGCGGGTGAGTGTCGTACTGGGTGATTGAAGCGTCTTCAGCCTCATATGCATCTTCAACAAAGGGGCAGTCAGCGATGATGAGCGCTTGACGCGTATCATCATCCAGGTCGGCGTGCGCGCGTTCTTCATCGTCGAAAGCGGCGCTGACGAACTCGGGCACGACGCCCAACTCTTCAATCAGGAAATTACGATCATCGGCGGTGGGCTCCACCAAGCTAATCCAGCAACCCGGCTCAGGCGCGTCAATCGCGTGAGTGCCCTGGGCATCGGTCTTATAAATCTCGAGCATGAATCAACTCCTTTTTGCATTAAGAGGGCCAGCAAAACTGAAGCAGACGGCAAGCGTGCGCACGTTATGACTGGTTGAAATAAAAAGACGGCCTTGAACAGACCGCCCGCAAAAAGAAGAGTGGTCCGTAAAGGCTAGCTACTGTGAGGTTTGGGTTTCACAGAGTTCCTTTCTTCTTGGACCAACATTGCTGCGCTGGCGGAGAGCTAGGGATTCGAACCCTAGATAGGAGTTATGTTACCTATACTCGCTTAGCAGGCGAGCGCCTTCAGCCTCTCGGCCAGCTCTCCGCATCGCGCAAGTAGTGATGATACCGAAAAATTCACCAAGGCACAACAGGATGTTTTGCATCTTGTAGTTGTTTCCATGCAATCCTCTTGGCAGCTGGGGCATCTATGCATGCGGCAAACCCTGGCACGGCAACAAATGTGTAGCCTGCATACTCAACAGGTTTGTCTGGCGCAACATTCAATGAGGGGAAAGCTTGGTTTGCAGCTGCAATCGCTTCGTTATCAATCAAAACGACAGCCCATGGGTCAATTTCGTAGACAAAAAGCTCGAGATTTGAACACTCGTCCACCGTAGCGAACAGCGGGAGGCGTTTGTGGCCAAGTGCCGTTGCTGCCGAACGCAGCGCATTACGAACATCCTCCCCCACATCGCTGCAGGAGAGGACTAAAAAAGTTGCGTCTTTAGGGCCGATCAAAATAAGCCCCTAAACTAGCTCGACCTCAACGCCGTTGTCGTTATCATCGCGCTCGATGATGTCTTGGAGCTCTTCAAACTCGCTGCGGACATCGTCGAGCATGGCCTGGATCGCTTTGAGTTTCTTTGCGGAGCGCTCCATAGCGCCGTTGTCTGCCAAGTGATACATCTTGTGAGTCCAGCGACGGCTCAGGGCAATCTGGGCATCAATCATTTCAACGGTGTCTTTGAGCTGCTGGGTGTTCACGCCATTCGTGCACATGCTATATTCCTCCACTGATTCTTGTCAGTTCCTTACCGAGTATGTGCTCTTATCATTGCACATGTTTTAGGGCTTTGAGAGCGGTGCTGAAAAATTTTTCTCTAGAGGTTTAATTTCTTGATTGACACCCTAGTATTCAGTGTTAATATATTCAGGCTTTGATGCGCGGCATTAGCTCAGCTGGATAGAGCGTTTGACTACGAATCAAAAGGTCGGGGGTTCGAATCCCTCATGCCGCACCAAAGAAAACATTGAGCCTGACCGTTCGGTTGGGCTTTTTTGTTAGATGCAGGCCCATGATTTTAAGACCCCGAAAGACACAGCCGATGCTCAGCCAAGTTCAAGCACATATCTTCGACTTTGACGGGACCATCGCCGATTCGATGTGGGTGTGGGAGCGGGTAGACACCCAGTTTCTGGAAAACCATGGTTTGCCGTATCGGCCAGACTATGCTGAGGCACTGGCGGCGCTCGGTTTTGAAGGAAGCGCCGAGTTTTTCATCAACGAAGTGGGCATTGACGAGACCCCCGAGGAAATGATTGCCCAGTGGCAGCAGATGGCAACGCATCTGTATGCAGAAGAGGTCATGCTTAAACCCGGCGTAAAAGAGTACTTGCATGAGCTGAAAGAGGCTGGGGCACCTTTGGCCATCGCCACCTCCCTGCAGCGCCAGATGCTTGAGCCGGCGCTCAAAAACAACGGCGTGTTTGAGTTGTTCGACGCAATACATGTGTGTGAAGAGATTTGCTCAACGGGCAAATCGACGCCAGTTGTCTATGAACACACAGCCGCTTCTTTAGGCGTAGAGCTTGACGCATGCGCTGTCTATGAGGACGTTGCCATTGCCGCCCGCTCTGCCCGGGAAGGTGGAGCCGTTGTGGTAGGCGTGCGCGACGATCACCCCCAGCAAAACCGCCCTGAATTGCTAAAAGCGTCGCATCTGTTTATCGACAGCTTTGAAGAACTGCTAAGTGCAACACGCTAAAACGCAAAAGGAGGCTGCATCTTGATGCAGCCTCCTTTTTTGTGGCAGTTGAATGAGCCTTGAGTTTACTCAGCGGCCTCTTCTGTTGCTTCTTCAGCAGCCTCTTCGGCAGCCTCTTCAACGATCTCTTCGGGAGCCTCTTCAGCAGCAGCCTCTTCAGCGACTTCCTCAACGATCTCGACAGCAGCAGCATCAGCGTCGACAACAGCAACGTTGATAACAGCCTTGATGTCGCGATAGATGCCGACGGTGACAGGATACTCACCGATCATCTTGATGGGCTTGCCAAGCTCGACCTTCTTGCGGTCAGCCGTAACACCGATCTGCTCGGTGATGGCATCGGCAACCATCGGAGCGGTGACGGAGCCAAACAGATGGCCCTCTTCGCCAACCTTGGCAGCGATGGTGATGGTCTTGCCCTCCATGGCCTCCTTCAGAGTGCCAGCATCGGTGGTGCGAGCGAGCTCGCGCTTCTCGATGTTGTGACGGCGCTGCTCCAGCTGCTTCAGCTCACCCTTGGTTGCCTCGATGGCAATGCCCTGGGGAAGCAGGTAGTTAACGGCAAAACCCTGAGCAACATCGATGACGTCGCCCTCGCCGCCGCGGCCGCGCAGTTCCTTCAGCAAAATAACCTTCATGTTAAAACCCTTTCTGTTGCCCCGCTATGGCGCAGGGCTGCTTACATATATGTACGCGCCTAATGCGAAACCGCCTCGCGAGGCAGGTTGCGCAAATTTGCCCAAAAATCGACCAGGCCCAAAATGACCGAGACGAAGGGCAAGATTCCGAACAGGACCAAAAGCAAAGCAATAATCGCTTGTGCAACTGTTCCTAAACGGATCTTGTTCATAAGCCCTTTTCCTGCTGCAAGCCCTTGAACGCTCAAAGGCACCGCACAGACTGCAAGGACGTTGAACGCGACCAACCGCACCAGCTGTGCCAACCCAAAACCGGGAATGCACGATGCTGCATACAAAAACAGACCTGCGATGAGCAACCAGACCAGACTGACCGGCAGGTCAACCTCGGAAAAGGGTGCCCAATTGCTACCCAGTTTGAGGATCTTTATAAAAATCCAGCAAAGCACTAAGGCAACAAAGACATCTAAGGACGCCTGAACAAAGTACAGCGCAAACCAGCAGCCAGCCAAAGTTGGTGCTAAGGCTTCAGCACTGGCAAGCTGTTCTTGCACAGAGGCAAGGTCCTCAGCTGTCAGCGATGCCGCTGCCCCAAAGTTTGAAAGCGCTTCGGTATACGACTCGAGAGCCTGATTGATGGTCTCAAGGTAGTACCCGTAAATGCTCAAACCCTGACTTGCGGCATACGCGCAGTCCATTCCTGCTAAGACAACGGTGACGATGCAAATCATCGCCGTCACCTTCGGCGCAGTAGGCCGTTTGCCCACCCATCGAACTGTCGCACAAAAGAGTACGAGTTGAACTATGAGTGGAACATAATCGAACACGGCTTAGCGATTCCTACGACCACCATTGCCGCTGACGACCTTGACGGTGTAAGGCAGCAAAGCCATCTCGCGTGCACGCTTGATAGCGCCAGCAAGCTCGTGCTGATGCTGGGTGCAAACGCCCGTCACGCGGCGAGACTTGATCTTGCCACGGTCAGTGATGTAGCGACGCAGCGTCTGCGTGTCCTTGTAGTCGATGTACTTGACCTCGTCCTTGCAGAACTGGCAGTGCTTGCGACGCGGCTGACGAGAGTATTCAGCCATTTCTCCTCCTCACAAATAAAATCAGGATGGGTCAAACCCTAAAACGGGATGTCCTCATCGTTGTAGGCCGCCGGTGCCGGGGCCTCGGGAATGTACTGAGTACGCTGAGCAGGTGCAGCATTGTAGTTCTGCTGCGGAGCGGCGTTGTAATTCTGCTGCGGGGCGGCGTTGTAGTTCTGGCCACCACCGTTGCCATTGCGAGAAGACATGAACTCAATCTCGTCCACATAGACGTCGATCTTGCTGCGACGGCCACCGCCATTGCGATCTTCCCAGGAGCTGTAGTGCAAGCGGCCCTCAACAGCCACTTTCAGGCCCTTGGTCAGATACTGAGCGATGCCCTCGGCGCGCTTGCCGAACATGGTGCAGTCGATGAAGTTCGCGTAGTCTTCCCACTCGCCGGTGCTTTGATTGCGACGACGATCGTTGACAGCAACACCGAAGTTCAGGACGGACGTACCGCCTGAGGTTGCGCGCAGCTCTGCGTCGCGGGTCAAATTACCACTAATCATTACCTTGTTGATGCTCATTGAAACGTACCTTTCCGGTGGATTAACGAATAAACGTTATGCGGTCTCAACGGCAACCTCGCGGTCATCGCGGCGAACGATCATATAACGCTCGACAGCGTCCATGATGTGCAACACACGATCAAGCTCTGCAATAGCAGCGGGCTCGGTCTGGAAGTCGATGAGAGTGTAATCTCCGTCCGTAAGATTGTTGATTTCGTAGGCAAGCTTCTTCTTGCCCCACTCCTCAACGTTCGTAATCGTGCCACCCTGCTCGGTGATCGTGTTGTCGATCCTCTTGTTCGTAGCAAGGCGTGCTTCGTCATCGATGGACGGATCGACGAAGAACAGCAGTTCGTAAGCCTTCATTGGTCACCTCCTCTGGGCTAAAACGGCCCCGGGTCATGAAGGTGTGCCCGGAGCAGGAAATAACTTGCGTATAGTATCACCCCAATTCTCCGATTGCAATGCTTTGCCTAATTTATTTCGTGCTCTGCGCACCGCGGGGAGGAGAACCGCAGCAAACAGAACAGCAATAATCGCTCCAAACGCCAACGTGGCAGAAGCGGCACTTGTAATTATGAGGCCAGCTGAGACACCACTGCGCTGAGCCAGGTTATCTAAGCCCTCTTGGAAGGCTTGCAGTTGGCTTGCGCACGCATTTGCAAAGGCATCAACTGCTGCACCCACCTGCTCCAACAGCGTCTCGCCTGCTGAGTTGGTGTCTGTAGCACCCTGCCACACCACGTCGCCAGAGGTTATTGAACCCAGCTCTTCATCAGCTTGGATGCCACCGACCTCCACGAGCTCTTCAGCTGGTGCAGCTTGCTCTTGAGCAAATGCCGAACTCGGGGCTAAACCTTCGAAAACCTCTGCGGGCGCTGCCTCTTCGCTTTCTTGCACAAGTGGTGTAGCAGCTGCTGCACTAAACAACGTCATTGGGTCGTAATAGGTGTTCCCCTTTTTCAAGCCTAGATGCACATGAGGGCTGCTTGAGGAGCGATCCCCCGTTGAAGCGAGCACACCAAGTGCGCTGCCTTGTGCCACCGCAGTGCCCTCGCTTACCCCGATGCTTTCAAAGGGCATGAGCGTCACAGTGCGCCCATCGCTCATCAAAATGGAGAGCACCTGCATGGTCTGGCCGTTGCCACCACCAGTAACACTTGACAGGCCACTGGGCACAGCGCCCACAAACGAGACCGTGCCATCAACAGGGGCCATAACGGTGCTCCCTGCCTCTGCAGCGATATCGATGCCGTAGTGCGTATAGGTTGTTCCATTGACCTCGTAGACCTGGCGAAAGCCCAGCGTTGGGGAAAGCTCGGCACCAGACGTAGGCCAAACGGCCGCATAGGCAACGGGAGGAAAAGTGTGAGAAGTGAGTAAGAGCAAGGCCACTGCAATCAGTACAAGCAGCCAGTGAGGCATTGCGCCCAGATGGGGCAACCTATGTGCGTGAATGGGGACTACACGATCGCTGCTTTTAGAATTGACATATTGCATGGTCTTCTTCGCCGCCTTCTGCTTTGGTGCCGTAGCTTTCCATGCGCAAAATGATGGCAGGCGAATCTAACCAAAAATCCGAATTAAAGTGGAACTAAATCTGAACTAAATTGGGGCGGTTTTCGGAACTTTTTTGGAATTATTTTTCAACAGTTTCCACAAAACAAAAACGGGCGGCTCGTATCAGCCGCCCGTTTTGCATTAATCGTCGATGGTGACCACGCCGCTTCGCAGGTGCACTTTGTCTTCTGCAAGTTTCTGCAGCACGTAGGGGTAAATCTCGTGCTCAGTCTCGTGGATGCGCGCCTCGAGAGTCTCAAGGGTGTCATCTTTAAGAATCGGCACCTCGCGCTGATAGATGATGGGGCCCTCATCGTAGTTTTGGTCGATCAGGTGGATAGTCACACCCGTCACCTCGTCGCCGGCCTCGAAGGCATCTTGGATGCCATGCGCGCCCTTGTGCTTGGGCAGCAATGCCGGGTGGATATTGACGATGCGGTTGGCAAAGTCGAACAAGAGCACCGGGGTGACCTTGCGCATATAGCCCGCCAGCACCACATAATCAACCTCGTTGTTGATGAAGTTCTCAGAGAGGCGGCGCTCAACCAACGCAGCATCTTCAGCGTAGTTCACCGGTGTAAACACGATGACGGGCAGGCCCAGGGCCTGTGCCTTTAGGATGCCCTTTGCCTTGGGGTTAGATGCAACAACAACTTTGATCTCGGCGTTGAGCTCGCCGCGGTTGATAGCCTCGGCAATGGCAACCATGTTGGTGCCCGAGCCAGAAATCATCACCGCAAGATTAAGCGGTTTGTCCAAATCTCGCATTACTTGTACACGACCTCTCCGTTGCCCTTGATAACATGGCCAATCTCATAAACTTTCTCGCCGTATTCCTCAAGCTGAGCCTTGATAGCAGCAGCATCGGCCGGCTTACACATAACGCACATGCCAACGCCCATGTTGAAGGTCTTTAAGGCATCCTGCTCGCTCAAACCCGCCTCAGCAATGACATAGTCAATGATGGGCAGGACCGGCCAGGTGCCCAGCTCAACCTCAGCATCGAGGTTGTCAGGCATGGCGCGGTTCAAGTTCTCGGTAATGCCACCACCGGTGATGTGGGCAACCGCATGCACAGGCATGCCTGCCTTCAGAAGGCCGATGATGCTTTTCACATAGATGCGCGTAGGGGCAAGCAAACCGTCCAAAATGGACATGCCACCCAGCTGCTCGTTAGGGGCCGTCAACTCTTCCAAGCTCTTGCGCTCGGTAACGGCGCGGCGCACCAGCGAAAACCCGTTTGAGTGGATGCCGGTGGAGGCCAGACCCAAGATGACGTCGCCTTCCTCAACAAGCTCAGGGCCGATCATCTTTGGGCGGTCGACAACACCCACGCAAAAACCTGAGAGGTCGTAGTCGTCAGGGTCCATAACGCCAGGGTGCTCAGCAATCTCGCCGCCCACCAAAGAGCAGTTTGCCTGCTTGCAGCCCTCAGCAATGCCGCCAACGATTTCTGCCATCTGCTCGCTTTTCAGCTTGCCAATAGCAACATAGTCCAAGAAAAATAGGGGCTCAGCACCACACGCAAGCACGTCGTTGACACACATAGCAACCAAGTCAATGCCCACCTCGTTGTGGCGGTTGATCATTTGGGCGAGCTTTAGCTTGGTGCCCACGCCATCGGTACCGCTAACCATGATCGGGTCTTGCATGTCTTTAAAAGCGGCTGCACTGAACAGGCCGCCAAAGCCGCCGATATCGCCAATGACCTCGCTGCGATAGGTTGACTGCACGGCAGACCGAATCGCATCGACCGCACGGGCACCCTCATCAATATCAACACCAGCGTCTTTGTAGGTAATCTTGTCTTCGCTCATTGCTTGCATGTCCTTTCTTTGCAGCAGGCGCCTAAGCATACTGGTTCTTATTTTAAGGCAGCATGACGCAACATAGATGCTCAATCGCGAACACCTCATGGTTTGTAGCTATAAATTCTGTAAAACTCTGTGCGCTTAAAGCCCCAAGACCTTCTTAAGGGAGGCCACACGCCTGCGCGAAACCGGAATCTGCTCTTCCTCGCCGGCAAGGGTCAAAAGCAACGTGCCACCACTGACCGGGTCAACCTCGCGCACATAGGCCAAGTTCACCAAGTAGCGCCTGTGCACGCGGAAGAAGCCCTGCGGCTCAAGCTTTGCCTCAAGCTGTGCCAGCGACACCGTGGAAAGGTAGCGATCCGTCTCGGTGTGCAGATAGGAATAGTCATCCTTGGCCATGATGAAGTGGATTTTATCGGTGGGAACAAGCAGCTTCTTGCCACCCTTTTCCACCGGGATGCGCTCGGATGTGGTGGGGCGGCCTTGGCCAGCGATGAGGTTTTGCACTTTAGCGATAGCCTGGTTCAAGCGGTCAGTCTCAACCGGTTTGACCAGATAATCGGTGGCATTGACCTCAAACGCCTTGACAGCATGCTCGCTGTAGGCCGTCACAAAGATGACGTAAGGCGGGTACTTCAAGCGGGTCAGCGCCTCTGCAAGCTGCAAGCCGTCCATGCCAGGCATGTTGATGTCCATGAACATGATGTCAGCGCCAAGGTCTTTGAGCTTTTCGAGCGCCTCACGCACGCTTGCAGCCTCAGCCGCAACCTCAACCTTGCCAGTCTCATCAAGAAGAAAGCGAAGCTCTGAGCGCGCAGGAGCCTCGTCATCAACGATGATTGCCTTCAGCATTATGCCCTCCTTTTACACACTGCGTACGTGTGTGATTCTAGCACCGCCACGCGAGATAGGCTGAAAGTGTAGCAGTGTTTTGCAAAGATAAAAACACTCTTAGCGCAAATTTGAACCAGCCGTGTCTCCCAAGGCGTCATACAACGTCAACGTCACAGTGGTGCCCACGCCTCGCGTAGATTTGATGTGCAAACCGGAAAGAGCACCAAAATAGCCGCGCAAGCGAGCGTTGACGTTTTTCAGTGCAATGCCCATACCCGACTTTGAGCCACCCTCAACAATGTGAGGCAGCTCCTCTGCGGCGATGCCAACACCGTCGTCCTGAACCTCAATAATCACGCTTTCGCTGACGCGATGCACCCTGATGCGAATATGCAACGTGCTACCATCGGCACGCCTACCATGGCCAACCGCGTTCTCAACAAGTGGCTGCAAAATAAATGCAGGCACGCGCAGCGATGAGAAGCGTTGGTCCATCTCGGTTGTCATCTCAACAGATGATTCGCCAAAGCGCGCCCTCTGGAACATGAGATAGCGCTCCACTTGGTCGATCTCTTTGTACAGCGGGATGAGATCTTCGCTGTTTTCGAGCAAACGGCGGTAGTAGACCGCAAACTCCCTGAGCATCACACGGGCCTTTTCAGGGTCGGTGCGCGTGTATGACGCAATGGTGTTAATGGTGTTGAACAGGAAATGCGGGTTAATCTGCGCCTGCAAGGCCTTGAGCTCCATGCGAGTAGCAAGCTCGGTTTGCTGCTCAAGGTAAGACAGGGCAACCTGTGTGGAAAGCAGCTGGGCGAAGCCTTCGGCCATAGCTTGCTGGTCTTCATCCATCTTGCTTGCAGAAGTGTAGTAGAACTTGAGGGTTCCCACGATGTCTTTGCGCACTATCAGCGGAACGATAATGGCACCTTCAATGAGGGCACCGTTGCCTTGAAATCCCACAGCACCTGCCGACATAGCTACACGCATCTGCCCATCTTGCAGCGTTTGCTTAGTTACCTCTGTTTGAATAGGCGTGCCCTGCTCGTGGTTTTCTTTATCAACACCGGCAAAACCAAGGATGTTTTCCCGGTCGGTGATAGCAACCGAGACAGCTGTAACGGCAGGCAGCAGAATATCGCAAACGGCCTGTGCAGATTCCTGTGATAGGCCTTGGCGCATAAACGTCACCGTCTCGCTGGCCAAACTCAAGGTACGGTTTGACTGGCGGGCGCGCACGTGGCGCATATCGCCTGAAACCACCAGCGAAACAATGGCAATGATGACCATACCGACGATGCTAAAAAGCGCAATAGCGGCCGAGTAGGGCGTCTTGTTGACGAAGGTGCAGTACAGCGTAGTGCAGCTTAGGACCACAAAGCACGCGCACATTACGACAACGCCGACGATACCTCGAGCATCTTTGTTGTTGTCGGTCATGTTGAAAGCCCGCTTAAACTAGATGGTGACAGCAGAGAAGCGGCCCGTAAAGCCCGCACCACTGGAGACAGCACGCGCGCCAGAAAGCTGCGTTGCCAAAGGCGTGCAGTTCCACAAACCACGTACCAAGGTGGGCCACTGGCGCTGGAACTCAAAGTAGCGTGCGCAGTTCTCGCGTGCATATTCAGCAGCTTCTTTGCGGCCCTTTGTTGCAAGGCGGAAGTAGGCACCATGCTCAGGGTCTCCGATGGCACTGAGCAAGCAGGTGAGCAGCGCTTTGCGAGAGATGCTCTTCTTCAGCCAGCCGCCCGGGTAGGGCTCCATGGATTCAGGGGTAACCTGCATCAGGTCAATCTGCGCTTTCGCAAACTCGATCTTGCGGCTCTCGTAGTACCAGCGATAGATATCCTGCTCGATGTTGCTGGCTGTCTTTTGGATGTCGGCGTCGCCTTGCAGCGGGGTCAGCTTGTTGTCCAGCCAAACGTCGCGGCCATACATGCGGCTGTTGATGACGTAGTCGATGTCTTCGCCGCGGGTAATCCACGGGTCAAAGCTGACGGCACCATAGGCCTCGGCGTGCAGCACCAAGCATGAGCTGTTGGCGATATTCGCACGGGAAAGACGCGAGCCCTTCATGACCGGCTCGATGTATTCGTTAAAGTCTTTGCTGCGGTTCCACGGTGAGCGATACCAGGGCGTATCGCCTTGGGCAAGCGCCGTGTTGTCCTCGTTGATGAGCACGCCGGTCTTGGCAGCCACAACATCGCCATTGGGCGTCTTGGCCCCGATTCCATACAACGCGCGCTCGATAAAGTCGGAGCCCTGAATAACCACATTGTCGTCTAAGAAGATGGCCACATCGTTGCCAAAAATCGAGGCGGCAAGAATACCCAAATTGTGGATAGCGCCATAGCCATTTAAGCAAGCGCACGAGCTCAATGCGCCCAAGCCGATCTGCTCCATGCGGCGGTGGATGTGCTTAACCTCAGGCTGGCTCACCAGTGCAATATCAAGGCTGGGGTAGCGGTTGGCAATGTTGCGAACCTTCTCGGCCGCTTGTGTCTCGGCGCCCGCTTCAGCAGCCACCAAAACGATGATGCGACCCACGCCATCAACACGGGTCAAAGAATCAAACAAACCAGCCAGGTTGCCCGGTTTGTCGATGGGAGTCATGTGATCATAAACAGCATTTCGCTCATAAGAACGGGTGCTGCGGCGCCCAGACCAATACGTCGGAATGATAATGGCAGGATTCAACTGCTCGTCTCCTTTGTTGCTCATTTAACTTCGCGCACTATAGAGTAACACCGCCCTGCGACTTTCACGCAGGTTTCACAAGTGCGTCACTGGTTCATAAAGTCGTATATTGCCTTGCAATAGTAGGCATTTCCTAAAGATGAAGGGTGGCTTTGGTCGCGCAGGAAATACGTATCATACGAATACGTGGTCATATCAGCATATTGCACGCCATGCTCATCGCAAGCCTCGCGAATAGAGCTGTAAAGTTCCTCGCGGGTTTGCTCGGTATAGCGCGTTTTGTCATACATCTCGCCCTTGACCGGTTGAATGACGATGAGGGGCTCGATGCTTGCCTCGTTGCACACGTCTAAAAGCAGCTCAAAGTCTTTCATTTCACCATCGGCCCAGGCGCGTTTGCCATCGCCTTCAGGCCAAATTGAGATGGTGTGAGCCTCGACCTCAGCGTGCCTGCTGGCGTTATACCAGCCCTGCTCGTCTTCTGAGTTTTCCTCAGCCTGTGCTTGAGCATCGGCAATAATTGCAGCCCATTCATCCTCCGAAACGCTTTCGCCGCTACCGGCACCTTCGCCAAGCGCGACGCGGGAGTTTTCGGCACCAGTCTTGACCGATTCGCCGCCAAGCAGACTTATCGCTGCTCGAGTGTTTCCCACTTTGACGCCAAGTGCGCTATCGATGACGGTCGTTGCTGCCTCAAAGGGGTCCATTTGATCAAAGTCACGGGAAACGCCGTATTCCTGCATACGCTCTTGCAGTGCTGCCTTCGTCTCATCAGAGATGCTGCTGTTTGCCATCATTGCCTGGAAGGCATCGTCGGAATAAATCGCCTGAAACTCCGAGGCATGATCTTTTGCAGCGCTGGTATAAAACCACTGCATGCTCACGAAGATAACCACGCGCTTATCTTGCAGCTCATTGGCAAAGGCACCCACCTCAATAGCATCCCACAACGACATACAGTGGATGCGCCCCATAATCTGCAAGCTGAAATCGGCATTGTTCAAAAAGAACTGCGCTGGCGAATACTTCCCGGCCACATTTGAGCGCAGCTCGCTTGAGCCGAAGGTGAGAATGGGGTTGTCGCCTTGGGCGATGCGCTCCTTATAGCTTGCAAGCATGGTGTTGAAGTCGGACAGCTGGCTTTGGGTGGGGTACAGCATGACCGGGGCGCTTTCAAGATTCGCTTGGCGTACATTCTTTGCAAAGAGCCAGCTGCCGCCCAGCAGCGCCACAACCACCACCAAGGCACACAGAACCGCTATCAGTCGTCGCTTCATAGTGAACTCGCCTCGAGTTGCCGCTTAAAACCCGGCATAGACAGGCTCGGTGGGGCCACCAAAACTGGTGAATGAATAAAACCACACAAGAATTGCTGCACACGCAACAATGCAGGCTATCCACAGCACAAGGGCGCCCGGCTTATCGCTAAAGAAATAGGCGCGCACGCCATCGGCCCACGGGTGCAGACGCTGGATGGGGCCCTTCTTGCGAGCAGGTTTTGCTTTCTTTGAGGTTTCGGCAGCCATAACTTAAATGCCCCTACAGGCGAATCTCGACCTGGTGGATGATTTTGTTCACGGTGTTCATCTCTTCGCGCTCTACCTCGGTAGGAGCAATCGAGACGCCATAGCGGCTCTCAATCTCGACGAGTACCTCGATAGCCGCCAGCGAGTCCAGCAAACCGGTCTCGAACAGATCGGTGTCGCGCTCCTCATAGACTGCGTCGTCATCGCAGATCTCTTCGAGCATGGAAAGCACATCTTCTTCAAGTTCTTCGTGGGTCATCCTCATAAACCTTTCACTAGATCAGTCATCTGACCGCTGAAAATTGCAAAACCAAACATGACCAGATTAATAGTAATAAACCAGCTCAGCAGCTTAAACCACGTGTCGTTTTTATGCGCCTTATAAAACGCACTGCGCTTTTGGAACGCCTCGGTGGCGGCCAAAAGTATACCGTGATAGACACCGTAGAGTATATATTCAGGCGTGATGCCATGCCAAAACCCCATAAGCGTCATGTTGACTAGGTAGCCACAGCAGGCCGTGTAGAGACGCTGTTTGAACAGTTTGCGTTTGGTGGCAAACATCGAAAAGCGCATGAATACGTAGTCGCGCAACCAGAACGACAGCGTCATGTGCCAGCGGTTCCAGAAGTCCTTCATGTCTATTGAGGCAAAAGGCGCGCGGAAGTTGCGAGGTGTGCGGATGCCGAAGCAATAGCTGGCCCCGCAGGCCATCATGGAATAGCCTGCGAAATCGAAAAACATCCACAAGCCATAAACCCATGCATCGGCCGTCTCGCACCCAACGGTGCCAATCGCGGCCGCATAAGGCTGATATTCCAAAAGCGCGTTGAGCAAGCCTGCCAGCACAAGCTGATAGACCGCACCCACAAAAAGCAGCAGGATGCCACGGGTGAGCAGGTCCGCATATTCGCGGGGCTCATACACCTTGTGGGCATCCTCCATAAAGCGGCGGCTGCGGTCAATGGGGCCTGAGGTAATGACTGGAAAGAACATGACAAAGTACAACCAGTCGGCCACATTCATCTCTTTGATGAGCCCATCGCGAATCTCGATGATCACCTGCACGCTTTTGAAGGTCACGTATGAGATGCCAAGAAAGCCCCAGATGTTTGCATCAAACACCGCAGAGACTTTATAGATTGCCAGCGGTGCGATGGCTGCTGCCAAGCAGAAACGATAAAGCACCAAAGACTTCTTGCCTTTGGTGAAGCTGCGGAAGGTGATAAAGGTGGCGATGCCTGCCACCAGCAAAAACGCTGCAAAGGCAACAAGACCTTGCAGGTTGCCGGCAAAAAGCATCAAGCACATAAACACCGTGGCGGCCAAGCCGTAATAGCGCATGTTGTGGCGGGTTAAGCCCAGCACCGCTGCTGGCACAATGAGCAGCGCGAGAACCGCAAAGAAAGAGGGAGTTGTATAAAAACCCATGTGAATGCGCCCTTACGCCTGCAAAGCCTTACGGTCGATTTTGCCGTTGCCCGTCATGGGCAGTTGCTCGTGGAATTTCACTTTGCGCGGAATCATGTAGTGGGGCAAGCCTTCTTTAAGAGCGTCCTTGATGGCTACGCCTTCGCGAAAATCGCTTTGTTCGCGGGGGCCAGAGCTCACCACATGAGCCACCAAATGGTTGATGCGGCCCTCTTTGTAGGCAGGCACCACGCAAACCGCTTTGACCTGGGGCAAATCGAGCATGCATTTCTCAATCTCGCCCAGCTCGATGCGAAAACCGTTCATCTTGATCTGCAAGTCGAGGCGGCCACGCACATGCAGGTTGCCGTCTGCATCCAAGCGGCCTTCATCACCGGTGCGGTATGAGCGCACCTCGCGGCCGTCATCGAGCACTGCCGTGCCAAAGGCTGCGGCGTTTTGCTCGGGGCGGTTTAGGTAACCAAGCGCCACCGTGTCGCCCTCAATGACAATCTCGCCATACTCGCCTGGCGCAACATCGTTTCCCGCCTCGTCAACAATGCGAATGCGAGTGCCCTTACGGGCAACGCCAACACTTAAGGGCTCGGCAGCACGCGCCATCGCAGGGGTGACAATAGTTGCCGTTACGGCCACCGTGCTTTCGGTGGGGCCATAGCTGTTCACGACCTCGGCTTTAGAAAACCGCTGCTGCAAGCGCTCAGCAGTGCCGTTGTTGAGCACCTCACCACAGAACAAGAAGGTTGATAGGTTTGGCAGCACTTGTTCATCAAAGGTTTTGTCGGAAAGGCACATCTCGGCAAAAGAGGGCGTTGAGACCCATATGCTCACCTTGCTGGTGGCAAGAGCCTCCATCTGAGCCTTCATGCTGGACTGCGTCTCGTGGGTCAGGCAGTAGATGCTGCTGCCGCTCCAAAACGCCTGGGCCAGCTCATAAACTGAAAGGTCAAAGCTCCACGGCGCCTGGTTCAAAAAGACGGCACCTTCGCGCGTTGCGGCACCCAGGCTCAAAGCCCAGGGCGTGAAGTTATCGATGCAGTTTGCTGTGATCTGCACACCCTTGGGGGTGCCGGTAGAGCCAGAAGTGAAGATGAGGTAGGCAAGGTCTTCACCATCAACCCAGCTCTCTTCGTTTGAGGTGCCGCCCGCTGCCACAATCTCGTCAAGCTGGGCGCGCTCAATGACCGTGCAGGGCTGCTCAGCCGCCACTTCCGGCAGCGGCTCGGTGGCAATAACCACTGGGCAGTTCAGCTGGCTGATGATGCTTGCTGCGCGCTCACTGGGCACCGAAAACATGTCGACCGGCACGTACGCATGCCCTGCTTTCAGGCAGCCATGAAACGCCGCGACCATCAGCGGGTCTTTGTGGCCGTACACCACTACTGGCTGCTTTGGCGTGATATCGAGGGTTTCCAGATGCTGCGCAATCGCCTCAGACGCCGCCCACAACTGCCCATAGGTGCTCATCTGGCCTTGCGAGGTGAAAATTGCGATGTTTTCAGGCGCATCGAGCGCGTGCTTTTTGATGTTGTATAAGTAATTCATAGGTGCCTATGTTAGCGCACATAGAGCATGCTACCAACAAATCATCATGTTAGAGAGGGCTGTTTGCGGCTGTGCGGCCTCAAACGAGCTCAAAATCGATGCGCTGCGAGCGCTTGTCAACAGCCTTGAGCCGCACCTTTACCTGCTGGCCCAAGCGGTAGGTGCGCCCCGTCTCCTCACCCATAAGCGTCTGCATCTTGGCATCGAACTGGTGATATTCGTCGCGCACCTCATCAAAGCGCACAAAACCCTCGACGGTGTTATCCAACTGCACATAAAAGCCGTAGGCATACACCGTGGAAATGGTGCCCACGAAAACCTGCTGTAGCTTGCTTTCCATAAACTCGCAGAGCTTCAACTGGACGCTGTCGCGTTCGGCCTCCTCGGCAATGCGCTCCATCTTCGAGGCGTGCTCGGCCAGCCAATCGAGCTGGCCTTCCATAGCACGCGGGTCTTTCAGCAGGCGGTGCACCATCAAATCGGGGTAGCGGCGGATAGGGCTGGTGAAGTGGCAGTAGTGAGCCGATGCCAAGCCGAAGTGGGGTTCAAGTGCCGTTCTATAGCGCGCACGCTCCATGCTCCGCAGCATCATTTGGTCAACCAAGGCCTGCTCGGGTTTGCCTTTTGCCTGCTCCAGGATTTGCTGAAACGCGCTGGGCTCGCCCGATAGCAAGCCGCTGCAGGCATAGCCCAAGCCCTTGAGAAGGGGCAGCAGGGTTTCCATGGATTTGGCCTTTGGCGCAGCATGCACGCGGTACACGCACGGCGCTTTCTTGCGCAGCAAATGGCCTGCCACCGTCTCGTTGGCCAAAATCATGGCTTCCTCAATCATCATGGTGGCATCTGTCTTTTCTTTGAGGTCGATGCGCACCACTTCGCCCTCGGAATCCAGAAGCGGTTTTGCCTCGCGGGTGTCAAAGTCAAGCGCCCCGCGGGCGATGCGCCGTGCAGTCAGCTGTTTGGCAACCCGCATAAACCAGCTCAACTTTGTTGCATAGGGGTCGCTTGCCGCCTCGCCGGCATTAAGTATTTCTTGAACCTCCGCATAGTTAAAGCGCCGCCTGCTGCAGATGACGCTGGGGTGAATTTGATATTTGCGCACCACGCCCTCATCGTCGAGGTACATATCGCAGGTCAGTGCAAGTCGGTCTTGGCCCGGCTTCAAGCTGCAGATATCGTTGCTGAGCTTTTCAGGCAGCATGGGCAACACGCGGTCAACCAAATAGACGCTGCAGCCACGGTCGCGGGCACAGATATCGATGCTGCTATCCCAAGGCACATACGCTGAAACATCGGCAATGTGCACACCCAAGCGCGTAAGCCCGTCAATCTTGTCGAGGGAAATGGCATCGTCAAAATCTTTGGCATCTATTGGGTCGATGGTGAAGACATCGCGAATGCGCAAATCGTGGCGGGTGCGGTCGGCCAAGGCGGCTTCAATATCGAGCTCGATGCTCTGGGCCTGTTCAAGTGCTTGAGGGCTAAACGTGCTGTTCAGCCCTGCATTGTGGATGATGATATCAACGTCCATGCCAGGCGCATCGGCACTCCCGATGGCCTCGACTACATAGCCTTCGCATGCACTTCTGCGGGTGGGGTAGGTGGTGATGCGGGCCAGCACCACATCGCCATCTTTGGCACCGGCCAGGTGTTCGCGGTCAACAAAGATGTCGTGCTGCATGCGCGGGTCGTTGGGAATGACCACCGCAAGGGGGCTTCGCACCTCGAGCACGCCCACCACATATTCGGTTGAGCGCTTATGAATGCGCACCACAACCGCTTCGCGGCGCTTGCCCTCCCCTCGCTCGGCGCTGCGGGGGCGCACCTCCACCACATCGCCATTCATGGCAGTGTTCGTGCGGTTTGCGGGGATGAAAAAGGTGCCCTCGTCGGTTTCGACAAAACCGTAACCACTGCCATGCAGCTCGATGGTGCCCACCGGGCAGTTGCCCACCTGGCGGCTGGAGTGGCTGCGAGGCTTGCGGCCCCGGTTATGCGAGCGGTGACGCGCCATAACAATCCTTCAGTAAAACAACAGCCGCGCGCCTTTGCACCATGCAAAGAGCGCGCGGCAACTCGCGAGCAAAACTTACTTGGAAGCCTTGTCGAACTCCTCTTTGAAGGCGCCGAACATGCCGCCGACCTTCTTTAGGTGCTTGCCTGCCGCCTTGCCGGCAGCTTCTGCAGACATATCTTTGGGCTTGACCTCGTCAATCTTGGCCTTGGCCTTTGCAGCTGCCTTGCCGGCAGCCTCGCCGCTCTTTTCAATGGCGGCCACAGCTGCGTTGGTAGCATCTTCTTCGGCCACAGTGACAGCGTGGGTGCTTTTTGCCCAAGCCTCACCAGCTTTGCCAGCTAAGCCGCCAGCGACCTCGGCATCGCGCTTGTCGATATTGATGACAATGCAGTCATCCATATAGCCACGGATGTCGGCAGCCTTGATGTCAGCCTGGCCCAAGAGCGCCTGGTTAACCATGCCGCCATCTGAGATGCGCATGCTTTCGATTGCGTAGTCATCTGCAACGATAATCTCAGACACCGTGCCCACGACATCGCCTGAGGTGGTCTTGACGTCCATGCCCTCCCAGATGATGCACTCATCCAAGTCGATGTCGAGGCGCTTTTCTGCCCCGCGATCCCATGCCTGCTGGTTGTCGAGTTCGGCATAGTACTGCCCCTCATCGTCAATGGAGAGGCTGTCAGCAGCAATAAAGCGGTCTCTGCGCTTGACCATCCACAGGAAGTCTGGGCGTTTGACCATGAACCCGGCCAGCTTTTTCTTGCCGGGGTAAAACACAGCGGAGCGAATCCTGCCGTGTTTGCGCAAGCGCCCCTTTTTCGTAATGACAAAGAGGCGCTTGTTATAGATAGCTGAAGTAGAAATCATAAGTTTCAAATAGCCTATCTGTATTTGTGAATAAAAGGACTAGTCCTCGTCAGCCTCTGCCGGCTCTTCGATAGTCTCGTTGACGTCTTCCTCAACGGCAGCGCTCACGCTTGCAGCGATGTCGGAAATCTTCTCGGCGATATCGTCAACAGCGTCTTCAGCAGCTTCCTTAACGTCGTCAACATCGACAACATCAGCATCGACAGGCTCGGCGCCCTGGGAGCGAGCGATCTGCTCGGCGATGCGGTCGCGTGCCTCGTTGATCTTCGCGCGGATGTCATCGGTGGTGGGGGCAACTTCGTCAGTTGCAGCGGCAGCACGATTGCGCACGTTGTCGGCAACATCCTGGATGGGCTGAGGAGCAGCGTCCACAGCGTCATCGATCTTGCCTGCAACGAGAGCGCGGGTCTCTTTGCCCGTGCGCGGAGCAAGCAGCAAAGCGGCAACAGCGCCAACTGCAGCACCAGCAATAAACCTAAATTTAGCCATGGTATACACGCCCTTTCAGTCGGGTTTATTCGATGGGTAACAGGCTACCACCTTATGCGCGATTTTCGCACGAGGCTTGCATTTGAAACCATATTGAAAACCCAAAGTTTTGTTAATTTACGCGCACGCCTGCTTTGCGATGCTGGTGTTAGCCAGCGCTTTTGCAAGCGGGATGCCCAAAACATACACCACCACGGCTTCGCCAATGCCCGTTGCAACCAAGCCAAACAGATACATCAGCGGGTAAGCACCCTCAACATCGATGGTGGTGAAGGGAATGGTGTAAAAACCGAAACCCGAGCACAAGATGGGCAGATAGGCTGGAACAATCAGCGCATTAAAGATGACCGGGCCTAACAAGGCAACGAACAAGTTGTTGCGGAATTTGCGAATCCACAAAGCGGCGAGAAGGGTTGCCAGAGAACCAAAGCAGACGTCAAACAGACCCAAAAGCCCCACGCCCGAAAGCGGTATGTTGATGAGGTTAGCGATGATGCAGCCAATAAAGAGGCCAGGAACAGCTTCTGGAAGGAAGAGGGCGAGCACGCACACGCACTCAGACAAACGGAATTGGACGGGGCCCCAGGCTAAACCCCCCAGCGCTGTTAAACAGACGAGGGTCAGTGCTGCATAGAGCGCAGCAATAATGCCGGTGCGGGCTAAGTACGTACTCTTCATTTTTCAAACCTCCGGGTAAGTGCCAGGGCAACATTGGGATACTGCTCCGCGCAGGGCCCTGCGGTGCACGGAGAGATGAGCGAGAGTATAACGCATCACATGCGCATCAATCTGATCGGGCACAAAAAA
>R11__coassemble_640_pt1 | contig 21852 bp, 14 predicted proteins | sample R11__metabat2_low_PE_020 | metagenome-assembled genome bin R11 | reverse complement strand
GAGTGGAAGGACTCATAGTGGCGAGCACCAGTGGTCAAAACCAGGTTGTACTCCTCGAACAGCTCAGGCTGGCTGTAGGGGCTCATCGGCGGCTCAGCATAGTATGGCAGCGGCTTCTGGCCCCACTGTGCCAGCAGCGTGGACCACAGTTCGATGCGGCCGGTGGGGGTGTTGAAGCCCAGCTGACCGTCGGGGCGCTGCTCGCCCTTGCGGAACTTCTCATAGTGGAACTCAGGATAGATCCAGTTCAGCTTGCGGCTGTCATCATAGGTGATGCCGGCTTCCTTGATGAGGTAGCTGAAGTACTCCTCCAGGGTGTCACCAGGCCACAGATCCTTGTTCCAGCGACGGCCAAGCTCCCAGTTAATCTGGAAGTCGTCCTTGGACTCACCCATGGGCTCGCAAGCCTTGTTGGTGTTCTGGATGTAATACCAAACAGAACGCAGGCCCTCGCGCTCAGGATAGAAGCACAGCGGCAGGACAACGTCGCAGTTTGCCATCAGGGTCGGGGTCATGAAGCAGTCAACGCCAACGACGAAGTCGCAGTTCTTCAAGCCCTTCTCAACGCGAGGCTCGGGGTCCTGTGCGCAGCAAGACAGCGGGTTGGTGGACTGAATCCATGCACCGTGGATCTTGTACGGACGACCCGTGACCAGCTGGTCGATCATGGAGTCGGCCTGGCACTGAACCATGCCGGAGTTGGTGATCATCTCGTAGTTAGCGCCAATGCGCTCCTTCTCCTGTGCAGGGGTGAAGACCTCACGAGGATCGGGCGGCAGCCAAACTTCGGTGTTGTACGGGTCATGAACGGTGATCATGCCGCCAGGAATGTCAATCTGGCCAGTGATGCACCACAGGTTGCAGACAGCCTGGGAAGCGGTGACGCACTGCAGGTTCATGTCGAGAGCGAGGCCCCACTGAACGGCAGTCGGCTTTTCGGCCATCATCTTTGCGGCCTGGATGATATCTTCCTTGTCCAGCCAGCAGGTCTCTGCTGCGGTATCCAGGTCATACGGAGCGCAGGCTTCCTTGTACTCATCGAAGCCATAGCACCAGTTGGAAACAAACTCATGGTCATACAAATCGTTTTCCATGATGTACTTGCCCATAGCCAATGCCAGCATGGAGTCAGTGCCGGGGCGGACCTGCAGCCACAGGTCGGCTTTGGAGGCAAGCCAGGTCAAGCGCGGGTCAACAACGACGAGCTTAGAACCACGCTGCATGCAGTCGACGACCCAGTGGCCCAGGTTGCCGTCAGCATTAGCGATCAGCGGGTTGTTGCCCCAGACGAAGATGTTCTTCGGAGCAACCCAGTCAGGGTTGTCATAGCGGTCCGGGAACTGCATGGAGAAGTCAGGGCAGGTGTAGCAACCCTGAATGGTGTTGGCAGCTGCAACGCGGGGGACGTAGCAAGCATTGCCAGAGTGGAAATAGGAATACTGAATGGAGCCCAGAGCGTAGCCCAAACGAGCATTGATAGGCGGAGTCACGCGGCCGGTGCCGGATGCGAAGATGATGGACTTGCCACCAAACTCGTCACGGATAGCCGTGAACTTCTCGTCGATGATGTCGTAGGCCTCATCCCAAGAGATGCGCTCCCACTTGTCTGCCTTGCCGCGATACTTCTTGTCGCGCTTCATGGGGTACAGCAGACGATCCGGGTGATACAAAGCCTCAGCAACGTCTAAGCAACGCATGCAGAGACGGCCCTGATAATAGGGGTTCTCCTCGTCGCCTTCGACCTTGATGAACTTGCCGGTCTCTTTGTCGGTGTAGACGATGACACCGCAGCCGTCATGGCAACCAGGTGCAGACCAAGCTGCGGAACGGGTGCAGACCATTCCGTCTTCTTCCCACTGCCACGGGACGTCGCCGCCCGTGTACATGACAGGAGGCTCATTGAAGAACGTTGGACGGACGCCCTTCGACTCGTCGCTATCATGCTTGATATCGATTCGTTGAGTCATATCTTGTTCACTCTCCCTCTACGTTTCTATCGCACGGCTTTCTTATTTGCCGTGCCTCTCTCGAACAGATCCGCGCTACGTTTGATACGCGCCTTTTCACCCCTCTCGACGCGATTGCTCCGTAAACGTTTCACGAAATCTGAAATGAAGATAGAGAGGTGGCCAGTTTTGACCTACCAAGGCGGATACGAAAACCAGAAATTGGAACGCTCGGTTTTAGGGTTGGAACTGTGGGTACTATGTATTTACCTGCGGTTTTTTAAAATACGGCCCTCTTGATACTCTGGAGCGAATAACACCGAGTATGAGTTATCTAGAACGTGTCGATGAGGTCGATAAGTTCTTGTTGGGAATGCACTGCGCACTTGCGATAGAGGTTAGACATGTGGGTCTTTACCGTGCTTTCGCTGATGAACAGTTTCTCGGCGATGTGGCTTGCATTTCTTCCACGCACAACGAACACCAAAACGTCAGACTCACGCGGCGATAGCTTAAACCGTTGTGTTGCAATCTCACAGCGTGCCTCCAAAGAAAGCTGCTCGTCATCGTCATCACTGGTTTCAACAACACGGATAGTGCGGTAGCCGGGCGTTGTTTCTTCCTCCTCGAAGGGAAGGAAGAAAAGTGCCGCAACAATAAAGGCTGCGATGATGCCAAGTGTGGAATACAAGTAAGCGGTGCTGGTGTCATACACAATTGCAAAAAGGCCCACGGCAAGCCCTACCGTAAACCCAAAATTGGATGCAAGTTTTCCTCGTGTAGATGCGTACAAAATCGAAAGGTTGTTTTTAACAGCAAGCTCAATGAGTGAGCTGCCATTAAGCGCGCGAAACACTGCCCAAAACGCAATGACAAGGCACAACCCCACCCGCTGCAAAGTGCTCCCTGGGCACAAATAGATGATGAGCGCGCAAGAAATGACCGCACAACATATGCGCAGCGCACCTGCAAATTTAATCCGGTGGCCGTGGTCAAGAAAATATGAAGCGGCAAAATCGGCTATTGCGCCTATTAACACAGCAGCAGCAAGGAATTGTGTGCCGATGTTATAGGCCAACATAAAGGCATAGCCAAAAGCAATGCTAATCACAGCAGCAACCACATCCAGGTGCCTGACCGTCTTAAAGTATTTGCGGGTGTCACTTGCCGGCTCATATTCAACTGGTTGGCGTCGCGAGACGACAAAGCTGACCATAAACACACTTAAAAACAGCAAAACAATGCTGACGATGGCAAGCTGCGCAAGCGAAAGAGTAAGGATGCACAGTGAAAACACCACTGCGCCAACCGAAAATATAGTGCCGTGTACAATCATCCCGCGCGTCAGCTTGCTGTTCATAGTCAGGTCTTCAAACATCATGAACCCGCATGCAACCGAGGCGCCGCCCAAAGCGCAAGCCACGTAAAAAACTCCAAGCGGAACTGGCAACCCGTAGGAGACACATAAGGCACACAGAGAAGGCAGCGCGCCTGCAATGAGCGTCACAATGTAGACAAGAGTCCTTTTTCCCAACAGCGCGTCATCGTTTCTGTTAAACCACAGCAAAAGCAATGAGCCGCAGATAACGCTGCAAGCAAAGAAAATGATCTGACCCAGATGAGTCAGAGTAAAGCTGCTCTGTAAGGGATACTTTAAAAAGAACCCAAAAAACATCAGCATGTAATGGCAGTAATACATGCTGAAACCGCACATGATAAAAACTTGCATGAAGCCAAGCTTTTTATGCGCCATCTCAACCACTCCCCCCCAATGGTAAAGACGGACTTTGTTGCGTCGAAACTCAACCAATAGCCCTAAACCGGGCTCCCTCCCCCGGCCAAAATCATTCTAGGGCCACAAAACTTTTCACGTAATATTTTCAATTTGCCTTTCAAAAGAATAAATAGACAGTGTGCACGAGCGCACAACAAACAAAAAAAGTGACCCCAGCTCGATGCCAGGGTCACCCTTTGTTTTGATATAAGAGCGCACCTGCGTTGTGACACAAGCAGATGCTTCAGCGCACCAGCTCGTTATTTCAGCGTTGCGTACATAACCGCTTTGATGGTGTGCATGCGGTTTTCTGCCTCGTCAAAGACTTTAGAGCGCTTCGACTCAAACACGCTGTCAGCCACTTCCATCTCTTTAACGCCAAAGCGTTCAGCAATATCGGCGCCGATGGTGGTGTTGGTGTCGTGGAAGGAGGGCAGGCAGTGCATAAAGATTGCATCGTCATTTGACGCCGCCATGACTTCCTCGGTGACGCGATAAGGCTCAAGCAGCTGAATGCGGCGCTCCCAGATTTCGTCAGGCTCGCCCATGGAGACCCAGATGTCGGTGTAAATGACATCGGCGCCGGCTGCGCCTTCGGCCACATCCTCGGTCAGCGTGATGGTGCAGCCGTTTTCTGCAGCGATTGTCTTGCAGGTCTCCACCAAATCGGCAGCAGGCATCTGCTCTTTGGGCCCGCAGGCGCAGAAATTCACGCCCAGCTTGGCGCAGACAACCATCAAGGAGTTGGCAACATTGTTTTGAGCATCGCCCATGAAGGTGAGCTTCAGGCCTTTGAGCTTGCCGAAGTTCTCGCGCACGGTGAGCATGTCAGCAATCATCTGAGTGGGGTGAAACTCCGTGGTAAGCCCGTTCCAAACCGGCACGCCGGCGTTGGCGGCCAAGTCCTCGACAATCTCTTGGGCAAAGCCGCGGTACTCAATACCGTCATACATGCGGCCCAACACCCGAGCGGTGTCTTCGATGGATTCCTTCTTGCCCATCTGGGAAGAGCCCGGGTCAAGATAGGTCACACCCATGCCCAAATCCATACCTGCCACCTCAAAAGAGCAGCGAGTACGGGTGGATGTCTTCTCAAACAACAGCACGATGTTTTTGCCCTCCAAATAGCGGTGAGGGGTGCCCGTGCGCTTGAGGTTTTTGAAGTTTTCAGCCAGATCAATCAAATAGGTGATCTCTTCAGAGGTGAAGTCCAGCAACTTCAAGAAGTTGCGCCCAGAGAGGTTAACGCCCATAAAAAATCAGTTCCTTTCGTGTTTGCGGCTTAAGCCTTACTGCAGCTCGCCGTCTTGCATCTTGCACACGCCATTGACGTAGACATCGGTGGCCTTGCCCTTCAGGTGGGCACCCGTAAAGCCGCAGTTCTTGGCCTTAGAGGCAAAGTAGTCTTCTGTCACATCCCACTCGGCATCCAAGTCGATAACAGTCAGGTTGGCAACGCTGCCTGCCTCAATCTTTACCGGCTCAAGGCCGATGATGGCGCGGGGGTTAACGGCCATCAGCTCAACCATGCGGCTCAGGCTAATCTCGCCGGGAGCCACCAAGTTGGTCAAAACGGTGCCCAGGGAGGTCTCGATGCCGGTCATGCCAAAGGGAGCCAGCTCGAACTCGCGAGCCTTCTCGTAGTCTGCATGGGGTGCATGGTCGGTGACGATGCAGTCCACGGTGCCGTCCTTAACAGCCTCGATGATCGCAGCGGCATCCTCTGCAGTGCGCAGCGGCGGGTTCACCTTCAGATAGGTGTTGTAGTCATCCCCGATGGCGTCTTCCGTCAAAAACATGTGGTGCGGCGTGGCCTCGCAAGTGACGTTAGAGCCCTTCTCTTTTGCTTCGCGCACAATCTCGATGCCCTTGGCGGTGGTGATGTGCTGAATATGCAGCGGGCAGCCCGTCAAATCGGAAAGCATGATGTCGCGGGCGATGTGCAGCTCCTCGCCTACCCCCGGCCAGCCAAACATGCCTAAGCGGGTAGAGACGACACCTTCATTGACCTGGCCTGCGTCTACCAGGCTTTCGTCTTGACAGTGGTCCATGATGGGGTGACCAAACTGCACGGCGTAGTCCATGACGCGGCGCATCATGCCGGCATCCTGGATGCCGCGGCCATCGTCGGAGAAGGCAACAGCGCCGTGGGCATCCATATCGCCCATCTCGGCCAAAATCTCGCCTTTGAGGCCCTGGGTGCAGGCACCTGCCGGGTACACATTGCACATGCCGGCAGCCTTGGCGCGGTCCTTGATGAACTCAACACCCTCGGCGGTGTCGGTCACCGGGTCGGTGTTGGCCATGCAGCAGATATCGGTAAAACCGCCATGGACTGCCGCTCGGGCGCCAGAGGCGATGTCTTCCTTGTACTCATAGCCCGGCTCGCGCAGGTGCACGTGGATGTCAACCAGACCCGGGGTGACCACGCGGCCCTTAACATCGCGCACCTCGTCAGCCTGGGCACCCAGACCTTCGCCCACGGCGCTGATCTGGCTGTCTTCAATCAGAATATCAACCACGCCGTCCAGGCCGATTTGCGGGTCGACGGCATGAGCGTTTTTAATCAATGTTTTCATCTTCATTACCTCCCAACAGCAAGTACAGGGCAGCCATGCGCACCAGCACGCCGGCGTAGACCTGCTCCAAAATGACGGAGCGTTGCGGATGGTCGGCCATATAGCTGTCCAACTCAACGCCGCGGTTGATGGGGCCCGGATGGCAGATGATGGCATCCGGCTTCATCAGGTGCTCGCGGTCTTGCGTCAGGCCGTAGAGCATGTTGTATTCACGCAAAGAGGGGTACGGTGCGCCCTCCAAGCGCTCACGCTGGATACGCAGCATGTAGACAACATCCAGCTCGGGCAAAACCTCGTCGAGCTTGCTGGTGATGCGGTCTGCGCCAAGGATATCGGGGCGGGCCGGCAACAAAGTGTTGGGAGCAATAAGCGTCACATGGGCACCGAGCGTTTTCAGGCTGGGCACCAACGAGCCGCACACGCGGGAGTGGCCAATGTCGCCCACAATGCCCACGCGCAGGCCCTCAAAGTCCTGCTTGTGCTTCCAGATGGTGTAAAGGTCCAGCAGTGCCTGAGTGGGGTGTTGGTGCTTGCCGTCACCGGCATCGATCACATGCACGCCGCTTTTCTCGGCAATCTTGCGAGGCACGCCGGCGTGTTTGTCGCGCACCACGATCATGTCGATCTTGTAGGAGCACAGCGTCTCAACCGTGTCGTCCAGGCTCTCGCCCTTCACCGTGGAGGTGGAGCTGCCGCCGAAGTTCAAGGTGTCGCAGCTCAAGCGTTTCTCGGCAATCTCGAAAGAAGAGCGCGTGCGCGTTGAGGGCTCGTTGAACATATTGACCACGGTGTAGCCGCGCAAGGTGGGGACCTTCTTGATGCGGCGCTCGTTGACGGCACGGAACGTGTCGGCCGTTTCGAGGATACACATCAAATCCTCGGCGGAATAATCGCGAATATCGATGAGGTGTTTGTGGTTGAAAGCCATCTAGTCCTCTTTTCCTAACGGGGCGGAGCCGATGCGAGAGCCATCCGCCAATTCCTGCACCTGCACTTCACTAAAACCGTCCACCTCTTCGAGATAAGCACGCACATTCTCGGTGATGGAGGAAGGAATGTTTTTGCCCACATAGTCGGCGCGAATGGGCAGTTGGCGGTGGCCACGGTCGACCAGCACGGCCAACTGCACGGTTGCCGGGCGCCCGATGTCGCGCAAGGCATCCAAAGCAGCACGAATGGTGCGGCCCGTGAAGAACACGTCATCCACCAGCACCACGTGTTTGTTGTCAATGCTAAAGGGAATCTCGGTGGAATGCACGGTGGGAGAAAAATGCGTGCCATAGTCATCGCGGTAGAAGCTGATGTCGAGCTTGCCGAGGGGCAAGCGCACGCCTTCAATTTTCTCAATGGCATCCACTATGCGTTTGGCCAACACATCGCCGCGTGTGACGATGCCAACGATGCAAACGTCCTTTACGCCCTCGTTGGCCTCAACAATTTGATGAGCCATGCGCACGGTGGCGCGCTCAATCTCGGTCGCATTTAAGCAGACCGATTTGACCTTTACATCTTTTTGCATAGAAACCCTTTCATAAAACGTTCGATTCCTGCCGGAGCGCAGCACTTCAAAACATCAGATGCCACTCCCCTTCACAAACCTGTTGAGAAGTATACAAGTCAGCCCGTGATTACCTGCTGAGAAACTGTAGCTGCACACAGGCAAATCGCAAGCACTTTTTCCAAGCGTCACAGCGGCTTGTGGTGCCACTTTTCAGGCCACCAGTTGTAGCCATCCCAACCGGCATCGCGGCGTTTGATTCGATGTTTGCGCCGCCAGACGTTGGCCTCCCCTATTAAGACGACCACGATAGAGATGGCAAGCATGGGAAGCTTTGCCAGCTCGGCAGCAGATGTGCCCAGCGGGATGATAGTCGCCACCAAGGCGAGGATAATCACCACCACGGGAACGTAGGAGATAAGCGCCAAAACCCACTTCGGGCCCGGCACCTTGAAGGGCCTGGGGGTGCTGGGGTCGATGGCGCGCATCTTGAGCAGGGCCGGAAACATGGGCAGATAGCTAAACATCAAAAACACCACGCTGCAGCCAAAAAACGTCCAGAAGAACTCCTCAAAGCCCAGTGCGCTCATAACAGGGATGAGCAGGATGAAGATGGAGGCGATCATGCCGTTGAGCACGGCAGCCGAGTGGGGCTGCTCGCCTTCGCCTTCAATGGAGAACATGAACGGCATGTTGGAGTCCCACGCGGCGTAGTCGGCGATGATGTTGACGCCGTAGGACCAGCTGGCCATGTTGCCCAGCAGCGTCACCATGAACACCAGCCCGATGACGGGTATCAAAGTATGGCCCGCACCCAGCATGGCGATGGCGGCGTCCATGATGCCCGAATCCAGCGAGACCGCGCTGGACTGAACAGCGGCCGTGATGCCAAAGGAGCTCAGCAGATAGACTGTCACGATGACGATGCCGCCCAAGACGATAGCCCTGGGGATCTGGCGTTGGGGGTTGGTCATGGAGTCGCTGTAGGTGGCAATGACCTCGAAGCCCATGAAGTTGAACAGGATGACCGAGAGGTACGAGAGCGACTCGGTATCCGCGCTGGGCAAAAACGTCTGCCAGCTCATGTCGTTGGTGAAGCCGTGGTTGTAGAGGTGGTAGACGCCCAAAACGAACAGCCCGACGCCGATGCAGACCTTGAGCACAGCGCAGACGTTCATAACGATGGGAGAGTCGGAGATCTTGGTGAACCCAAAGGCCACGACCACCCATATGAAGACAAGCTCTATAGCAGCGCTTATAACAGGCCCTAAATCGACCCCGATGACGATGCCCAGCGTCTGGGTAAAAAGCACCGCCAGGGAGGTGGTCCACAGGGTGAAGTTGATCCAGTAGAACCAGGCCGTGCGTGCCGCCCAGTTTTCGCCGAAGGCTTTGCGAATCCAGCCGTACAGGCCGGCGTCGTCGTTGTAGGTGGTGCCCATCTCGCAGACCACCAAGCCGTAAGGCAGCGCAAACACCACAAGCAACAATATCCACCAGAAGAACTGCTGGTTGCCAATGGCAGCGGCCGGTGCTGCTGCCTCGCACATATAGACGATGCAGATGACCGACAGCATCACGTCGAGCATGCGGAATTTCTTTGTGCCCTCCATGGGCATCACTTCCTCGTTACAAGCAGGCGGGGCTGCCCACGCTTGTGAGCAGCCCCGTCAAAGAAACCTATGCGTGAATACGCGTGCCGGATATGCCGGCCATGATGTCGGGGGCCTTTTCCAGGGCACCGATGACGCAGGTGCGCCCAGGGCGGCTGCGCACGAACTTGATAGCCGCGCGCACCTTCGGCTCCATGGAGCCCTTGCCAAACTCGCCGGCATCTGCCATGGCCTCGGCCTCGTCGGCGGAGATGTCGATGAGGTCTTCCTGCTCAGGCGTGCCAAAGCGGATGGCCACGTGCTCAACGGCCGTCAGCAAGAACAGGTAGTTGGCTTCGCAATCCTCGGCAAGAAGCTCGCCGCCCATGTCTTTGTCGATGACGGCTGCCACGCCCTTGTAGGCGCCCTTGTCCGCATAGTCGCGCACCACGGGGATGCCGCCACCGCCACAGGCGATGACGATGAACTCGTTGTCCAGCAGGTTCAGGATGGACGGAGCCTCCACGATCTTTTTGGGTTCAGGGGATGCCACCACGCGCCTCCAGCCGCGGCCGGAGTCCTCGACGTAGCTCATCTCGGGGTGGGCCGCCATCTCGGCCTTCGCCTGCTCCTCAGTGAGGAACGCGCCGATAGGCTTGGTGGGGTTGTTGAAGGCCGGGTCATCTGGGTCAACCTCGATCTGGGTCACCACGGAGGCGACATGCCAGCGCTTGTAGGCCTTGTGCAGGGCTACGCCCAGTGCCTGTTGCAGGTGGTAGCCGATGTAGCCCTGGCTCATGGCGCCGCACTCCGGCAGGTCCATGGCAGGGATCTTCTCATCGGTCTGATGCGCATAGGTGAAGGCCTTCTGGATCATCCCCACCTGAGGGCCATTGCCGTGGGTGATGATGATCTCGTTGCCCTGCTCGATCATTTTAAGCAGGGTGGGAGCTGCCTCGCGCACGCGCTCGATCTGCTCCTCGGGGGTGTCGCCTAAGGCGTTGCCGCCTAAGGCGATGACCACGCGGTCCGCATTTGTAATTCGGGCCATGATGCTTCCCCTTTAGGCCTTGGGCTCTTGCTGGGTGATGCAGTGGATGTTGCCGCCGCCGAAGACGACCTGCTCAGACTTAACGCCTACGACCTTGTAAGTGCCCTCACCCCAGGTCTCGTCGTAAATCTTTTGCAAGGTCTCGATGGCCAGCGCGTCATTGACGTCGCCATACTGCGGGGTGATGACGCCCTTGTTGGTGACAAGGTAGTTCATGTAGGAGGCGATCAGCGGCTCGTCGGGCACGCGGGGCTCGGCGTTCTCGTCGGCGTCGATGGAGTCACAGGATGCCTGGTCCATATAAACGGGCTCGACGGGCATGGGCAACTTGTAGACCTTCAGCTTGCGGCCCTTGGCATCGGTTGCCTCAGACAGGGTCTTGTAGGCTGCCTGGCACTGCTCGTAGAACGGGTAGTCAGGGTCGTCGGTCCAGATGCAGGCCACAACACCAGGAGCGATGTAGGTGGCGACGTCGTCGATGTGGCCGTTGGTCTCGCAGGGGTCGATGCCCTCCTTGACCCAGATGACCTTGTCGACGCCAAGGTACTGCTCCAGGTGCTCGGTCATATAGGCGCGCAGTTCCTCGCTCCAGGGCTTGAACTTCAGCTCATAGGCCGGCCAGATCTCGTCCTCGTCTTCCTCGATGCGCACAGCAGAGGCGGTGCGGCCCGGGGAAAGCAGGCACTGGTCGGTAACGATAACGGTGCCCTCGCCGTCGACGGTGATGGAGCCACCCTCCAAGATCATGTCGTCCGGGCGATAGCGGCGGCAACCTGCGAACTCGGCCATCTTCAAAGCGATCTGCTCGTCTTTATCCCAAGGGAAGTACAGGCCGTCGATGAAGCCGCCGTAGCCGTTGAAATGCCAGTGGTTGGCGCGCTTGCCGCCCTTACCGTCAATGACGAAGGTGGCGCCGGTGTCCCTGAACCAGGCGTCGTCGGTGGTCATCTCGAGCACGAGAACGTTCTCGTCCTCTTCAAAGACTGCCTTGCAGTTGGCGTAGTCGGCCTGGTTGACGCACATGACAACAGGGGTGAACTCGGCGATAGCACGGGCAATGTTTGCATACTGGGCCTGTGCCGGCTTGGCGCCGTGTGCCCAGGTGTCGGTGCGGTGCGGCCAACCCATCCAGACGCGCTCCTGCGGTGCAAACTCAGCGGGCATGTAGTAGCCGTCGGCCTTCGGGGTGGACTCGGATTCATAAATGGTCTTCATGGTGTGTCCTTTCGGTTGGCTTGCCAATCTAGGCAAGCCGGTTTTCAGGGAATGCCCTGGCGGGAGTGTTTTTTCAGGTTCGCCACCAGGGCGCAATTAATTAAGAAGCAAAGTTATGCTCCGGCAGGCCCTTGCTCAGCAGCCTCTTCAGCTTCCTCAGGCTCAGCTTCTGCCTCAGCCTCAGCCTCTTCAGCTTCCTGCAGCAACCATTGCTCAGCAAGTTCAGGGGTCAAGCCCTTGAACTCATCTTCAGGCTTGCGATCGCGCTTGGACCACAGGCGGACACCCTCGCCGATGATGATCACAACGATGACGCCGATGAGCATGGGGATCTTGCTCATTTCGTCTTCCGTGCCATTCAACGGGACGATGGTGGCGATGATGGAGAGCACCAGCTCGATGATGGGGATAGCCATGCAAACCTTCATGGCAGCGCCCTTGAAGGGGAAGGTGAAGATGCGCTTGCGGTTGGGGTCGACTTTGCGCAGCTTGGCGAATGCCGGGAACATGGGAATGTAGCTGATCAGCAGGAAGACAACGTTCATGGAGAACAGCATCCAGAAGAAGTCCTCGCGGATAGCGTCGATGGGGATCAGCTGCAGCAGGATGCACAGGGTAGCAACCACGCCGTTGACCACAGCGGCGCCGTTGGGCATCTCGGTCTTCTTGGACTCGATAGCAAACACCTTGGGCATGTTGCCATGCTTGGCAGCGTAGTCAGCGACGAAGTTCACGCCGAAGGACCAAGAAGCCATGTTGGCAAACAGGGTAATCAGGAACACGATGCAGATGATGGCAAAGATCGGGGAGTCGCCCACCATGGTCTGAACAGCCACGATCATGCCGAAGTCGGGATCGATCTCGTCGGCAGGAATTGCTGCGCCAATGCCAAAGCTTGCAAACAAATAGATAACGCCGATGGCCAAACCACCCAAGATGATGGCCTTGGGGATGTCCTTGGAGGGGTTTTTCATATCGCCAGCAAAGGTGGTGATGACCTCAAAGCCCATGAAGTTAAAGAGGATGATGGACAGATAGCCCAAAGCGCTGGTGGAGGTCAGGTCGGGCAGGAAGGTCTGCGGGCTCATGTCGCTGGCGAAACCGTGGGTCATGGCATACCAGATGCCCAAGGCGCCAACCACAACGGCAATGGCAACCTTCAAAACGGCGCCGCCGTTCAAGATCCACTCGGAGTCAGAAACCTTGGAGAACGACATAAATACGACGATCCAGATGAAGGCCAGCTCGATCAGGATGGTGACGGCCAGGTTCATATCAACGCCGAAGACCATGCCCAAGATGTCCGGGAATAGCGTTGCCAGAGATGCAATCCACAGCGGGAAGTTGATCCAGTAATACCAAGCAACGCGGGAGCCCCAAGCATCGCCCATGGCGTTACGGATCCAGTCATACAGGCCGCCGTCTGAATCGTAGGTGGTGCCCAACTCGGCGACGATCATGCCGTAGGGCAGCAGGAAGGTGATGATCAAGAAGATCCACCAGAAGAACTGCTGGTTGCCAATGGCGGCAGCCGGAGCGGCAGCCTCAGCAACAAACACAACGCAGATAACGGACAAGATGACGCTTACAAATGAAAACTTTTTCTTTTCCACTCTAAATCACCTTTTCTTTATTAAGCCCCGCCAGCCCTTCTGCAAAGCGGAGCAGCCGTGGCTGCAGGCTCTGAAATACGCAGCCTTGCAGCCACCTAAAGCTAAACTTGCCGAACCTACTTGTTCAGCACGGCCCACATGCGGGCCTCAGCGGCGTCGGCAACCTCGGCGTTCTCGACGCTGCGCGGGCACAGGTAGGCCAGGATGGCGCGGATGGAGTGCTTGCGGTTCTCGGCCTCATCCCAGCAAAGGGAGCGGGTCGGGTGATCCATGACCTCGTCGACGACTTCCTCGCCGCGGGAGGCAGGCAGGCAGTGCATGAACTTGGAGTCGGGGCCTGCGAAGTCCATCATCTCCATGGTGACCTGGTACTTCGGGTAGAAGACGTCCATGTAGTTCTCGCCCTCGACCTCGTCGTCGTAGAGGCCGTACCACACGTCGGTGTAGACGAAGTCGGCACCCTTGATGGCCTCGATGTCGTCGGTGATGGTGATGGTGCCGCCAGAAATCTCGCACTGCTTCTGGCCGATTGCCAACAAGTCGACCTTGTTCTCAACCTGCAAACCGCCGTCGGTGATCTGGTGGCCCTTGGGGCCGAACTGCACGAAGTCCATGCCCATCTTGGAGCAGATGAACATCAGCGAGACACACACCTGGGTGGCGTCGCCGATGAAGGCGAGCTTGCAGTCCTCGATCTTCTTGCCTTGCGGCAGGTTCTCGATCATGGTCAGCAGGTCGCCGAGCTCCTGGGTGGGGTGGTTGTACTCGGACATGCCGTTGATGACCGGTGCCGGGGAATACTTGGCCAGATCGACGACGTCCTTATGGCGGTCGACGCGGGCCATCATGATGTCAAGCAAAGAGCCCATGACGCGGCCGGAGTCCTCGATGGACTCGTGCCCGCCGAGCTGGATGGAGCCGGGGCCGAAGAACTGGGCATGGCCGCCAAGGTCGGTCATGGCAGTCTCAAAAGAAATGCGGGTGCGGGTGGAAACCTGCTGGAAGATCATACCCAAGGACTTATTCTTCAGAATTTGCGGGTAGCGGCCGCCTTCCTTGATCATGGTCTTCATGGAGCGGGCCAGCTCGATCATGTCAAGCAGCTCCTCCTTAGTGAAGTCACAGGTATCGATGTAGTCTTTCTTTGCCATGCGATCACTCCTTTTTTGTACGACTGGTGCCCATTACACCAGCCTGGTCTTTGCGGGACCTCCCCGCTCTTACAGGCTGCACTTTATGCCCTCAGCATTTTTTGCCAAGTACAAATTGGGTTTACTTTGTTCTATATTTCGGCTAAACCCAAATAAACCCTTTGGTTTAATTGTTTGACCTGCTGTTTTCATAGAACCTACAAAAAACTTCCGCTCAAAAATTTTATTTTTAAGGCAAAAAGATTTGACAAGGTTTATGCCCGCTTGTTAAAAATTTATCGGTATCGAAAGCCTTGGTTTCACGGTTTTTTAGAAAGCATGTGGTGCCTATGCAGGTGGCGTTTTATATCTACACCCTCTCGATTATGGCTCTCTGTGTCATGGCCGCATCTCTTGCCCTGGCTGCCTATTTTGTGTCTCATCACCGCGGCCACCTATATGCCACCTTCGCTTCATTGTTCTATTTTTTCGATAGCTCGCTTATTTTTCTTGATGACTACCTCGACCTCAAGCAAGGCTTTGATGCAACCTTGTTTTATTCCATCCCCAACCCGTTTTTGAAAACCGCTATTGCCACCGGCATGTTGGTGAGCATCTATCTCATTCTGTGCGATTTTTTTGATGAGAAAAGCGTGCCGGTAATTGCTATACCAGGCATCCTCTTTTTCACAGTGTCAATATGCGTCTGCACGCTCGGCGAGGTCAGCGCAGCCCGGCAATTCGGGTATTACAGCTTGCGCCAAATATTTCTTGTCTATTTAGCAATATTCATACTCGTGAAGTATCACCGCATAACCAGCAAATCGCTTAAGCACGGCATGCGCAAGTATCTGCCGCTTTACATCGTCTTCGTCGTCATGATTGTGTGCATATTTGTGGAAGATTACTTCAATATCATGGTGTTGCAGTTTGATGCGCAATCCGCGTTTGAAGACTTTCTCCCCTATTTGAGCGAGCGCAATTTCTGCGAAAACATTCTGGCCATCGTCTTTGCAATTCTTGGCATTAAACGTGCCGCAGGGCAGCTGTCCATTCGCTACAACATGACACCTGAGACCGAAGTAAACCACGGCGCTGCTGTCCAAATGGACGAAAAACTCCCCACCTTCGTTAAACGCAACGGGCTTTCCAAGCGCGAAGAGGAAGTGCTGCGCATGTTGTTGCAAAACAAGGACAACCAATTCATTGCAAGCACTCTAGGCGTTTCATTAGGCACTGTTAAGGCCCACGTGCACCACATCTTCACCAAGACAAACAGCAAATCGCGCCAAGACGTCAAGGAGAACTTCTGGAGCAGCTAAGACAGTTTGGAGCTTTCCTGCAAAAAGCAAAGCCGCGCCTCGCACTTGATGTTGCGGGGCGCGGCTTATTTAGTGCAAGAAAGCTGCTCTTCCTTACAGCTCCTTTTGCGGGCAATCTTGCAAGGCAACCGGCGAGAGGCGGTCGGCTCGCATGGCGCTGATAGCTTGGCTGAAAGCGATAGCTGCAGCAGCGGTGGTCACATAGCATACGCAGTTGCGCACCGCACTTGCAGAAAGCTTCACAGCATCGCCACGGGTGGTTTGCCCATGGGGGATGTTGATGATCAAGTCGATCTTGCCGTTGTCCATCATGTCGCCGATGTTGGGGCGCTGTTCTTTCATCTTGCGCACCAACTTGGCCGGGATGCCGTTGGCCTTCAGCATGCGCACGGTGCCGCTGGTGCCCACAATGTCAAAGCCCATCAGGTGCAGTTCTTTTGCAACAGGGATGATGGTGCGCTTGTCACGGTCGCACACGCTGATGAAGGCGGTGCCGTGGGTCGGGATGGAGTAATCAATGGCCAGCTGGGTCTTGGCGTACGCGCTGGGGAAGTCGGGGCCGATGCCCATAACCTCACCGGTGGACTTCATCTCGGGGCTCAAGGTGATGGATGCGCCCGGGAAGCGGTTGAAGGGCAGCACGGCCTCTTTAACGGCATAGTGGCCCAGATCGCGGTTGTCAGGCGGCAGCTCAAGGCTGGCGATGCTCTCGCCTGCCATGATGCGGGCGGCGCACTTGGCTAGAGGCACACCGGTAGCCTTGCTCACGAAGGGCACGGTGCGGCTTGCACGGGGGTTGACCTCGATGATGTAGATCTTGCCGTCCTTAACACCGTATTGGATGTTGACCAGACCGCGGGTGCCAACAGCCAAGGCGAGGCGCTTGGTGCATTCGCGAATCTTTGTGATGACATCGTCGCTCAAGCTAAACGGCGGCGTGCAGCAGGCAGAGTCACCGGAGTGGATGCCAGCCTCCTCAACATGCTCCAAAATGGCGCCGATGTAGACCTCTTCCCCATCGCACAGGGCGTCCACATCGCACTCGGTTGCGCTTTCCAAGAAGGCGTCCAGATATACCGGGTGGTCAGGGCTGATCTTTGCAGCCTCGGCCATATAGGTCTTCAGGTAGTCAGCATCGTAGGCAATGACCATGCCGCGGCCGCCAAGCACATATGACGGGCGCACCAGCAGCGGGTAGCCAACTTCTTTAGCGACCTCGACGGCTTCCTCAAAGGAGTTGGCCGTGCCAGCTGCCGGGTATTGGATGCCCATCTCGTCGAGCAGGGCGCTGAAGCGCTCGCGGTCTTCGGCCAAATCGATAGCCTCGGGCTTGGTGCCCATAATCTCAACACCCTCGTCTTGCAGGGCCTGAGCCAACTTCAGCGGCGTCTGGCCGCCCAAAGTCACCACCACACCGTCAGGGTGCTCGGCGTCGATGATATCCATGACATCTTCGTAGGTGATGGGCTCAAAATACAGGCGATCCGAGGTGTCATAGTCGGTGGAGACCGTCTCGGGGTTGCAGTTGACCATGATGGTCTCATAGCCCATGTCATGCAAAGCATAGGACGCATGCACGCAGCAATAGTCGAACTCGATGCCTTGGCCGATGCGGTTGGGGCCCGCGCCGATGATCATGGCCTTCTTCTTAGAGCAAGGCCTGACCTCGTCTTCCTCGTCGTAGGTCTTGTAGTGGTAGCTGGTCTGGCTTGCAAACTCGGCAGCACAAGTGTCAACCGTCTTGAACACGCCGATGACGCCCAAGCTCTTGCGATATGCGCGCACTTCGTGCTCGGTGGAGCCGGTCAGCATTGCAATTTGAACATCGGACAGGCCGTAGCGCTTGCCCAAGCGCATCAGCGGCTCGTCGATGCTTTGCAGCTCTTTGCCCTCAAACATCTTCTCGACATCGACCATATCCTTCAAGCGGTCGACAAACCAGATGTCGATGCCCGTAAGCTCGGCCACATCCTCAGGCTCGTAGCCGCGGCGCAGAGCCTCGGCCATATAGTAGATGCGCTCTTCGGTGGGCACGGAAACCTTGGAGCCAAAGTGGGCCTCGTCAAAAGCGTCCTTGCCATCGCGGCCCAAGCCCATGCGACCGTTTTCCATGGAGCGCATAGCCTTGCCCAAGCTCTCCTCAAAGGTGCGGCCGATGGCCATAACCTCGCCCACTGCCTTCATGCGGGTGGACAGCGTGTTATCGGTGCCCTTGAACTTCTCGAAGGCAAAACGCGGGACCTTGGTCACCACGTAGTCGATGGAAGGCTCAAAGCAAGCAGGGGTTGCCCCGGTGATGTCGTTGGTGATCTCGTCGAGGGTGTAGCCCACAGCCAACTTGGCGGCCATCTTTGCGATGGGGAAACCCGTTGCTTTTGAAGCCAGCGCCGAGGAGCGGCTGACGCGGGGGTTCATCTCGATGACGATGAGGCGGCCGTCTTCAGGGTTAACGGCAAACTGCACGTTGGAGCCACCGGTCTCAACGCCAATCTCTTCAAGGATGGCCAAAGAGGCATCACGCATGTGCTGATATTCAACGTCGGTAAGGGTTTGAGCCGGAGCCACCGTGATGGAGTCGCCCGTGTGCACGCCCATGGCGTCAAAGTTTTCGATGGAGCAGATGATGATGCCATTGCCAACACGGTCGCGCATGACCTCCATCTCGTACTCTTTCCAGCCGATGATGGACTCCTCCACCAAGACCTCCCCTGCCGGGGAAAGGTCCAAGCCCTGAGCTACGATGTCACGGAGTTCCTCGATGTTGTAGGCAATGCCGCCGCCGGCACCGCCCAAGGTAAAGCTCGGGCGCAGCACCAAAGGAAAGCCCAGATCCTTGGCCAGCTCTTCGGCATCTGCCACGCTGTAGGCATAGCCGCTGCGGGCGCATTCCAAACCGATGCGCTCCATGGCCTCGGCAAACAGCTTGCGGTCCTCACCTTTCTGGATAGCTGCAAGGTCGCAGCCGATAAGCTCAACGCCGTAGCGGTCAAGCACACCGGATTCGGCCAGCTCAACAGCGCAGTTAAGACCAGTCTGGCCGCCCATGTTGGGCAGCATGGCGTCCGGGCGCTCAATGGCGATGATGCGCTCTACCGCCTCAGCGGTAATGGGCTCCACATAGGTGCGGGTGGCCGTCTTAGGGTCGGTCATGATGGTGGCGGGGTTGGAGTTGACCAACACCACCTCGTAGCCTTCCTCCATAAGCACGCGGCAGGCCTGGGTGCCGGAATAGTCAAATTCGCATGCCTGGCCAATCACAATCGGGCCAGAGCCGATGAGCAAAATCTTTTTAATATCCTCACGACGCGGCATTTATTCCACCCCCTTCTTGTCATCGAAAACACGCCCCTCGCGCACCTCGATATCCAGATAGTCTTCGCGGCCATCCATCAGGCGGGCGAAGGCCTTGAACAAATAGCTGGAATCATGAGGGCCAGGGGATGCCTCGGGGTGGTATTGCACGCTGAAGACGGGGTAGTCCAAAAAGCGCATGCCCTCGGGCGTACCGTCGTTTAGGTTGACATGTGTCAGCTGGATGCGGCCAAACTCTTTGCTCTGAACCACCGGCGCAATGCGGCGCTCAGACCAAAAGCGCAGGTCGTCCACGTGCTCGCTAAAGCCACCGGACAGCTCAGGGACAAGCTCGCCAATGGAGCTAAACACCTGGCCGAAGCCGTGGTTTTGAGCAGTGATCTCGACGGCGCCCGTCAGCAGGTTCATAACCGGCTGGTTGCCGCCGCGATGGCCATACTTCAGTTTCTCAATCTGCGCACCAGCGGCGATGGAGAGCATCTGGTGGCCAAGGCAAATGCCAAAGATCGGCTTTTTGCCGATGAGTTTGCGGGCCTGCTCATAGGTCTGCTCTACCGCCTCAGGGTCGCCCGGGCCGTTTGACAAGAAGATGCCGTCGGGCTCCATAGCCAGCACGTCTTCTGCAGGGGTATCCCAGGGCACCACTGTGACCGTGGCGCCGTTTTCGCACAGGCCAGCCAGAATGCCGGTCTTGATGCCACAGTCGTAGGCCGCTACCTTGTATTTGGCCTCGCAGTTGAAGGCAGGCAGCGTGTAAGGCTTGGCAGTGGAGACTTGCTCGGCAAAATTGACGCCCACCAGATCAGGGGCTGCCGCCAAGCGCTCGGCCAAAGCATCCAGGTCTTCAGCATTGGTGGAGATAACCGACTTCATGGCGCCGTTATCGCGCACATGACGCACCAGCTTGCGCGTATCCACCCCCTCGATGGCCACGATGCCGCTTTGCTTGAAGAACTCAGGCAGCGCAGTGGTTGAACGGAAGTTGCTGGGCCGCTCACACATGTCACGCACAACAAAGCCGCGGCAGAACAGCCCGCGGCTTTGCATATCTTCCGCATTGACACCATAGTTGCCAATCTGCGGGTATGTCATGGTGATGATCTGGCCTGCATAAGATGGGTCGGAGGCGACTTCTTGGTAGCCGGTCAGGCTTGTGTTGAAGCAGATTTCTCCGAATGCTTCACCATCGGCACCGCAGGAGGTGCCATGAAAAGTGGTGCCATCTTGGAGCATGAGGACGGCAGGTTTGCCTTTTTTAAGTGCCATATTTCATTCCTATCCCTTTGTGGCCTCTCAGTGCCACTTCTTAAAGGTCTGCATGATGGTACCACTCTAAGGCTAAGAGCATGCTCACTATCTTGGCAAGCGGAAGCAACTTTAATGCAGCTGAAAAGAAAAGCGGGCAAAGCACAGAACAAAATGCTCTGACGCTCTACTCGCTTCTCTCACTTCGCAGCCGCTTTCAGGCTGCGATGCTCACTTGGTAGTAGCCAAATTTAGGCGAACTTAATAGCGGTGCCGTAAGCAACAACCTCGATGGTGCCTTCAGCAACGGTGTCGTTCATCAAGCGCACGCCAACGATGGCATCGGCGCCCTTGGCGCGGGCCTCGGCTTCCATACGGCCTTCCGCAATTTCACGGGCCTCGGCCAACATGGAGGTGTAGGACTTGATCTCGCCACCGGCGATGTTTTTCAGGCCAGCCATGAAGTCGCGGCCAATGTGTTTGGAATAGGCAACATTGCCACTAACGAGGCCGATCGGTTCATAGTTCTTATTGGGCAGGTAATCAGCAGAAATAACAAGCATGGGTCTTCCTTTCGGCGTGTTAACTAATCTCCAATTTCAAAACATAAGCCCAGTATAAACGCACGGCATGTCAAAAAATACAAAGGAACAAAAGATTCACCTTTCCTTTGTTTTTCTATTCCGCCGCCGCTTCTTTCTCGTTGTCGGCTCGGCGTTTCTCATACCAGGCAACACCTGCGGCACCCAAGCCGAGCGCTAAGGCCGCACCGCCCAGCAGGCCCATCGAGTCGTCAGTCTTTGCTGTAGACCCGCTCTTGCCGCTGCTACTGCCACTGCCACTACTACTGCCACTACTACCGGTGTTGCCGCCGTTTGTGCCGCCGCCTCCGGTGTTGCCGCCGCCGCCACCGCCGGTGGTCTCGATGGTCCACGTGCACTCGCCAGAGTCGTATGCGTCTTCGATGGTCTCGGCCGCAACGCTGTCTTCGACTGCCATAAGTTCGATGCTCATCTGGTGCTCACGCGGATCCACCAGCATCTGATAGCTATCGGTGTCTACGCTGGAAAGCTGTGCATCATCGTCCGACACCACAATTTTGTACTTCTCCGCGCACACCGGGTTGCTCACCGTCGCAGCAAAAGAGGTCTCGCCGTGGGCATCGTCTGACAGTTTGAACTCGAAGCGTAGCGTACGGGTCTTGCCCGGCCAAATCACGCCGACCTTATCGCGCGGGTCTTCCGCCTCGTTGCTTTCATCAATCTCCACTACATCGGAGATGCCGCCCTCCACGCGTGTGCCGCACGGTGTCACCGGCTGGATATACGGCGCCAGATCGCTAAAGTCTTGGTCAATGAGGGCTTTAGACGAACCCTCCATAACGAGCTTCAGATGGAAGCCCGAAATGGGGATGTTGCCCGTGTTGCTGATCTCAACATCCATGTAGCAAATCTGCCCCTGTAAAGCCATGCGCATAACCGGCTTTACGGAACAGACGTGCATGCCCATGACACGAGGCACTTCAATCATATACATATCGCCTTGCGCCTTGTCGGCGTCGGTGATGCTTGTGGT
>R11__coassemble_627_pt1 | contig 22344 bp, 24 predicted proteins | sample R11__metabat2_low_PE_020 | metagenome-assembled genome bin R11 | reverse complement strand
GGTGCGCAAGACTAACTCTGCAGCCATTGCAGCCGAGGTGCGCGGCTTTAACCTGCGCACGCGGACGAGCGGATACAAGCTCTACCCCTTTACGGCTGCCGATGTGGCATGGATGCTTCTTGGCGTGGCATTGCTGGCCATTGCAACCGTGGGTGCGGTGTTGGGTCTGAGCATTTAAACCGCTATTATTGACTCTCGGCTGCTGAACGCGTGTGGTGCTTTAAGTGCGGGCATACCGGCAGCCGAGCAGTAATACATCGACTACCCCGAAAGCGAGAGCTGCCATGCTGACAATTGGGTGCCATCTGTCTTGTTCGAAAGGCTATGAACATATGGCGCGCGAGGCAGTTGAACTGGGTGGCAACACCTTTCAATTTTTCACGCGCAACCCCCGTGGCTGCAAGGCCAAAGAAATCGATGAGGGGGATGTGCAGGCGTTTCATGCATTTTGTGCAGACAACGGCATCGAGCGGATTTTGGCTCATGCACCCTACACGCTCAACCCTGCCAGCGCCAAGCCTGAAGTGCGTGAATTTGCCCGTATGGTTTTGGCTGACGACCTTTTGCGCATGGAAAACACGCCGCACCAGATGTATAACATGCACCCCGGAAGCCATGTGGGGCAGGGGGTTGATGCCGGCATTGAGCTTATCTGCGAGACTCTCAACGAAGTGCTGCAACCTGAGCAGACCACCACACTGCTTTTAGAGACGATGGCGGGCAAGGGAAGTGAGATTGGGCGCACCTTTGAGGAGCTGCGTGCCATCATTGAGCGCCTTGAACTTGAGCACCATGTTGGCGTCTGTCTGGACACCTGCCATATTTGGGATGGCGGCTACAACGTCCAAGATATGGATGAGGTGCTTGAGCAGTTTGACCACATCTTGGGCATTGAGCGGCTGAAGGCATTGCACCTTAATGACAGCAAAAATGCTTTAGGAAGTCACAAAGATCGCCACGAGCAGATTGGTGCAGGCTGCATCGGTCTGGAAGCTTTCCAGCGTATCGTTACACACCCGCAGCTCAAAGACTTGCCGATGTTTCTTGAGACGCCCCATGACTCAGCGGCGGGTTTCGCAAAAGAAATCTCCCTCTTGAGGGGTTTTGCTGAGGCGTGTTTGGGCTAGAGCAGCGCATTGTGCAGGCATTCAGCTAATATTCAGAGTTGTGCGCTATACTCGCCAGTAACGATTGCATGAGTGAGAAAGGAACTCTCATATGAGTGATCAAAACATCAGTCCTGAACTGCGCCAAGCCCAAGAAAAACGCCAAGAACTCGTGTTGCAGCTGGGTGAGAGCCTGTATGCAGCCACCAAGACCAACGTGCAGTGGCGTTTTGGCCGCGAAGCGCTCTACGATGGAATCGCCGAGTGCGATAAGCAGATTGCTGCCCTGACGGCTCCTGCGCCTGCTGCGGCACCAGCCGCTGCTGACAAGTGCCCAGCGTGTGGTGCTGTTGTGCAACCCGGCCATGCATTCTGTATGGCCTGTGGCGCTTCGCTGAATGCACCTAGTGCGGCCAGCCAGACTACCTGCGCATCCTGTGGTGCCACGGTGGAGCCTGGGCATGCTTTCTGCATGGCATGCGGCAAGCCGCTGAACACTCCCGTGAAACCCACCTGCCCTGCTTGTGGAGCGGAGGTTACCGAAGGAGATGCCTTTTGTATGGCTTGTGGCAAGCCTCTGAACGCACCTGAACCCGCACCGGAGCCCGAGCCCGCACCGGAGCCCGAGCCCGCCCCGGAGCCCGCGCCCGAGCCCGCGCCCGCGCCGGAGCCCGCACCCGAGCCGGAGCCCGCGCCCGAGCCCGCGCCCGAGCCGGAGCCCGCACCCGAGCCGGAGCCCGAGCCGGAGCCTGCACCCGAGCCGGAGCCTGCACCCGAGCCGGAGCCGGAGCCTGCGCCTGTTGCGCCTGTTTGCCCGCAGTGTGGCACGGTGGGCAATGCAGGGGATTTGTTCTGTGGGTCGTGCGGAACGAAGCTTTCTTAAGATCAACTCTCTAAAAGAGAATCACCAAACGGGGCGCTGCAAATCTGCGGCGCCCCGCTCATATAAATCCGCGTTGCACTTGTTTAGGCAGGGTATTCGTCTATATCGATGCCCAGCGGTGCCAGCAACAACTCGCCCACATGGTCTTCGGCTATGCGGCTTTGAAGCCCTGGTTTAACGGCCAACATCGTCAGGGTTGCATCGGCGTTAATGCAGGTGGGGCAGGCTAAACCGGTCTGGGCATAAAGCCCGCTGGGCACATCGGCAGCCAAAATGTGGGCACGATATGACGTGCGCGCTCCATTTGCCGCTGTAATCCAGGAGGCATACGGCTCGCGCACCTCACTGGAGCCAAACCCGATGCCAAGCATGCAGTCGATGATGAGGCTTGAGCCTGCCAACAATGCATCCAAGGCTGAGGCCTTCGGCATAATCGACAGCTTTACATCGAGTTCATGGGCACGAATGCGCCCCACCAGCATGTTGGCAACAACACTGGCAGGGCGAGCTGTTATCTCATGGGCGCCACGGCTGCAGACCACATTGACCCTATGTCCTGCTTGTGCCAGCAAATCGGCTGCTGCCCAGCCATCGCCGCCGTTGTTTCCATGCCCTGCCAAAATAGTGATGCTGCAGGGCTTTTCGCCCACCATCGCTTGGGCGGCGGCCGCCAAGGCGCGCCCCGCACGCAGCATCAGCTCCAACATATCGGGGCCGTCTGAGCTTTCGGCTATGCGCCTTTCCAGCGCGACTACCTCTGCCACATCCAAAACAGGCGGGTTGGGGTTGTCAGCAATAGTTATGGCCATCGCCTAAAACGTCTTTTTAGAAGTGATACCCGAAGGAATCAGCCGTCAAAACGTCGAACACATAGCCTTCGCTGATGTAGTACTCGATGATGCGTGGCAGGGCCTCCAAAGTGGTGGTCTTCGAGTCGGAGTCGTGCATCAGCACGCAGCAGGAGTTGTTGTCGGCGGATTCAGTGGTGATGTTGTTCACTATCTCGTCAGCGGTCAGAAGCGGCCAGGTGGCATCTCCGCTACCCACATTCCAGTCAAAGTAGTGCCAACCGCGGGCCTCGGCTTCGGCCTGCAGGGTCTTGCACCAGGAGCGGTTGTAGTCGTTAGCACTACCGCCCGGAAAGCGCATCAGAGTAGGTGTAAATCCCAAACGCTCATTGACGGCTTCGCAGATGGTTGCGCTGTCGTTCCAGAAGGCGTCGGAGTTCTGATAGATAACGTCAAAGTCGTGTGTTTGGGTGTGAATGGCGATCTGGTTGCCTCTATCCCAAATATCGTTGATGTAGTCAAGGTTGTCAGTGCAGCCCACCACAAACCAGGTGCCGTTAACACCGTACTGGTCGAGGATGTCTAAGAACTGCGGGGTTAAATCGCTGGGGGAGTCATCGAAGGTCAGATAAACCACGTGCTCTGTGGGTTTGGTCTCGTTGTCGCTGGTGGAGGTGGCCATGCGCTCTTCTGCGCTGCGATGGCGGGCCAAAGCACCAGAAGCTTCCTGCACCACATCGCTTGCCAAGGGGTTGCCAGCGCCGTCGGTGCCGGTTGCGGCAGTTGCCTCGCCGGTTTGTTCAGCTGATGTATCGGTTTGCTCTTGCGTTTGCTCTTGGTCTTGCGTGGCGTCTTCGGTATCGGTGGAGCTGTTGTTTGAATGGCACGAGACGAGCGCCACAATGAGCACGATGATGATCACAACAGCAGCGATAGCAGCAATCAGGATGCGTTTGTCACTGGTTACGCGCTCAATAATTCCAGAGATACCGCTTGATGCGCTCGTCTGGGCCGGCTCGACAGGCTCAAGCCTGCGCGTGCGCTGCTGCGAGGAGCGTTGCTGCGAGGAGCGTTGCTGCGAGGAGCGTTGCTGCGAGGAGCGCCTCCGGACCTCACCATCATAGGAAGCCTGCGAGCGGCTGCGCTGTGATGCAGAGCGGCTGCTGCGCGTTCGTGCGGCGCCTTGGCTGCGCTGGCTGCTCGAGCGCGTGCGATAGACGCGGTCTTCATCTGAATAGCGGTTGTTTTCGTCCATGGTTCTCCTGGTGCTTGTTGTGATTGCATCTGCAATTATAGAGAGAAACATCGCCAAAAAGGAGAAATATTTCCTAGCATTTACAAAGGAATGCTGGTAATATGCACAGGCTTGTGTAAATCGTCCTGGTCGGAAACCAGGGCAGTTGTTTAGGAGACTAAATGAAACCCGATATCCATCCCGAGTATGTAGAGTGCACGGTGCATTGCTCTTGCGGCAACACCTTCACCACCCGCTCCACCAAGGCTCAGATCAACGTCGAGCTTTGCAACGAGTGCCACCCGTTCTTCACCGGTCAGCAGAAGTTTGTTGACACCGGCGGACGTGTCCAGCGCTTCGCTGACAAGTTCGGTTCTGCTGCTGCCCGCGTCAAGGAGCAGGAGGCTGCCAAGAAGGCTGCCAAGGCTGCTGCTGCTGCAGAGGCCGAGGCCGCACGCAAGGCTGAGCGCGAGGCTAAGGCTGCTGCCAAGGCTGCTGCCAACGCAGAGCGTGCTGCTGAGTATGCCAAGAAGGCTGCTGAGGAAGCTGCCAAGGCTGAGACTGAAGCTGCTGCTGAGCCCGCTGAAGAGGCTGAGGCTGTTGCTGAAGAGGCTGCTACCGAAGAGGCGGCCGAGTAAAACTCGTCTAAAGAGCGTTGAATGCGCCGTCTTCCGAAAGGGAGGCGGCGCTTTTCTTTAGTGTGCAGTTTGGCGACAGCATATGCATAAAGGCGCGTTTGGCTGTGCAGATGGTGTATAAATAAACGGTTAGGTTGGAAAGGAGCTTTATGCGTAAAACGGCGAAACGCCACGCCCTTAGTTGTGTTGTCTTGTCTGTGGTGGTTGCCCTGTTTGGTTTGGGGCTACAAGGTTGCGATCAAGACCTGAGCAGTGGCACTGGCAAAGATGCCGACAACCTGGTTGAAGACCGCAGCGCCAGCACTGAAGAGCAGCAACAGCAGCAAAGCGAGGATACAAGCTCTGCTGAGCAGACCGAGCAGGTTGAGGCCACACCTACAACACCCTCTGCTGATGAGATGCGCGCAAAGCTCAACATTTCCGAAAACTACCGTGACAGCTTCGTTCATGGCGAGAAGGGTGCGCAATACCAGAAATACATCGTCTTGCATGACACTGAAGGCAGCGGCGATGGAAACTCCGTGGTTGATTACTGGGATTCCAATGGAAGCGGAGTTGCCGCTCACTTTGTCGTCAACAAGGATGGCTGGATTGTGCAGTGCGTGCCTTTGGACAAAATCACCCACCACGCTGGCTTTGGTGACACCGGAAACAACGACCTCTACGGTGTGACCGATGAGTCTCGCGATGACAGGGTGGGCACTGTCTCCATCGGCTCGAGCTATGCGGACTACGGCATGAATTCCTATTCCATCGGCATCGAGATGGTGCACCGTGGCGGTGAAACCTACCCCGAAGAGCAGCTTGCCGCCGTCGACGCGCTGATTGCCTATATCGATGCTTACTATGGCTTCGAAAGCACCATCATTGACCACAAGGCGTGGAGAAGCACCAACTCCGACACCAACCCGGAGTTTTCCACCTACCTTGCCAACTACAAAGACCATCGCACACACAATTAGCGAGCAGCTCCAACGAAAGGAATGGCTATGAATTGCACCAATTGCGGCGCTCCGGTTTTCGAGGGAACGGCATTTTGCACCAATTGTGGTGCTCCGGTTTCAAGCCCTCAACCTGACCCGAGTGTGACCATCCCTAAACCTGTTGCCTCGCCTGACCCTTTTGAGCCAGCGCGCCCTGCATCTGCCCCAGCGGGTGGTTTTTGCATAAACTGCGGAGCGGCAATACCGGCTGGCTCAGATTTCTGCATAGGCTGCGGTGCACGTGTGGGCACAGCAGCAGCTCATAGCACTGCGGCAATACCGCCGGTTGCAGCGCAGCCTGCGCAAAAGTCTGGCAAAAAGACTGGCCTCATCATCGGCATTGTTGTTGCAGCCTTGGTCATCATTGCGGCGATTGTTTTTGCGGTGCTTCATTTTACGGGCGTGCTCAATAGCAACAACAACGACCCCAAAAACATCGAGATTGTTGGCTTTTCCGATGACTCGGTGTTTCCTGATTCCGTAAGCTTGTATGTCAGTGTGACGGACGGCAGCGATAACGCCGTTGATGGTTTGGGTGTCAACGACTTTAGCGTGGTCGAAAGTGACCAAAGCGGCACTGAATATGAGACCACCATCATCAGCTGCGCGCCCAGCGCAGCAAACGACGCTGCAAATAACGGCGTCACGACTTCAGCAACGGGGCTGTACTGCATCAAATATTCAACCAATTTTGTGCAGGACTCCTGCCAGCACAAGGTCGAGGTTTCGCTGCCCGCCGCATCCATCGAGTCGATGCAAAGCTATGTAGCCGAGGCTTCCAGCTCCAGCTCATCCAGTTCCAGCTCTAGCTCGAGTTCCAGTTCCAGCACGTCTATCAGCGGCAACGCCCCCAGCTCCAACTCCTCGAGCTCTTCGAGCACGTCTGACAAGGTCGACTTGACCTGCTATCGCAAGAGTGGCGGCACCATCAGCGGCACCATTACCCGTCATGGCACTGACTCCAAATATGGCATGACCAGCGTCATCCCCTCAAGCTCCAGCAGTTATCTCTCTACGAGCGACTTGAGCAGCTATAACGACGCCGAGCTGTCCATCGCCCGCAACGAGATTTATGCTCGCCACGGCTATAGCTTCTTAAACAGCGGTCTGGCGAAGTATTTCTCCTCAACCTGCTCGGGCTACACGGCTACCAGCAAATCGCAGGACTACATCTATAACAGCGAGTTCAGCGAGGTTGAGAAGAAAAACGTCAGCACCATCAAGTCTGTTGAGGAATCTCGCAACAGTGGCTGGCTCGAGCTGGCCACAAGCTAGAACGCCTAGCTGCGAATAGAAAGGAAACTGCATCGCATGCAAGTTGAGCTTTTGTACCATACCCCTGAGCCGGAACGCGCCGTGGCAACGGCAGCACGCCTGTGCTATGCACCGGTAGGGGCATCTGAGCTGATGGAGACCCTGACTGAAGAGAAAATCCACAGCGTGCTCAAACAGGTTATCTCCAGCGGGCATCACTCCACTCTTGAGCATGCCAGCTATACCTTTGCCGTTGATGGCATCAGCCGTGCTTGCTCACATCAGCTGGTGCGCCACCGTCTAGCTTCATTCAACCAGCAATCTCAGCGCTACGTCACCTTTAAAGACGAGCCAGATTTTGTATTGCCGCAATCGGTTGTGGATGCAGGCGCTGCCGAGGAATTTGACGAGGCAGTCAAGGCTGCTTTTGCTGCCTATGCAAAGCTGGTTAAGGCAGGTGTGCCGGCCGAGGATGCGCGCTACTTGCTCCCTAATGCTTGTGAGACCAAAATCACCATCACTATGAACATCCGCGAGCTGATGCATTTCTTTTCTTTGCGTTGTTGCAACCGTGCGCAGTGGGAGATTCGCGAGATGGCCTGCCGCATGTTAGAACTTGCACGCCCCACGGCGCCTTATATCTTCAAAGATGCTGGCCCAGGCTGCGTGCGGGGCGCTTGCCCTGAAGGCAACATGTGCTGTGGTAAACCCTGGGAAAAGGTTGTGCGTTAGCGTGGGGGAGTCCAAGAAGGCCTTCGAGGCCGACTGCGACGTCTTGTGCCGTACCCACATCGGTGGCCAAGCACTCATTGAAGGCATCATGATGCGTGGGCGCTATAACTGGGCGGTGGCTATACGCCAACCTGATGGCGAAATCTATACCGAGGAACACGACCTTGCTTCTGGTCGCAAGAAAAACGGCTGGCTGCATTGGCCCATCATCCGCGGCTGCACGGCCTTTGTGGAATCCCTCGCCTTGGGCTACAAGGCTTTGAGCATCTCTTCTGAGCATGCCTACGACTGGGAAGAGACTGAAGAAGAGCGCGCCGAGCGCGAGAAAAAGGAAGCCAAAAAGGCTGCAAAGCGGGCAAAAAAGCTTGGCATCTCTGTTGAAGAGCTGCTGGAGCGCGAAGAACGTGAGGCAGCGGCGCACGAGAGCGCCGAGCCCGAAGCAGCCGAAGTAGCCGAAGAAGAGCAAGATGGCGGCCTAGGCGCCTTGATGGGTGTTTCCATGGTAATCGGCATTGTTATGGGTGTTGTCATCTTCATGCTGCTTCCGGCATGGGTCAGCAACCTGGTTTTAGGCAAAGAGGCCATGAACAGCATGGCCTGGAACATTTTGGACGGCGTGTTGCGCGTGGCGATCTTTGTTGCCTACATCTGGCTTATCAGCCTCATGAAAGACATCAGGCGCATGTTCAGATATCACGGCGCCGAGCACAAAACCATCCACTGTTTTGAACACGGCCTTGAACTGACGCCTGAAAACGCACAATCGTTTCCTACGCTGCACGTGCGTTGCGGCACCGCATTCATGATCATGGTGATGATCATCGCCATCTTTGTCTATACGGTTTTGTCGGGGCCCATCAATGCACTGGTGGGTTTGACGGGCTTTGCAAAGGGCAGTATTCCCTTCTTCATTTTGGCCATGATTGTGCGCATCATCCTGTTGCCGGTCATTGCGGGCATTTCGTATGAAATTACGGTGCGTTGGGCAGGCAAACGCCCAGAAAACCCGCTGGTCAAAATTGTGCTGTGGCCCGGCATGCAAATGCAACGCCTGACCACCAAGCCGCCTGATGACAGCATGATTGAGTGCGCAATTGCCGCTATGAACATCGTGCTTGCCCGTGAGGAACTTGAAGAACAAAAAGCCGGCCAAAGCGCATAGCGCAAGGCATAGGGCCCATAAGAGCGAGAGGAACGGTTCAACAATGAAATTCGTGACAGCGGGGGAGTCCCACGGGCCGGCGTTGACGGCCATCGTCAGCGGTGTGCCTGCCGGTATCCATTTAGACGAAGACATCATCAATTGCGATATGGCTCGCCGTCAAAAGGGCTACGGCCGTGGTGGGCGCATGAAGATCGAGACCGATCGTGCCGAGATCTTAAGTGGTGTGCGCTTCTCAAAGACCTTGGGAAGCCCGGTGACACTGCAAATTGTCAACGCCGATCACGCCAACTGGAAAGGCCGTATGGATGTTTTTGGCGAGGCGCCTGACGATTTAGTGCGCGAAGTTCAACCCCGCCCCGGCCATGCCGACTTGGTGGGAATGTTCAAAACCGACACCGATGATGCCCGCAACATCCTTGAGCGCTCCAGCGCCCGCGAAACGGCAGCCCGGGTGGCGGCCGGCGCCATCGCCAAGGCGTTTTTGCGCGAGATGGGCGTGACAGTTTTTTCATACGTCAAACGCATTGGGGATGTGCTGATGGACGGCACCTGTGAGTTCTCCATTGCCGATATCGAGCAAAGCGAGTGCCGCTGCCCTGATGCAAAAGCCACCGAGGCCATGAAGGAGGCAATTGATGCCGCCAAGGAAGCAGGGGAATCTCTCGGCGGCGAGGTCATCATCATGGCTGACGGGTTGGTGCCGGGGTTGGGCTCCTATGCCTCAGGCCCCGAGCGTTTGACCTCAAAGCTGGGTGGCGCGGTCTTTTCCATCCCGGCCGTTAAGGCTGTGGAGTTTGGTTTGGGTGCTATGAGCGCGCAGCTTTTGGGAAGCCAAGTGCACGATGGCATCACGTATTGCGACTGTCATGGCTGGGGGCGCACGTCAAACAACTCGGGCGGCCTGGAAGGTGGCATGACCACTGGTGGCCCGCTGATCATTACAGCTGCCATGAAACCGATTCCCACTTTGATGAAGCCGCTTGATACGGTCAACACCGATACCCATGAGGCGGTTAAGGCTTCAAAGGAACGCTCTGACACCTGTGCGGTGCCAGCCTGCGGTGTGGTTGCCGAGGCAGAAGTTGCCATGGTTTTGGCTGATGCCTACATGGAGATGTTTGGAAGCAACTGCTTGGACGACATCATCAAGGCGCGCAACGGCTATATGAACCGTTTGAGTCAGCGTTAGGGGCTCGGCGTGACGCAGAAGGGCAAACACATCCTGTTCATCGGGTTTATGGGCAGTGGCAAGACCACGGTCTCGCGCACCCTTGCCCGCGAGATGCAGCTGCCCCTTGTTGACGTAGACACTCGCATTGAACAGCTGCAGGCAAAAAGCATCTCAGAGATTTTTGCTCAAGTAGGCGAGGAAGGCTTTCGTGCAATTGAGACTGAGACGCTTAAAGGCCTCTTCAGCATCGATCGCGCCATTATTTCCTGTGGCGGCGGCATCGTGTGTAACCCCGCTAACCGCCCGATCTTAAAAGAGCTGGGGCATGTGGTTTACCTGCGCATATCCTGCGAGGGTGCCATCGAGCGCATCTCTGACCCTTCCACCCGGCCGTTGCTTTCCGGCGCACGCCCGGTGCAAGAAATTTATGCCGAGCGTCTGCCCTGGTATGAGCAATGCGCTGATATCACGGTGGATGTTGAAGGCGGAACGAAAATCGAGAACGCTGCAGCTGTTAGGGCTGCTTTGAGAGAAAGGGGTCTGCTATGAGCAAGGACCGCAAAGTAAATGTCTCCTTTGCCGATGGCAGCGGTTACGAGATTCGCATCGGCAAGGGTGCCATGGCAACGCTGGGCGCCACGGTGCGCGACCTCAAAGATTGCAATAAGGCGTGCATCATCTCGGATGAGCATGTGGGCCCGGTCTATGGCAAGCTGGTAAAGGCCCGTCTCGAGGAGGCCGGCTACGATTGCTATGACTTGCTCATCCCACCGGGGGAGGAGTCCAAGGCCATCGACACCGCGTCTGAGATCTGGACGTCACTGGCTCAATATGGGTTTTGCAGAAACGACCTGGTGGTCACCGTAGGCGGTGGCGTTGTAGGCGATTTGGGCGGTTTTTGTGCGTCCACTTTCATGCGCGGCATCGACTTTATTCAAGTCCCCACGAGCCTGCTTGCCATGGTGGATGCCTCCATTGGTGGCAAAACCGGCATTGACCTGCCTTGCGGCAAAAACTTGGTGGGCACGTTTCATCAACCGCTGCACATCTGCTCTGACATCCGCTGCCTCAAGACGCTTCACGACGAGGACTGGGCAAACGGTTTTGCCGAGATTGCAAAAAGTTCTGTGGTCGCACCCCATCGCAGCTTTTATGAGTGGCTCAAGAACAACACTGCCGCATTGGTGGCTCATGACGATATGAAGCTTGAAGAAGTGGTCTATATGACTGCCGACTTCAAGGCCTCGGTGGTTAGCAAGGATGCCCATGAAGCGGGCCTGCGCGAGTGCTTGAACTATGGCCACACCTTGGCCCATGCCATTGAGAACGCGGCAGGCTACGGCACCATTGGGCATGGGCGTGCTGTGGCTGAAGGCATGCGCTTTGCAGCCGTTTTGGCTGTTGAGATGCTCGGCGCTGACCCGTCGTTTGTGGCCCAACAGGGCGCTTTGCTCGACGGCCTTGGTCTCAAACAACTGCCCTGGACCAGCGATCCGGAGCTGCTTTTGCACATCATGAAGGGCGATAAGAAAAACCGTGGTGGCAACGTGCGCTTTGTGCTTGCCCGCGACTTTGCCGACTACGAGGTTGTCGAGGTGCCCGATGAGACGCTCATCGCCCACTTGGGCGCCTGGTGCGAGGCAAAGCGCCGCCTGATTGCAGCAACCAACCAGCAATAACAAGAGAAAGGCGCAATCTATGCGCATACTGCTAATGAACGGGCCCAACTTGAACTTGTTGGGTCTGCGCGAACCTGAAATCTATGGCACCACAACTCTGGCCGATATTGAGGCCCTGGTGAGTGAGCATGCCCGAAACTACGGTGTGGAGCTTGAGTGCTTTCAAAGCAACCACGAAGGGGTGCTCATCGACAAAATTCATGAGTCCATGGGCGTTTTTGATGGCATCGTCTATAACCCGGGTGCCCATACCCACTACAGCTATGCGCTTCACGACGCCATCTCCAGTGTGACCACCCCGGTTATCGAGATTCACATCTCAGACATTTCTAAGCGTGAAGAGTTCAGGCGCCACAGTGTGCTGGCGGATGCCTGCATCGGGCAGGTGAAGGGCGAGGGCATCCAAGGCTACATCACCGCTTTTGACAAGATGTTGGAGTATCTGCAATGAGGGCGGCTGCGCGCGTTAAGCGCTTGCGTGAGCACCTGAGGCTTCACGGCATCGATGCCATGGTGGTGCGCTCAACCACCGACCTGCAGTGGTTGACAGGCTTTGAGGGTCTGTTTGACAGTGAGCAGGCCCACACGGCGGTTGTCACCGCTGATGAGTGCGTCATCCACACCGACAGTCGTTATTCAACTGCCATGCGCACCTGTGCCCAAGAAGAAGGGCTGTGGCAGGTTGATGATTGCATGGTGCGCGATGGCCGCCCGGTGGGTGTGAGCGGCTTTGTGGCCCATGTGCTTGAGACAGCTGGTTTGCAGAGCGGCTCAGTTGCCATTGATGCAGCCACGCCGCTTAACCTTTATCGTGCGTTTTGCAGCGCTTTGCCCCAAGCGCAGCTTCTTGAGCGCGAGGCAGACGTGTTGAACTTGCGCGCGGTCAAAGAACCCGAAGAAATTGAAGGCATCCGTGCTGCCATGGCAATAGCCGAGAAGGCTTTCTTGGCAACGGTTGAGGCAATTGAGCCGGGCATGACCGAGGCACAGGTTTCTCTCAAACTCGAGATGGAGATGCGCATGCGCGGGGCCCAGGAGCTCGCCTTTGCAAACATTGTGGCAAGTGGCCCCAACAGCGCAAACCCCCACGCTGTGCCCGGGCAGCGCAAACTGGCTGCCGGCGATTTGGTCGTCATCGACTTCGGCGCGCGCCTGAACGGTTATAGAAGCGACACCACCCGCACCATCTCCATTGGCAAACCCAACCAGCAACAACGTGCCATCTATGATGCGGTGCGCTGCGCAAATGAGACGGTGCAGGCTGCGCTTAAACCGGGTGTGACGGGTAAGGCCATGCATGAACTGGCCGAAAGCATTCTTGCCGAGGCGGGTTTTGCCAACAAGATGGGCCATGGGTTGGGCCACGGTGTGGGTTTGGATATCCACGAGCTTCCCAACTTAAGCCCCCGCAATGCTCAGCCGCTGCCTGAGGGTGCCGTCGTCACCGTCGAGCCGGGCATCTACTTGGCTGGCCAAGACGGGGTGCGCATCGAGGACTTCGGCCAAGTCACCTCAGCGGGTTTTGTGAATTTCTGTCCGCTGAGCCACGAGTTGCTCGTCATCGAGTAGAATATGAAAGATTTAGCAACGTTTCGCACGCGCATTTAGAGAGGGCGCGGGCTTAAGAACTATGAGAAAGGCAGGCCAGCAGTGACCATCCAACCTTCAAACTTCAAAAACGGCATGTGCATCAAGTACAACAACAAGCTGTGCACCATCGTCGAGTTCCAGCATGTCAAGCCGGGCAAGGGCGGCGCATTTGTCCGCACCAAGCTCAAGGACATCTCCACGGGCCGTGTTGTTGACTACACCTTCCGCCCCACCGAGAAGTTTGAGGATGTGCGCCTTGAGACCAAGGAGATGGAGTACTCCTGGACCGACGGCGACCTCTACTACTTCATGGACCCGGAGACCTATGAGCAGCCTGAGATTCCTGCTGAAATGATTGGCGACAACGTCAAGTGGCTGCTGGAAGGCGACACCTGCTTGGCACAGTATGCCGACGGTGAGCTGATCAGCGTCGAGCCGCCGATGTTTGTTGAGATGACCATCGCCGAGACTGAGCCTGGCTTTAAGGGCAACACCGTCCAGTCTGGCACCAAGCCTGCTACCACCGAGACCGGCGCAGATATCAAGGTTCCGCTGTTCATCGAGATTGGTGACAAGGTCAAGGTTGACACCCGCGATGGCAGGTTTGTCGAGCGTCTGTAAAAAACAGGAATTTTCAAGGTAAAGGGGAGTGCAAATGGGCGAGTTTAAATACAAGCGGGTTCTCCTGAAGCTTTCCGGTGAGGCCCTGCAAGGCCAAGGTGACTATGGCATCGACCCGGCTGTTATCGAGATGATGGCAAACGAGATCAAGCCTGTCATCGATGGCGGCGTTGAGGTTGCTGTAACCATCGGCGGCGGCAACATCTTTAGAGGTGTGGCCGGCGCTGCCAATGGCATGGACCGCGCCCAGGCCGACTATATCGGCATGATGGCAACGGTCATGAATGCGCTGGCACTGCAGGAAGGCTTTGAGCGCGCCGGCATCCCTTCGCGCGTTCAGTCTGCCATTGACATGCAGGAAGTTGCCGAGCCTTATATTCGCCGCCGTGCCATCCGCCACATGGAAAAGGGCCGCTTGGTCATCTTCGCGGCTGGCACGGGCAACCCTTACTTCACCACCGACACCACAGCTGCACTGCGTGCCTGCGAGATTAACGCTGAGGCAGTTTTGAAAGCAACGCAGGTGGACGGCATCTACGACGCCGACCCCCGCACCAACCCCGATGCAAAGCGCTTCGATGCCATTAGCTATGAAGAGGTTTTGCAGCGTGGGCTTAATGTTATGGACTCCACGGCTACCGCGCTGTGCAAGGATAACGAACTGCCCATCATCGTCTTTAATCTGCACAAACAAGGCAATATCGCCCGTGTGCTCAAAGGCGAAAACGTCGGCACTGTCGTCAGCTAACCAAAGGGAAGTGATTAATCATGCCATCTGAAGAGATCAAACTGGCTGAAGAGCATATGAAAAAGACCCTCGAGGCCCTCGACCGCGAGTTTGCCAAGCTGCGCACGGGCCGTGCATCTGCCGCCCAGCTCGAGCACATCACCGTTGACTACTATGGAACCCCGACGCCGATCACCCAGATTGCCGCTGTGAAGACCCCTGAGGCACATCTGCTGACCGTCGAGCCTTGGGACAAGGGCATTGTCAATGCTGTTGAGAAGGCAATCATGGCTTCCGATTTGGGTGTGACCCCCTCAAACGACGGCACCGGCCTTTTGCGCCTGCCCTTCCCGGCACCCACCGAGGAGCGCCGCAAGGAGTTGGTCAAGGAGTGCAAGGCAGTGGCCGAAAACGGCCGTGTTGCCATCCGCAATGCTCGCCGCGACATCAAGGCAAAGATGGAGCGCTTGAAGAAGGACGGCGAGATGAGCGAAGACGAGCTCAAGCGTGCCGAGACCGAGCTTCAAAAACTGACTGACAAATATGTGGCCGAGGTTGACAAGAAACTTGCCACCAAAGAGGCCGAAGTGATGGAGATCTAGCCTTGAGTCAGCGTCCGTCAACACTGGCTGAGATATTTCCTGAGCCGCCGGCCGATCTTGACCGTGAGGCCCTGGATTTAGAAAACATTCCCCAGCACGTTGCCATCATCATGGATGGCAACGGGCGCTGGGCCAATGCTCGTGGCCTTGAGCGTGGCGAGGGCCACAAAGCTGGTATCCGTGCAGTGCGCGAGGCCATTGTCACCTGCAACGATATCGGTGTGCGTTATCTGACCATCTACTCGTTTTCCACTGAAAACTGGAAGCGCCCTAAGACCGAGGTCAAGGGCCTGATGTCGCTGTTTGCAGAGACCATGTCGGCAGAGATTGCGGGCCTGATGGATGAAGGTGTGCGTGTGAAGCTGGTGGGCCGCACTGAGGATTTGCCCCTTGCCACCCGCACCGTCTTTCAACAGGCCGAGAAGCGTTCGGCCAACAACGAGGGCATGACTTTGGCCATTGCCGTTAACTACGGCTCCCGCATGGAAATTACCGATGCGATGCGCGCACTTGGTGCACAAATTGCCTCAGGCGAGCTTGATGCAGACAGCATCACCGAAGACATGATTTCAGCCAACCTTTACACAGCTGGCATGCCTGACCCGGATTTATTGATTCGCACCTCCGGTGAGCTGCGTCTTAGCAACTTCTTGCTGTGGCAGCTGGCTTACTCGGAGTTTTTCATTACTGACGTTTTGTGGCCGGATTTTGATCGATACGAGCTTTTGCGGGCATTGCTTGCCTACCAAGGCCGCGACCGCAGGTTTGGAAAGGTTAAGTAGCCATGGCAATCAATGGCAACGATTTGTTCAAGCGCATCTGCGCTGGTGCAATCTATATTGCAATCACTGGTGCACTGTCGTTTATCAGTTGGTGGACCTGCGTTATCTGCATGGCAATCACTGCCGCTATCTGCTGCAACGAGTTTTTGTTGATGGCAAAGCGCCAAGGGTTCAAGCCCTTCACCATCATCGGCACCGTTGCCGCGGGCTGCGTGCCTCTGGCCATGCTTTTAAACACCTATGGTGTGCATTTGATTGCTATGTCTTTGGGCGTCACCTTTGTGGCCGCTGTCATTTGTTTGCTTTTGTTCATCCGCCATATTGAGCGCACCGGCGTTGATGTGGCCCTAACCATCTTTGCCGTGCTCTACACAGGCATGCCTCTAGCCGCCTTTGCACTGATCAGGTGGAACCTTCATGGTTTTGGTGGCGGCCTGATGTGCGTGCTCATCTTGCTAAGCGTTTGGATGAACGACGCTTTCGCTTATCTGGGCGGCTCCGCCTTTGGCAAGCACAAGTTTGCTCCGAAGATCAGCCCCAAAAAGACTTGGGAAGGCATCATCTTCGGCATGATTGGAAGCATGCTGTTTTGGTGCTTGATTCCGCTGGTTTGCCCTGACTGTGGCTTTGGCTACATCTGGGCTGCTTTGGCCGGTGTGCTGTGCGGCATTGGCGGCATTATGGGCGATTTGACCGAGTCGCGCTTCAAGCGCAGCTTTAATGTGAAAGATTCCGGCAATTTGATGCCTGGCCACGGTGGTTTGCTTGACCGCAGCGATTCTCTGCTGTTTGTTGCCGTCATCGCCTACTTGATGGTTGTGTCTGCGCCCTATGTGTCAGCCTTTTTAGGAGTGGCCCTGTGATGCGCATCGTGTTGCTGGGTGCTACCGGCTCCATTGGCACTCAGACGCTTAAAGTTGCCCGCATGCACCCCGATGAGGTGCAGATTGTGGGCATGGCTGCTGGCAGCCGTGTTGAAGAGCTGGTTGCCTATGCTCAAGAGTTCGGTGTGCGCCATCTTGCTCTTGGCGATGAGAGTACCCGTGGTGCTGCTTGCTTAGCTCAGCTTGGCGAAGACACCCATGTGGGCTTTGGTGCTCAAGCTGTGGCCGATTTGGTGCAGCTTGACGATGTGGACTTGGTGCTCAATGCACTTTCCGGTGCTGCTGGCTTGCGGGCAAGCTACGACACCCTTGCATCTGGGCGCAAGCTTGGCTTGGCCAATAAGGAATCCCTGGTTGTGGGCGGAGACTTGATCATGCCGCTTGCGACTCATGAAACCATGCTGCCGGTAGACTCTGAGCACTCCGCTATCTATCAGTGCTATCTGGGCGAGTATGCGCATGAGGCGCGCCGCATTTGGTTGACCTGCTCCGGCGGGCCCTTTAGGGGTATGACCCGCCAGGAACTCTCAGAGGTCACAGCTGCAAAGGCTTTGGCTCACCCCACCTGGAACATGGGCCCGAAGATCACCATCGACTCTGCCAGCCTTATGAACAAGGGTTTAGAGGTCATCGAGGCTCACCACCTGTTCAACGTCGGCGTTGACGACATCCGCGTGGTGGTGCACCCCCAAAGCTGCGTGCACTCCATGGTTGAATATGTGGACGGCTCTGTTAAGGCGCACTTAGGTGTTGCCGATATGTGCATCCCTATCCAGTTCGCTTTGAGCTACCCACATCGCTGGGAAAGCCCCGCTGCGCCGGTTGATTTCACACAGATGCACTCCCTTGAATTTATGGACCCCGACCTGGAGGTCTTCCGGTGCCTCAGCCTGGCGCTGGATGCTGGGCGTGAGGGTGGCACGCTGCCTTGTGTGATGAACGCAGCTAATGAAGTTGCGGTGGCAGTCTTCTTACAGGATGGCTGCAAATTGACGGATATCGATGCAACCGTTGAATATTGCATGCATCATCTGCAAAGCGAGCCGGTTGAATCTCTTGAACAGCTTGAAGAGATTGACGCACGAGCTCGCCGCCTTGCAGCCGACTATCTGAAAGCGTAAAAGACCGTTTTGGATGCCTTATTAACCATCTTTTGGGGGCTTGTTGTCCTCATTATTCTTGTGGTGATTCACGAGCTGGGCCACTTTGTTGCTGCTCGCGCCTTTGGCGTGCGCGTCACGGAGTTTATGATCGGCCTGCCTGGCCCCAATATCGGCTTTGAGCGCAATGGCTGCCGCTACGGCATCACCTGCATCCCGTTGGGCGGCTACAACCGCATCACCGGCATGGAAGGCGGCCCTGAAGACCCGAACCTTGCGTGCGTTTTGGGCTATGTGTATCGCCAGGGAAAGACCGATGTTGAGCACACAGCCCTCGCGTGCAATTTAAGTGAGGAAGACGCCGAGTTTGCGCTGGTAGTGCTTGATGAGTGGGGCTCCATCAACAAACCGGGCCGCAGCAACAAGACCGAGTATTACTGCGCCCCCAAAACGGCAGAGTATGCCTTAGGCGAGCCGCGCCTTGTCGATGACGAGGTGGCCCTTTTGGATGAGGAACGCAAGCAGACATACCGCGGTCTTTCCTTCATTAAGCGCCTGGTGGTGCTTTTTGCCGGGCCTTTGATGAACGTACTTTTGGCTATTGTGCTGTTTTTGGTCATGTTCTGTGGCATCGGCGTGACCTATGCCACCAGCAGCATCGATAGCCTCGTTGAAGATGGCCCGGCTCAAACTGCAGGGCTTCAAGAGGGCGACACCATCAGCGCCATAAACGGCACCGAGGTGGAAAGCCTCTCAGAGCTTTCAACCGTTTTAGACGAATGCCAACCTGGTGATGTCGTTGAGGTCACCTATGAGCGCAGCGGCGAGACGAAAGACACACAGATCACCGTTGGCGAAAGCGACGACGGACGGCCCATCATCGGCATCTATGCTGCCACCGCTCAATACCGCGTGTCCCCCGTGGAGGCTTTGCAGCTTTCTGGGAGCATGATTGCCCTGACTATCCAGTCGTATGCAAGCCTGTTTAACCCGGCTACGGCGGCAGATACCTTATCGCAGTCGTCTTCGGTGGTGGGCATCTCGGTTATGGCAAAGCAGGCGGCTGAGACGGGCATCTTTAACATGCTTTACCTGCTAGCGGTCATTTCGCTTTCCCTTGGTGTGGTCAACTTGGTGCCGTTGGTGCCGCTCGATGGTGGCCGCATTGTGGTCGAGATTGTCCAAAAAATTGCACGCCGCGACATCCCCGTGCGCATTATCAACGCGGTGACCATCGCTGTTATCGCCCTGCTGTGCATCTTGTTTGTGTATATGGTCAGGCAAGATGTGATCAACTTCATAATCGGTGGCGCCTCTATCTTTTAAGCGCTCAAAGGCCTACGCAGCGCACGCCACGCTACAATTAAGCCTAAAGAAAGCACTTGTTACAAAGGAGCAAGCATGGCTGAAAAAGTCCCTGCCCGCGCGTTGACCCGGCCCATCATGGTGGGCTCGGTAAAGATCGGTGGGGGAGCGCCGGTGGTGGTGCAGTCCATGACAAGCGTGCCCATGATAGATGCCGGCGAAGGCCCGGTGCTCGATGTCGAGGGAAACCTTGCCCAGATTGAGCGCTTGGCGGCGGTCGGCTGCGAAGTGGTGCGCGTTGCCATACCCAACCGCGCCAGCATTGCACGCTTTGGTGAGGTTGTTGCTGCAAGCTCGCTGCCGGTTATTGCCGATGTCCACTTCGACCATGAAATAGCCATCGGTGCAGCTGAATGCGGTGCGGCAGCTCTTCGCATCAACCCGGGAAACATCGGCTCGATGCAGCGGGTGGATGCGGTGATCGATGCGGCAGGGCATGCGGGTATCCCGATCCGCATTGGCGTAAATGCCGGCTCTTTGGATAATGCAATTGCTGAGCGCACAGACCTCAATCAACCGCAAAAGCTCGCCTTGAGTGCTTCACAGTTTGTAGAGCATTTCCAACAGCGTGGCTTTGAAGACATCTGCATCAGCGCCAAAAGCCATGACGTCATGACCACGGTGGCAGCTTATCGCCAGCTCAGCCGCGAGCTGCCTCAGGTGCCGTTGCACATTGGCGTCACCGAGGCAGGCACCACTCAGCAAGGCACTATCAAAAGCGCCGCTGGCTTAGGAATGCTGCTTGCCGAGGGCATCGGCGACACGCTGCGTGTGAGTTTGACGGCAGACCCCACAGAGGAAATTCCTGTTGCCTTTGGCATTTTGAGTGCAGTGGATGTGCGTCGTCTTTCCCCTGAACTTATCAGCTGCCCCACCTGCAGCCGCTGCCAGGTCAACCTGATCGATATTGCAACCGAGGTTTCCAGCCGGCTCAACCAGGTGAAAAAGCCCTTGAAGGTGGCGGTTATGGGTTGCGTGGTCAACGGCCCGGGCGAGGCTGCCGATGCCGATTGCGGTGTTGCTTGCGGCAAGGATTGCGCCGTGCTGTTTGCCCATGGCAAGCAACTGCGCAAAATCAGTGCTGCTCATATTGCCGATGAGCTGTTTGCTTTAATTGATGAGATGTAGCATGCATGCTTTTGCTATATTTGCTTTATTAACTATGAATTCATAGCACCAGGAGGTTTGATATGTTTTGCCCAAAGTGCGGTACGAGTAATCCTGACGGTGCCACATTCTGTGGCGGTTGCGGTGAGTCGCTCAGTCAGCCGGCCCAAAGCCAGCCTATTCAGCAGCCGGCGCCTCAGCAATATAGCCAGCAGCAGACCTATCAGCAGCCTGCTCAGACAGCCTCAAACGGCCCCGTTTACGGCGAGATTATGAGCGCATGGGCCTTTTTGGGCTATTCGATTCTGTTTTGCATCCCCCTGGTGGGCATCATTTTGCTCATCGTTTTTGCTGTTTCCCAAGACAACATTTGCCGCCGCAACTTTGCGCGTTCATTTCTGCTTGCCTACGCCATCGGCCTTGTACTTGTCATTTTGATTACCATGATGGGTGGCTGCGCTGCATTGACGATGTACGGAACGAGCGGCTACTACTAAGATTTTTGCCAGCCTGTGGCCGCCTGCTTTTTTGAGGCAGGCGGCCATTTTTCTTTGAGAGGGGAGTGCCTTTATGAAGGCTGTTGTTCAACGCGTTTTGTCTGCCAAGGTTGAAATTGACGGCGAGGTGGTTGGCAGCATTGATAAGGGCTATCTCATATTGCTGGGGGTCAGCGCAGAAGACGGGCCGGCCCAAATTGAGCGGCTGTGGTCAAAAATCTATAAGATGCGCATCTTTGCCGATGAGTGCGGCAAGACCAACTTGAGCTTGGCCGATGTTGGCGGCGAGGCACTCATCGTCAGCCAGTTCACCCTCTGTGCAGATTGCAAGAAAGGCAATCGCCCTAGTTTTACGGGTGCTGCTAAACCGGAGGCCGCCGAAGCGCTCTATGAGGCGTTTCTTGCCCGAGCCCGCGAAGATATGGGCAGCGTTGAGCATGGACGCTTTGGCGCCGACATGCAGGTCAGCCTCATAAACGACGGCCCCTTCACCATTGTGCTTGATACCGACGAGCTCTAGCTTTCCAAGAAGGCGCCCGTCTGCCGGTCCCACAGCTGTTCATACTCACCGCCAGCTTCTTTGAGCTGCTCATGGGTGCCGTCCTCCACGATGGTGCCCTCGCTCATGACCACGATGCGGTCCAGGCCGGCAACGGTGCTTAAGCGGTGTGCCACCACAATGCAGGTGCGCCCGCGCATCAGTCGCTCAAGGGCCTCTTGCACCAAGTGCTCGCTTTCGGAATCCAGCGCACTGGTTGCCTCGTCTAACACCAGGATGGGGCGGTCAGCCAGGATGGCGCGGGCGATGGCGATGCGCTGGCGCTGCCCGCCAGAAAGTTTCACGCCACGCTCGCCGGTCATGGTGTCAAAGCCTTGGGGGAGCGCCTCAATAAATTCCAGGGCGTTGGCATCGGCGGCTGCTTGGCGAATCTGCTCCTCACTTGCATCGGGGCGGCCATAAGCGATGTTTTCGCGGATGGTGCGGTGAAACAGCAACGGTTCCTGGGGCACATAGGCAATCTGGCGGCGCAGGCTGACCTGAGTAACTTCAGAGACACTTTGGCCGTCAACCAGGATTTCTCCCTGCTGAATGTCCACAAGACGCAGCAGCAGGCTGGTCAGGGTGGTCTTGCCAGAGCCGCTGCGCCCCACCAAGCCTACGCGCTGGCCTGCAGGGATGTGCAAGCTGAAGTTCTCAAAGACGTGTTCATCTGACGGGGCTTCGGGGTAGCGAAACGTCAGGTTGTTAAAGTCGATGGTGCCTTCGTTTACGCTCAGCTCGGGTGCACCTTGTTTATCTGCCACCAGTTTGGGTTCATCAAGCACCATGGTCATGCCGCTGGCATCGCCAAAGGCCCGGTTAAAGCGCTGAAGGCCAGCATTGATGAAGTTGAACTGGTTGGTGATGTTGTAGGTGTAGGTGAACATGATCACCA
>R11__coassemble_595_pt1 | contig 23078 bp, 21 predicted proteins | sample R11__metabat2_low_PE_020 | metagenome-assembled genome bin R11 | reverse complement strand
TCGGTGTAAGAAATGCGGGCAAAGTCGCTTGAGGCAAGGTGCTCAAGGCGCTCAAGCAGGCCTTTATCCACAAACTTGTTGAGCATGTTGAGTTCATCGGGACATTTCTTCATAACCTCTGAAATCACGTATTTCAGCAGGCCCTCGGCAAGTTCCATATCGTCAGCCAAGTCTGCAAACGCACACTCCAGCTCGACCATCCAAAACTCTGCAGCATGGCGGGCAGTGTTTGAGTTTTCAGCACGGAATGTGGGGCCAAAGGTGTAGACGTCGCCCATGGATTGAGAGAAGTTCTCCAGGTTCAGCTGGCCTGAAACCGTCAGGTTGACGGCAGTGCCAAAGAAGTCCTGGCTGTAATCAACCTCACCTTTGTCAGTCAAAGCGGGGTGTGCCAAATCCATGGTGGTCACACGAAACATCTCGCCTGCACCTTCGGCATCAGAGGAGGTGATGATCGGAGTGTTCACATAGGCAAAGCCCTTGTTCTGCAAATACTCATGAATGGCAAATGCCGCAGTGGAGCGCACACGAAACACCGCACGGAACAAGTTGGTGCGGGGGCGCAGGTGCTGAATGGTGCGCAAGAATTCGGGAGTGGTGCGCTTCTTTTGCAAGGGGTAATCAGGCTCGGAGGCACCTTCGATGCAGATTGTGGAGGCGGTCAGTTCTAAAGGCTGCTGGGCCTCAGGCGTCAACTTAACGGTGCCGGTGGCACTTATGGCAGCACCGACATTGGTGTGGGCAACTTCGTCAAAATTCTCAAGGGCATCGCGGCCCATAACAATTTGCAGATCTTTAAAGCAACTGCCATCGTTGATGGTGACAAAGCCGAAGTTTTTCATATCCCTGATGGAGCGCACCCAACCCGCAACGGTGACCTCGGCGGCATCGAGCTGGTCTGAGTCGGCAAACAGAGTGGCAATACGCATACGCTGCATTGTGAACCTCCTGGATGTTTTAGTATTTAGACCACATGATACACGCTAGAATCTCAAACAAGAATGTACGTTTAGGAGAGGTTATGGCCAGCAAGAAGCATATCGTCATTTTGGCTACCGGTGGCACCATCGCCGGTGTGGGTGCCGCTGGAACGACAGTGGGCTACACATCTGGGCAGCTCGGTATTGAAGATTTGATCAACGCTGCCCCCGAAATTGCGCAAGCGGCCACTATCGAGGCCCACCAAATCTGCAACGTCAACTCCGACGACATCACTGCAGAGATCTGGCTTGAATTGGCTCGCGCCATCGACGAGCATGCTACCCGCGACGATGTGGACGGCTTTGTCATCACCCACGGCACCGACACCATGGATGAGACGGCTTATTTTCTCAACCTCGTGTTGCATACCGACAAGCCGGTGGTTCTAACCGGTAGCATGCGGCCTTCCACTGCTACCAGCGCCGATGGCCCCCTTAACCTCTACCAAGCCATCGTTGTAGCTTCAGCAGATGCAAGCCGCGGCAAAGGTGTGCTGGTGGTCTTTTCGGGGCGCATTTTCAATGCCCGCGATGTGCAGAAAACCTCTACGCACTCGGTAGTCAGCATGTCAGGCGGAGAGAACGGTTCTTGCGGTGTCATCCGCGACAACGCCGTGCTCTACTCCTCCACTTCTACCAAGCTGCACACCACCTACACCTCCTTCGACATAGAAGGCTTAGAGCATTTGCCGCAGGTCAGCATCTTGTATTTCCATGTGGATGCCGACCCGCGTGCCGTTGAGTTTGCCGCAAGATACAGTGAAGGGCTTGTGATTGCCGGCGCAGGCGGCGGCGAGTTCAGCAAAAAATATGCTGAGGCAATCAATGCCGTTGATGTCCCTGTGGTGGTCAGCTCGCGCGTGGGCAGCGGGCTTATTATGGGCGAGACCATGCTGAGCCCGGCATGCATCCCTGCAAACGACTTGCCGCCCCAAAAAGCAGCGGTCTTGCTGCGCTTGGCGCTAACCGTCACCCATGATCTAAACGTTATTTCCAGCATGTTTGAGGCCTACTAAGCCGCACGTTAGAGAGATAAGCCATGACAAAGGAAAGCCACAAACTCAAGCTTTTATATCTGATGCAGATCTTCTTTGAAGAGACTGATGAGAGCCACAGCCTAACCATGCCAGAGATTATCGAGGCATTGGAAACCTACGGCGTCTCTGCCGAGCGTAAGGCCCTATACCGCGACATCGAGCGGCTGCGGGAGTTTGGCCTTGACATCGAAAAACGCCACACCAAGCCCACTTCCTACGGTTTGGCAAACCGTGCCTTTAGTTCCACCGAGTTGATGTTTTTGGCCGATGCCGTTCAAAGCTCGCGCTTTCTAACAAAGGGCAAAAGCGAGGCCTTGACACGTTCAATCAAGCAGCTGGGCAGCCGTCACCAGGTGAAAGACTTAACCCGCAGGCTGCACGTTGAAGGGCGCATCCGCACACAAAACGAATCGGTCTATCACAACATCGACCGCATCCAGCAGGCCATAAAGGCTAAGCGCAAAGTCGAGTTTTACTACTTCAAATATGACGAGAATAAGCAACGCATTTTGCAGCATGGCGGTGACGTGTATGTTGAGACACCGGTGCAGCTGATATATGTTGATGACAACTATTACCTGATGGTGTTCAACGACAAGCACGATGACTTTGCGGCCTATCGCGTGGACCGCATGTGCGATTTGAAAACCAGCGACCAAAAAGCCACCCGCAATGAGCGCATCGCCAACTTCGATGTGACCGAATATGAAGCCCGCGCCTTCGGCATGTTCAGCGGCGAAACGGTGCTTGCCACGCTGTTGGTGAATGCCGACATCATGTCATCGGTCGTCGACCGCTTTGGGCCAGATGTCAACGTGACACCAGCCGATGAGGCGGGAAAATCCCACGTCAATGTCCATGTGATGCAGGCTCCCACCTTCTATGGTTGGCTGGCGCAGTTTGGCACGCAAATACATATCGAAAAGCCAGCAAGCCTGGCCAAAGGCTACGCTGCCTACCTCAAAGAGATTGCCGAAACATACACTTAAGACAACAGCTGAAAAGCGATGCGAGGTGAACCGTCGTAGGTCCAGATGGTGCCACAGGTGGTAAAGCCAAGCTTTTTGACGAGCCCCTGCATAGGTTTGTTCGCCTCGTGGGTGTCGATGCGGATGCCACCACCAAGGCCGTCTGTTGCAGCTTTGTTGATGCACCATTGCATGCAGGCACGCCCCGCTCCCCTCGAGCCCAGCTTGGTAGCAATGCGGTGCACAACACCGTAGGGCTCGTCGTTGAGCCACGCTCCATCAATTTTGTGATAGGTCTCATCGTCAATAACCGCAAAGCAAAAAACAGCCAGCATATCTGTATCGTCTGTGCTGTTCGCATCAAAAGCAACATATAGGGTCTGCTGCGCCACGTCGTCACGCAGCATGCTTTCTGGCGGGTAATTGCTCGCACCCCACTGGTCAGGGTTGCCGTTTTCAGCCATAAAACGGCGGGCATCTGCATAAAGCTCAAGTGCCGCCGGCAAATCGTCAAGTATTGCAGTGCGGATTCTCAATTCCATGTTTGCGCCTTCCCTACCCAAAATTTAACCTTAAGAACTCTCATCGAAAAGGAGCGCAGCATTTGCTGCGATGCGGTTTGAGAGCTCGGCTTGATCTTCTTTAAGTTCGCAAGCAAGTATAGCAAGCAAAGCCTCAAGCGCTTCACAGTGCGCGCTTGCGCTTAAGTCCTCCCCCGCTTTGGATGGCAAGTCAGTTTCAAGCAACAGACGCTCGGCAGGGATACTGCGCACATAGGCCCGCCCCTTCTTTGAGGCCAGCATGCGCGGCCCCACCGAAAACCAGCAACCGCTTTGCACAGCCCGCAGCAGCTGCTGGTGGGTGCCGCCAAAGGAATGCATAACCACGTAGCAGTTTCTGGTGAGCTCAAAGCGCTCGAGCACATCCAAAACCTCATCTGTTGCATGCACCGCATGCACCGAAAGCACCCGCTTTTTGCTGCTTTCAAGCGGTAATGAACACGCACGCGCAACGCGCTCGAAAACGTTTACCTGTGCGGAGGCTGTGGCAGCATAGCGGGAAGAAAAATCAAGCCCTACCTCACCGATGAAGCGCTCATCTTTTGCCAGCGCCTCAAATTCCAAAAGTTTCACTTCGTCGTCGCCGGTGGCCTCCCACGGGTGAAAGCCCAAAGCCACCGTCACACCTGCGCATCCGTCCATTCGCAGGCTGTCCATCATATAGGCCCGCGGCGTACAGGTGCACGAAAGCAAACGCAGACCCTGCTTGCAGGCCTCATGGGCGCGCAAAGCAGGGTCTGGGCAAAAGCCAAGATGGCAATGGGTGTCAAACAGCTCAGGGGTCATCAGTTGCGCTTGACGCCTACTCGAATGTCGCCGCAGCTGCAGCCAGCTCGGCAATGACGCTGATGTGCTGCGGGCAGGCCATCTCGCACTGGCCGCAGTCGATGCAGTCGCTGGCCTTGCCATAGCCCATAACATTGAAGTTGTAGGTGGCAGCCGCACTTTCGTTACCAAACAGCGCACCGCGGTTCACCGCGTCGAAGATGCCGGCAATGTTGATGTTTTGCGGGCATTCCTTCATGCAATACTTGCAGCTGGTGCAGGGCACGGCAATAGCATCAGCTAAAGCCTGCTGAGCCTGGTTAATAACCTCCATGCCGGCTTCATCAAGGGGTTTGCGCGCTTTGTAGGAAGCGATGTTTTGTTCCATCTGCTCAAGCGTTGACATGCCCGAAAGAACGGTGATAACACCCTCAAGGCCCCATGCAAAGCGCAGTGCCCAGTCAACCGGTGTTGACTCAGGGTCAGCTGCCGTAAGGATGTCAGCAACAGCCTGCGGCGGGTTGGCAAGGGTGCCACCACGCACCGGCTCCATGATGATGACGGGCAGGCCGTGCTTGCGGGCCGTCTCATAGCACTTGCGGGCCTGGATAGCCTCGTTGTTCCAATCGGCATAGTTGATCTGCAGCTGCACGAATTCCATTTCGGGGTGTGCCAAAATGGTTTCCTCCAAGACATCGGCCGTATCATGCAGCGAAAAGCCGATGTGTTTGACCTTGCCTTGAGCCTTCAGATCTTTCACAAACTCCCACATGTTCCACTTGTCAAACACGGCAGTGCGGGTGTTTCCCACATTGTGGATGAGGTAGAAATCGAAGTAATCAACGCCGCAGGTCTCAAGGCTGGTGTCAAACATAGCCTTTGCCTCGGCCTCGCTGGTTGCCCCAAGCCAGGCAGCGTTTTTGGTAGCCAGCTGATAGCTCTCACGGGGGTAGCGCTCAACAAGGGCCTGACGGATGTCTGCCTCGCTGGTGCCATAGGCGCGTGCGGTGTCAAAGTAGGTAAGGCCCGCCTCCATAAAAGCATCGACCATCTGTTTGACCTGCTCGATATCGGTGCCCGCACCTTCACCTTCAAGCTGCGGCAAGCGCATCAAACCAAAACCAAGCTTCGGGATATTTTCACCAAGATAGCTCATAGTACGTCCTCTCATCTTTAAGGGGTGGCCTCCACCAATCCAGCGTTTCACATTGTACCTGCCAAACAAAAGCGTCACTTCAGCAAACAGGTAAAACAATTTCAAAGCTTAGTGGTGCTACCATCACTTATGTGAGATATACATAAACATTAGCGGGGGAAATCATGAAAGAAGCGTTTATCGCCTATGTTGGCGACGAATTCAAGGGCAGCGAGTTTGAGCAGCTGCTCGATGAGGCAAACTGCGACTACGACTACACCACCAAGGTGGTTGTTGCTGGCCCAAACGATGAAGCCGTCTTTGGCAAGATTGTCTTCGATTCTTACTCCCACAACCGCCGCGACCCTGAGCTTGGCGACGGCATTTTGGGCGTAGGCGGCTACGACCTGACGTTGCTGCACGAGGTGGTCGATAAACTTGCTGGCGGGCGCTATAACCCCCGCGACCGCGATGCCGACCAGCGCTTGGCACGCCAGCTCTACAAAGATTTCGGCGTTGAGGCATTCCACCTAATGGGCAAGATGATGCCGTTTTCCTGCGCCTTTTATGACCCCGAGACGCGTGAATTTGTGGCTGCCCGCGGCCGCGACCTAAACGCCCAGGAAAGCTATGCCAACCTGTTTTATGGTCTCACTGCCGGCGGGAACACGATCTTTTCCAACTGCGAGGCACTCATTGCCCCGTTGTGTGCAACCGTTTTGCCGGTGAGCGCCAACACTTACTACAAAGATGGGACCTTTACCACCTATGAGCAGCGCGAGTTTGCCCACAGCGACGATGCAGGCCTGCGCACCAACTACACCAACGCCCGCAGCATCATCGATTTGGTAAATGGCATCCTTGAGCAAGCCGCAGCCGAGACACTTCAAGACACCATCGATGCGGCCTTCAACGAATATTTCAGCGGTGTCAATGCGGCCGAAAAGGTTGCCGACTATGTCAAATCGAACCTGCAAGGCCAGATTGCTGACGAAGTGGGCACCGTTATTCAGGAGCGCATCGACGGCATGGCGACCCGCGAGAGAATCGACACCATGATCGATGAGGACTATCGCCGTCGCTTCGACCTTTTCATGAACAAGACCGCCACCCCTGAGATCAAGGTCATCGAGCTTAACAGCGTGGAAAAAGCCCGCACCGACCTGGCGTTTTATCACCAGCGCTATGAGCAGGTCTTGGCTCAGGTGCACTTAGGTGAGCCGGTCATGTTGGTTGGCCCGGCAGGCAGCGGCAAGAACTTTGCCATCGACCAGGTATGCCAGGCCCTCGGCCTTGAGATGCACTACACCAACAACGCCTCCAACGAGTTCAAGCTGACCGGTTTTATGGATGCGGGTGGCAACTATCAGGAGACCGAGTTTTATAAAGCCTTTAAATATGGCGGCGTGTTCTTCTTAGACGAGATTGACAACTCCGACCCCAGCGCGTTGATTGTCATCAACTCCGCTTTGGCCAATGGCTATATGGCTTTCCCTCACGAGACGGTGCAAAAGCACCCCGACTTCCACTGCGTGGCAGCTGCCAACACCTGGGGCGCTGGCAGCAACTTGCAATATGTGGGCCGCAATGCTTTGGATGCGGCAACCCTCGATCGTTTTGACATGGTGTTTTTTGACTACGACAAACGCCTTGAGCAAGCACTTTACCCCGATGAAGAGCTGCTTGAGTTTATGTGGGAGCTGCGCCGCACCGTAGACAAGTGTCACATCCCTCATATCGTCAGCACCCGTGCCATCGGCAAGTGCTACAAAAAGCGCCAGTACGGCCTCGACCTTGAGACGATTTTGCGCACCAACGTCATCCGCTCATTAAGCCAAGACGATCTAAGCATCATCATCGGCAACATGAAAGAGGTGTCTGAGGACAACCCCTGGTTTAGCACCATCAAGACGATGCGTGTCATCCACTAGGCTAAAAAATCGGCAGGTCACCGGCGATGTATCGCTTTTCGCAACACGAAATATTTACGGTCTATCACTTTGACTTCTCCTCGCTGAGCGAGTTTTTGGACTACCTGGAGACCGCTCCCCTTTCACGCACCTTTGAAGGCAAGGAAGCCTCCAAACGCGACAACTTTGACCTGCTCAAAACCCATAGCCTCGAAGAGGCCATCCAAATGTGTCGCTATGGCGGTGGCATGGATACAGATGATTTCTACAGCCTTGAGCAGTGCATTAAGCGTGAGCTGGACATGACCTTTGACACACCGCGCGCCTACAACGACTATGTGGGCTTTGCACCTGATGTGCCCTCGTACTTGCTCGGCCGGCCGCTGAATATGATCAATAAACCCAACCCGCCCCGCAAACGGCTGCGGGTCTATATGAACACCTCGTATAACAGCACGGTCAAACTTGAGCAGATCATGCACCGCGGAGCCTGCGTCATGACCGCCATCGACGTCCTTGAGATGCTGCACTACAGTGTTGAACTGTGGCTGTTTGAGATGAGTTGCACTGAAAACAACGACGGCACCATCGACGTCCACCACAGCGAGTTTTGCGCCAAAACCTACGGTGAACGCTTAAATGTGCAGAAGTTGTTCTTCCCACTGTGCCACCCCAGCTGGATCAGGCGCCTCAACTTCAGGCTCATCGAGCTGACGCCTGACATCAGCTACCACTGGCCCGGAAACTATGGCAGCATATGCAACCCGCTGCTGGTGAAAAAGCAGATCAATCTTGACGACGGCGATGTCTTGCTGCCCAGCATCGAAGACTCAAATATCACCGGCACCGACCTTTTGGCTGACGCCCGCACCACATTTGCAAGCTTTAACAAGGTCCTGCCCCGCGAAGACCAGCTCAAGCTGCGTAAACAAATCGTTATCGAGCAAGACGAGGCCTAAACCTATAATCAGAACCATACATTTGTATGGAGGTAAGAAATATGTACACAGTTGAAGACCGCGTAAAAATCAGCGACTGCGATGCAAGTGGCTTGCTAACCCCCCTATCCATGCTGCGCATGATGGGCGATTGCTCGCAGTTTTGGACTGAGTCTGAGCCCAAGTTTGACGAATGGCTCGACGGCGTTGACCACACCATGGTCATCACTTCCCGCCAAATGGATGTCTTTTTTCGCCCTGCCTTTGGCGAGCGTCTCAAAATTGAAACCCGCATCTACAAAATGAAAAGCATGCTGGGCTACAGGAATACCTGCATCTACACCGCTGCAGGCGAGATGGTGGCAGCAGCTTGGGGCGTAGGCGCCTTTATCGACATGCACACCGGCAAGGCAGTCCGTGTGCCCAAAGACATCATCGAAAGTCTTACCATCGATGAAAAGGTCGAGATGGAATATGCCTCCCACCGAATTGAAATCGCAGATGAGGGCGGCATTGCAGCTGAGCCGGTCAAGGTAACGCGCTCCATGCTGGACTTCAACAAGCACATGAACAACGCCCAGTATGCTCGCGTTGCCTCAGACTTGATGGAAGACAGCTTCACCTTCAACCGCCTGCGCATGGAGTTTCGTAGCCAGGCCCGCTATGGGCAGCAGGTCTACCCCGTCATCTTTGAGAATGGCAGCAACCGCGTCATCGACCTGCGTGATGAAGAGGGAAACGCGTTTACCACGGTCAGCTTCGAGACGGTTGAGCGCTAAACCCAGTCGTCATCGTCGAAATCGTCCTCATCGTCGCTTTCGGCAACGTATGAGTCTGGTGTCTGAGCGCGTTCGGCTTTTGGAACGCGGGTGACTTCGAAAGGAATCCCACCTTCGCGCACTGCTTGGCGCACAAACACGTTGACAGCAGCCGTAAAGCTTAAGCCCAAGTCATCAAAAAGCTCGTCAGCCTCGGCTTTGAGCTGCTCATCAATGCGGATGTTGACGTTCATGTTTGCCATGAGGCGGATTTCCTTTCGCGCATGCAGGTATAACCAATTCCTGTAGCCAATTATAAGCCTGCATTACGCAGCGTTTTGATAGGATAGACAGCACTTTATATGCACACCAGGAGGGCATATGTTTAACGAAAAGCTCGATGAGGTCGTAGCCGCAATTGAGAAAAACTACGAGGCAGAGGCTATCGCGTTTAACGACCCCGACCGCCACTTCCCCAACCGCAAAGAGGTCATCCAGATCATCACCGACCTACGCCGCGTGATGTTTCCGCGTTTCTTTGGCAACGAGGCACCGTGCGGCGCCGGGCCCAAATACTTCATCGGAAACGTCCTAACCCGCGTTGAAGAGAATCTTCACCACGAGATCCGCGAGGCACTGCTGTTTGAAGCAGGCAAAGGCGCTGACGTAGAGGCAATTGACAAACGCACCAGTGAGATTTGCTCGGAGTTCTTCTATGCCTTGCCTGCTTTGCAGGAAACCTTGCTTAAGGATGTCGAAGCAGCATATGAAGGCGACCCGGCTGCCTATAGCAAGGAAGAGATTATCTTTTCCTACCCGGGCTTTTTCGCGATATTCATTTACCGCATTGCCCATGAGCTCTACATTCGTAATGTGCCGCTGATTCCGCGCATCATGACCGAGTACGGCCACAGTGAAACCGGTGTTGACCTCAACGCTGGTGCAACAGTCGGTGATTACTTCTTCATCGACCATGCAACCGGCGTGGTCATCGGCGAGACAACCGTCATTGGCAACCATGTGAAGCTGTATCAAGGCGTCACGCTGGGCGCTCTTTCCACCCGCGGCGGTCAAGCGCTTTCCGGTGTAAAGCGCCACCCCACCATTGAAGATGACGTCACCATTTATTCCAACGCCAGTGTGCTTGGGGGCGACACGGTGGTTGGTGCCGGCAGCGTCATCGGCGGTAGCGCCTTTGTCACCCAAAGTGTGCCTGCCAACAGCCGCGTAAGCTTAGAAGGGCAAAAAGTCAGCGTGCGCGTGCGCGGCGAAGAGCCTCAAATTTTTGAAATCTAGGCGCATGCTCGCTTAAAACCCAACGCTTCAAAAAGCTTCACTCCCACTGCGTGTTTGAAAATGAACACCGGTGGGAGTTTTGTTTATTGAAGAGCATGTTGCGCCTTGCCTAGCATGGGCATATACGTTTTTAACAAAGGAGCACCCTTCATGCGCAAACTTGTCTGCACTGCCCTTGCCGCCACGCTTGCGGCCCTACCCCTTGCCTCCCTCACCGGCTGCAACAACAGCTCTTCAAGCGATAACGAAGCGTCAGGCGAAACCCCCAAAGTGGTTATCGGCACGCTTGCCACTGAAGACATTTTGCCCATGTGGGTTGCTGAAGATGAAAACCTGTTCAGCGAGGCAGGCATCGAAGGCGAGGTCACCGTCTTTCAGTCTGCGACCGAGCTGATCGCCGCTGTTAGTGCAGGCGAGGTCGACTATGCCATGACCGACCCCATGGTCACTGCAAGCATCTATGCCTCAGGCACCGATGTGGAAATTGAGTGGGTCACCTTGGGTGCAGACGCAAGCCAGGGCCGTTTTGGCATCATGACAGCTGACAGCTCCATCACCAGCTTGACCGATCTTGCCGGCGTTGAAGTGGGCGTGGGCTCCAACACCATCCTCGAGTACGTGCTCGACACGCTGATGGAGCGCGCAGGTGTGCCTGACGACCAGATTGTCACCTCCGAGATGCAAAAACTGCCGGTGCGCTATGAAGCAATGGCATCTGGGCAGGTCAAGGCTGCAGCACTCCCCGCCTCCTTGTTGGCTTTGGGCGAGGCAAACGGCTGCATAGTGGTTGCCGATGACACGCAGGGTGAAAATATCTCTCAGTCGGTCATGATTGCCCGCAGTGACTACCTTGCAAGCGATGCCGGCAAAACGGTGAAAGAAGCAATTGAGCAGGTGTGGAATAAAGCCACAAGCGAGATCAACGCCAGCCCTGAAAACTATCGCTCCCTGCTCGTTGAGAAGGCAAATCTCTCCGATGCGATCGCTCAAACCTACCCCATCAGCACTTACCCCACCTGTGCTCTGCCTGAGCAGACCCAAGTTGACAACATCCTGACCTGGATGAAGAAGAAGGGCTACTTGGCAGATGGCATCACCTATGACGCCTCAAGCGGAACGTTTTCAGGGCGCTAGATGAGCCTGAAATTTGAACAGGTAATCGTTGACTACCCTGCCAGCAGTGCTCAGCAGGGTAGTTTGCGCGCGGTAGAAAATCTGAATTTAGATATTGCAAGCGGTGAGTCTATCGCCATCATTGGCCCCAGTGGCTGCGGCAAATCGACCTCTCTGCGCCTTGCTGCAGGGCTTGCAAAACCAACGAGCGGCTCGGTTGCAATCGACGGCAAAACCATAGAGGGGCCCCGCCAGGCAACTGCCCTGATTTTGCAGGACTTTGGCCTGCTGCCGTGGAAGGATGTCTACCACAACGCAGAGCTGGGCTTGAAGATCCACAAAGTTGCTGCCGCTGAACGCCGCACTCGAACCGAGAAGGCCCTTGAGCAGGTGGGGCTTAGCGCCTTTGAGAAAAGCTACCCCTCAGAGCTTTCAGGTGGCATGCAGCAGCGCCTGGCACTCGCACGTGCCATCGCTATGGACGTTGACCTGCTGCTGATGGATGAGCCCTTGAGCGCTTTGGATGCGCTACTGCGCGAAGACTTGCAGGATGTGCTTTTGCAGCTGTGGCTTAAAGACCACTACACCCAGGTCTTGGTGACCCACTCCATTGAGGAGGCAGTCTATCTGGGGCAGCGCATCGTTGTCATGGCGCCGCGCCCGGGGCGTGTTGTCAATATCATTGAAAACCCGCAGATGGGCCGTGCCGACTACCGCAACGACCCCGCGTTTTTCGAGCGCTGTGGCGAGGTCAGACGCGCTTTGGCTTTGGGGGTGCGCAATGAGTAGCACTCTCAAACGCATAGCGTGCATTCTGTTTTCTATCGTCTTTGTTTTGGCAGGCTGGGAAATCACAGCTTTGGCGCTTAATACGCCCGCTTTGCCCGCCCCTGCTGAGGCCGTCAGCGTCTTTTTCCAATATGCAGCCGCTATGGCCACAGACTTCCAATACAGCTTCTGTAGGCTTGTCCTGGCACTGGCCATTGGGTGTGTTTTCGGGTTGCCCATTGGCTTGTTTTTGGGGCGCAGCAAAAAGGTCGATGCTCTGTTTGCACCAGCGCTTTACATCCTCTACCCGCTCCCCAAGATTGTGTTGCTGCCCATCCTTTTGGTGCTTTTGGGCCTTGGGGGTGCACCAAAGATCCTGCTCATCGCCTTAACGGTGTTTTTCCAAGTGGTGGTGGTCATGCGCGACGCCGCCAAAAACATCCCCGAGCAGATGGTCGCCTCGGTGCGCTCTTTGGGTGGCTCACGCCTGGACGTGTGGCGCCATGTGGTGCTTCCCTCTACCCTGCCGGAGCTTTTTACCACCTTGCGTGTGAGCTCTGCGGTAGCCATTGCGGTGCTTTTCTTTGCTGAGGCCATCGTCGGCTCCACCGGCATCGGTTATTTCATCATGCAATCCTGGTCGATGGTGAACTACCCCCGCATGTTTGCCGGCATCATCGCCTTGGGGCTTTTGGGCGTGGTTATCTATGAGGCCTTCGACATCGTGGAGCGCGTCTCAACACGCTGGAAACGCACCTCTTAGCTCTAAAGATAGGGCCGGGCAGGCTCATGCTATGATGTGCCCATGAGCAAACGCCCCGAAAAGACTACCCAAACCCGCCGCGAGCTGCGCCAAGCCTTCTGGCAGTTGTGTGATCGCATGCCTTTTGAAAAGGTCACCGTTGCGCAGATTTGTGAGCGGGCAGGCTACAACCGTGGGACGTTTTATCTGCACTACGAGGGCCTGCAAGAGATGGTCGATGCGCTGGAGCAGGAACTACTTGACGGTATGGAGGCTTGTGTCGAAAAAGCTCTAAAGGCTGTCTGCACAAAGAAAAGCAAACTGGCTCAACTGACAGCCCTCAAAGATGTCATGGCGTATTTCAACAAATATGAGACCGAGGTCAAAATATTGTTGGGCAAGCAGGCAGACCCCAACTTTATTACGGCCCTTAAGGCCCGCTTAAAGCCTCTGTGGCGCACCTACGTCATCACCAACACCGGCTCTCACACCGATGCTGAAATCGATTTGATGCTTGAGCACACCCTCAGCGGCATGCTCACCATGGTAGGCCGTTGGCTTATTGAACCTGACGGTGTGGGCGCAAGCGAGATTGGCAAACTGGTCTATGACACGTCAATCCGCGACGTCAGCGCCCGGGCAGCCCAGTAAATTCCCTAGCGGTTGATGTGAATGTGGGGCTTGTCGGTGTAGCCGTGCTCTGAGCCCATGAACACAAAATAATCGGCAACCTCATCAGCCAGCGATTGGTCGTGGGTGGCGATAATCAGCGTTTTGCCCGCAGCCTTCAGCTCGTGCAAAAACCCCAGCAGCCAGGCTCTGGTCTTTTGGTCGAGGCCGTTAAGGGGCTCGTCAAAGCAATAGACATCGGGGTTCATGCTCAAAATGCAGGCGATAGCAACCTTCTTTTTCTCGCCACCCGAGAGGTTGTAAGGAGCACGCTTGCGCAGATCTTCAATGCCAACGAGCGTACACACGTCGTCAACACGCTGTGCAACCTCTTGCTCAGAAACCCCCATCTGCAGCGGCCCGAATGCCACCTCGTCTTCAACACTGGCGCAAAAAAGCTGGGCGTCGCTGTCTTGAAAGATAAAACCAATGCGCTGGTGCAGGTTTTTGGCAAAGGTGGACACCTTCATAGCTTTCTCATCAACTGTCTGGCCATCGAAGACATAGCTTCCCTTTTGGGCAAATATGAGTCCGCTGATGACTTTCAGCAGCGTGGACTTCCCGCTGCCGTTATCACCCATAAGCACCACGCTATCGCCAGCATGGATGTGCATGTCGATGTGGCGCAACACTGGGCGCTCATCATAGGCGTAGCATAGATCCTCAAACTCCAAAAGCGGCCGACCTTCCTCAGCACCGTGATGCTCGCGCAGGTGCTGATGGCCAACGTGAGCCGGATCTAATGTCTCGGCGCTTTGTGTGCAAGCGGTTTCATCAGCGTTGGCGTGTGAATGGCCATGAGTATGCATTACATAACTCCCTGTAAGTAGACAAATAACACTACGAGCAGCACAAAAGCAGCCGCCCATGCAATATCGATAAGTTTGAATGGATTGCGCGAGATGTTTTTATATTCCCCATCGAAGCCGCGGCACGTCATAGCGGCATACGTCTCATCAGCTGCTTTGTTCGCCTTCAAAAAGACGATGCCAGCAACACCGCCCATGCTCGAACGTTTGTCAGCATTGTGGCCAACGCTGCGGCACTTCAACGCCGTCAAAACTTCAACGGCCGTTTCTCCCAAGTTCACGATATTTTTCAGTGCGAGATCGATGGTAAGAATTACTACGCTGGGGACATGAAACACACGCAAGCCCGCTGTCATCTCGGCATACGGTGTAGTCAATGCCACAATCATCACCAAGGTCACACTCAAAAGCGTTTTGGAAGCAATCAAGACTGCGGAGTGATTTTGGCCGAACAAAACCGCTGGCAACATGATGATAAAAGCAAGCAAAGTGGCTGGCAGTGCAACTGCGAACGTGCGTGCAAGTTGCTGCTTCTTTAGAAAACAGGCACGCAACAACACGAGGGGAAGAACGCACAGGATGAAGGCAAAATTGCTGCTCAACGATGCAAGCAGAATAACGCCAAATGCAAATAACATTTTTACAGGGGCAGATGGGGAAAAACGGCCAGACAAACCATCATCAAGCCTAAACTGTTTGAGCACAGAAGCGAGCGAAAGGACGCTTTTGGTAACAAAAGCGTCCTTGTCGGAAACCGGTTCATATTGTTCCGGTTTGGTCAGCCATTCAGGAAGAGATTGGTTATTCATCTGCCTCGCCAAAGTCAACAGTCGGCTTCATCGCAAGGGAAGCAAGACTGAAAATTATCACCAGCAATGCTACACCAATTATCGCACTGAGAATATATCCGAGGGCCTCAGGTAGCGCACCAAAGGAATAGTCAGGCATGAGCGTCTCGAGCTCAAAACCTTGCACCATGCCTTGCGGAGCAAACCCGGCCATACCGGTCAAATCCTCCAAGCTCCACTCACCCCAGGCGTCTCCGGTGGCGATAAGGCCCAACGGGGTTGCAACAATCAGTAAGGCGACAACAACGGCCACAGGACCCAAAGCCTTGCCCCCTGCTTGTTTATCAGTTTTGAGCAGGGCAAACTGTGGTGCCACTTTGCGCACAAAGGCCAGGATGGCAACGGTAAAGGCCATCTCGGCCAAGCCGGCAATTGTCAAGTGGCCCAACATCATTGCAGGAATAGAAACACCCAGCGGGTACGGGCAATACAGCGCAGCGCCAGAGGCGTCGGTAAACAGCAGCGGCTGAACTCCAAACTCAACTGCTGCACACAGTGCCGCGCAGTTCAGAGCGATATATGAGCCCACAGCAGCAGCAATAAGTTCACCTTTCAACCCCTTAACTCTGTCAGAGATCAACTTATAGATGCTGTAGCCCACAAAGGGAAGGATAAAAGCCATGTTGAAGCAGTTTGCACCTATAGCCAAGATGCCGCCATCGCCAAAAAGAACGGCCTGGATTATGAGGGCAATTGACACAGCCAAAACAGCCGCCCATGGGCCAAAGAGGATAGCAACAAGGGTGCCACAGACTGCATGCCCGGTGGTGCCACCTGGCAGCGGAATATTAAACATCATGGAAAGGAAACAAAATGCGGCAGCCACGCCCAAGAGAGGCATCTTCTCTTTGGGGACGCTGTCCTTCACCTTCTTGATTGCTACACCCCAAATAGGAAGCATCGCCACGCCGAAGACACCACAGGTTGCCGGCGACAAATAGTTCTCAGGGATATGCATAATTTCCTCCGCTTCTTTGCTTTAATTGAGCAGAGTGTAACACGATTTTTTATTTAGTGTTACGAATTATTAAATTTCTATCTGTCTGGCTTTCTGCCAAGCGCGCAAATAGTCTGCCATGGTGTGCTTTAAGGGGTGGCACGGCCACCCACAACGCTCACGCTCCCATGAGCAGTTTCCCCAGCACAGCGGCAACAGGTTACAAGCGCGGCAACACTCATCAGCGAAGGGGTCAAAAGAAATTTCGTCTGTGGGCTGTACGCCATCGAGCAGGTTGAAAAGAGAGCGGGTCTTGTCCCCCATCCAGCCGTCGCATTTGTAAACATCGCCAAAGGCATCTATCACAAAAGAGTTATCCAGCTGGCCACTGCAAAAGTTGTCCGCTGGCGTCAACAAACCTTGCAAGGTCGCCTCGTCCAACTTGCCGTGGGTGTTGAGATAGTCAAACATTGCATGAGCAAACTCTTCATGAGTGTACAGGTCGAACTGTGGTTGGCAAAAGCGGGTAGAGCAGTTGTAGGAATGAGCGTAGTCATTGAGCTTTGCGCAGGCCACCTGAATGCCAAATTCCTCCCCTAATTCGGCCTCCAAATCGGCGAGAAGAGCCATGTTCACTTTGTCGGTGTTCATCATGCAGTTAACGGCGATATCTGCTGCCTGCAGGTAGCGTATTGCCTGTTTAATGCGCTGGTAGGCGTTGTCAACGCCCAAAGCCGGGCGGCGCGCGTTGTGAACGCTTTCAGGACCATCGATTGTTATAAGCATAGAGTTGACGCGGCATCGTTTAAGCAAAGCGGCTTCCTTCTCGCCAATCAGTGTGGTATTTGAAAGCATCATCGCACCGTAAACAATGGCCCGCTCTTCGCAAAAAGCGATAAGGTTCTCAGAGATACGCTCCACCACGTCTAGACACATCTGTGGGTCGCCGCCATACCATTCAACCAAGACCTGCGTGAAAGGGGTGTCCGCGTAGCGCTGTTCAACAAAACGGTAAAGGGCCTGCTCAACTTCGAGGCTCATAATCGACTTGGCGGTCGCTTTATCCTGCTCGTAGCAATAGGCGCAACGGCAGTTGCAGGCGTATGTCGGTGCCAAGGTGAGATAGAGCACATCGCTAGAGGCACGTTTGTTGCTGAAGCGCCGCTGCAGCTCGGCCGCTTCATCGAAATCGTCCGCCACTAGAAACTGCTCGGGAAGCTCGTCCTCACCACACAGCACCGCAAACGCTCCGTTTGCCGTGTTGAAGGCAAGCGTTTTGCCATCAAGACCCTCACACGTCAACGTATAGCAAGACCTCTTCATGGCGCATCCTTTCCGCAGGGTTTGCGTGTTAAAGCGATGAGCGTGCAGATTGACGTTCAAGGTAGCTGCGCATGGCTGCCTGGGTGATGTCAGAGCGGTTCAACACACCAACAAGGCGGCCGTCTTCAACCACCGGGACTTTCTTCAGGTGGTTCTCGCCCAAGACGCGGCATATCTCGTCAAGGCTACAGTGCACGTCCACCGTTGTGCACCCGTGGTGGGCAATGCTTGACACCGGCGAGTCCATAATGTGGTCAACTTTTTCTATGACATCCTCAGGCACACGAGCACTCAAGAGGATGCTTGAAATGGGGTCAAGGTTAACCATATTGGTAGCATTCTTGCCCAACACGCGCACCACATCGCCATCGCTTAAAAAGCCCACGGGTTTTCCATCTGCATCCAGCACGGGGCAAGCGCTAATGCCTTTGTCCACCAACATCGCAATTGCGTCTGCCACCGAGGTATTCTCGTTTACGGTGTAAACATCGCGCTGCATCAGCTGCTCAACAGCAACCTTGTTTGAATCTGCGGAATACTGATTCGCCGCATCCTTCGCCTTGTCCTTGACCATAAAGATCACAAGAAGCGTAGCGGCAATAATGAGCACCAGCTGGGTGCCAAAGGCCACATTGATGCCGAGCATGCAGGCCTCGGTGGTGCCCAGCGCCTCAGTGTTAGCAGCCGAGACCAAGCTATAGACCGAGTTGACGATGGCGCCACCCAAAGAGCCCGCCACCTGCTTGAAGGTGTTGTTAACGGCATTGCCGTGGTTAATGACGGAGTTATCCAACGCATTGAGCGCCCAGGTGTTGATCGGCATGTTCACCAAGCTCATAGCAAAGTTTCTGAAGGCGATGACACAGGCAAACACCACCATGGAGGTGCTGGTGGTAAGCATGCACATAAAGATGGTGCCGATACTGAGCAAAATGGTGCCAATGACGGCCATGGTGCGCGGGCCATGTTTGTCGAACAGACGCCCAGCGATCGGGCTCATGGCCATCATGATGAGAGCGCCCGGCATCATCACAATGCCTGAAACAGTGGCGCTATAGCCACACAACGTCTGAATGTAGATAGGGATCAAGACACCGTTAGCCATAATGGCAGCTTGAATGACCATGCCGACGATGGTGCCCACGGTGAATTTGCGGTTTTTGAGCACGCGCATGTCGAGCATGGGCACATCCAGCTTCAGCTGGCGGCGGATGAACAGCGTCAATGAGGCAGCGCCGACCAGCACGCCAGCGATTGCCGGGGCACTCACGCCAGAGTTGCCGATGACGCTAAAGCCAAAGAGCAGGCCACCGAAGCCAAAGGTGGAAAGCACCACCGAAAGCTTATCCAGCGTCAAATTGTCGGGAACAACCTTTTCCTCCTGGGGCAGTGTGAAAACCGCCACCAATACATCGATAAAAGCCAGTGCAGCAACAGCCACAAACATGAGCTGCCAGCCCCAGTTGTCAACCACGGCACCAGCAGCTGTGGGGCCAAAGGCCGGCGCCACCATAACGATGATGCCGAAGATGCCCATTGCCATGCCGCGTTTTTCAGTTGGGAAGGTCAAAAGCATGACCGTCATGACCATAGGCATCAGCACGCCAGCAGCTGCCGCCTGAACAAGGCGCCCAGCAAGCAGCAGGGCAAAATTCGGGGCAAGACCGCACAAAAGCGAACCTGCCGTGAACACGCTCATAGAAGCGATGAAGAGTTGCTTGGTCTTAAAGCGGTCGGTAAGAAACGCCGTAACAGGGATCATGACAGCATTGACCATGGTAAAGCCGGTAGTCAACCATTGCACCGTGGAGGCGGTAACGTTTAAGTCGCCCATGATGGAGGGCAACGCCGGGTTAACCAGCGTCTGGTTCAAAATGGTGATGAAGGTGCCGCTGATCAAAACGACCAGCATGATGACTTGTTTTCGTGAAATACCCATTGCGCTCAAATCCTTATCTCTTCAGCCAAAGCATGATACGACCGCGCAATAAGCATTAGGGCACTTGGTTACGAAAGCGTTTGTTTTAGGGCGCAACTCTAGATATGCGAGCGGTCCATGTGACCGTCTAGGACGCTTGCATCAAGCTCGTCGAGCGCGCCGCGCAGCCGCTGCACCATATATTTGCGCTCACTGGGGATGCGCCCGCTGGTGGGCACCAGGTTATAGGTGTGGCTGGCAAAGAAGAAACATTGTGGGTAGCCATCAGGCACATTGATGGCCTCGATAAACTCCAGCGTGTCTTCCAAGAGCTCGCGCTCGGTCAGTGGCTCCCACATGCCCGCATCCTGTTTTATGGCAAGACCTGTGTTCGGCTGCACGGATGTGGGGATATAGCTAACCCCCACCGGGTGGGTGCTGTTCACAAAGTTGATGGCAAGCCTCAAGTTGTCTTCGCGGGCCTGCTTGCCACCGGCACCTGCCATCAGCAAAGCGATATAGCGGATGTGGGCACTATGCAGCAAGCTAACCGCACGGGAGACATCCAGTGAGTCGCAGCCCTTGTTGAAGAGCTTGAGCGTGGGGTCATGCACCGTCTCGATGCCCACGTAGAGGTCGTCAAAACCCGCTTTGTGCAGAGCCTGCAGCTCGGCAACTGATTTGTCGAGAATATTGCGCACTGAGGCGTAGCAGGTGATGGTCTTCACATGGGGCAGATGTTCATGAATCATACTCGCAATATGCAAAAGCCGCTCAGAACTGAGACAAAACGGGTCGCCGTTGAGCAGATAGATGCGCGTGATGCGATCGCGGCCGAAAAAAGCCAGCTCCTCAAGGTCTTCGCGGATGTGATCGTCAGGAGAAATGCAGAACTTGGTGCGGTTATACATGCTGCAAAAAGTGCAGGCATTATAAGAACAGCCCGCCGTCACTTCCAAAAGCGGCGTGTTTGCCTCTATGGGCGGCCGATAGATTTGTCCTGTTCTATAGGGCATGCGCTCCCCTCTCTCAACCACATATTGTAACGTCTGTGTTAGATTCACACTAGGCAAATGAAAGGATGGCGCCGTGCACACGCAAGCACCAACACAAGCAACTATGCAATACCGCCTCGATGCCCGCAGCGGCAACAAGCTGTCAACCTTAGGTTTTGGTTGCATGCGCCTGCCCAAGGACGCCGAAGCCGAAAAGCTGATACTGAGCGCGCTGGATGCCGGCATCAATTACTTCGACACCGCCTATGCCTACAACGGAAACGAGGCCATGCTGGGTCGCATCATCAGCCGCAACGCCCTGCGTGAGCGCATGTTGCTTGCCACCAAACTGCCCCATGGCAAATGCAAAAAGCCAGGCGATGCCCAGGCGTTATTTGAAGAATCGCTCCAACGCCTTCAAACCGACTACATCGACTACTACCTCATCCATAACCTCGTCTCCTGCGAGCAATTCGAGCGCGTGGCTGCTCTAGGCATTGAAGAATGGATTGCTGCAGAAAAGCAGGCCGGGCGCATCCGCCAAATCGGGTTTAGTTTTCATGGAACACTGCCGGAGTTCAAAAAGCTGCTGGATGTTTATGACTGGGATTTTTGCCAGATTCAATATAACTACGTAAACGAGCACTATCAGGCCGGGCGCGAAGGCTTGGAGCTGGCTGCGGCTAAGGGGCTGCCTGTCATCATTATGGAGCCACTGCTCGGCGGCAAACTGGTAGGCGGTTTGCCGAAGGCAGCGCAAGAAGCGCTGCTGTGCGGCAAAAAGCTGCCGAAAGCGCAAGCTCAGGAGACGTTTGCAGCCATCGGTTTGCGCTGGCTTTTTGACCAGAAGGCCGTCACCTGCGTGCTCAGCGGCATGAACAGCCCTGAGCAGCTTGCAAGCAACTGCGCTGTGGCAGAAATGACGCCTCCCAATTCGCTGAGTGAAAGCGAGCACAACGCGATTCAGGCCGCACGCGCCGCCTTTAATGAAACCTTTAAAGTGGGTTGCACGGGTTGCAACTACTGCATGCCTTGCCCAGCTGGCATCTCCATCCCATCAAGCTTTGCTGCCTATAACGAGTCGTTTGCCCTTGGCTGGTTTACCGGCGTGTTTCACTACATGATCAGCGCCGGTGTGGGTGATGCGAAACCTAAGTTTGCCACCGATTGCATTGAGTGCGGGAGTTGCAAAGCAAAATGCCCCCAGCACATCGACATCCCCGCCGAGCTCAAACAGGTCACCAAACGTTTGCAACCCCCTGGGTTCAAACAGGCTGCCGCCGTCTACAATAAGCTCACCACCTAAGAGAGAGATTGTGCGCCCATGCTCAACTTAAAACGCGTTTTGAAAGCTAAACCCAAACCCCACGGCGAACGCGAAATGGTGGAGCTTATGACGCCCTGGGGCGAAGTGCTCGACCCTGAGCATGTGCTCAGTGAACACCCCACCCCGCAGTTTGAGCGCAGCACCTGGCTGAGTTTGAATGGCTGGTGGCAGATGGCGATTGTTCCAGCTGAGCAACCCGACCCCGACCCCTTAAAGGCTGTTTTGACTGCACAGGCACCCAACGACGCCACCTTCAGCCAGCGCATTTTGGTGCCCTTCTCCCCCGAAGCGCCCCTTTCAGGCGTGAAAGAGATGCTCAAGCCCGATGAGCTCTTGTGGTATAAGCGCAGCTTTTCTGCTTCAGAGCTGCCTGCAGGCGAGCGCATGCTGTTGCATTTCCAGGCCGTTGACTATGCCTGCGCCTGCTATTGCAACGGCTCATTGGTGGGCTACCACAAAAGCGGCTACACGCCCTTCACCTTCGATATCACCGACGCACTCAACACCACCACAAACGTGTTGATGCTCTGTGTGGCAGACCCCAGTGACACCCACACACAGCCCCGCGGAAAACAGCGCCTTCAAGGCGGCGACATCTGGTACACCGCACAAAGCGGCATCTGGCAGACGGTGTGGATTGAAGGTGTGCTCGAGCAGCGCATCTTAAATGTGCGCTTTAGCTCGGATGCTTCAGGCGTGCTGAAAGTTGCAGCTCAGACCAGCAGTTTAGGTGGCTTGAAGATGCGCTTGATCGACAACGGCGAGGTTGTGGCAACGGCCGCCTGTGTGACCGCTGGCAACAAGGCATCTATTGCGCTGAAGCCTCCGCACCCCAAGCTTTGGAGCCCTGCTGAGCCCCACCTCTACGCCGTGGAGATGGAGTTTGGCGAAGATCACGTTAAAAGCTACTGCGCGTTTCGCAGTGTCAGCGTTGAAGAGGATGACCAGGGCACAAAGCGCGTCTTTCTCAATGGCGAGCCGATCTTCTTAAAAGGCGTGCTTGACCAGGGCTATTGGCCCGATGGTCTCATGACCGCACCGGCTGATGAAGCGCTCATCTATGACATTGAGGCCATGAAGGCGGCGGGCTTTAACATGCTGCGCAAACACATCAAAATCGAAAGCGAGCGTTGGTATTACCACTGCGACCGTCTAGGCATGCTCGTGTGGCAAGACATGGTCTGCGGTGGAAGCGAGCTCAACAGCTGGCACACCAGCTATAAACCCACGCTGTTTTCTGCCAGCTGGGACCACTTTGCCGATGCCACGCCCAAAAATATGG
>R11__coassemble_575_pt1 | contig 23548 bp, 19 predicted proteins | sample R11__metabat2_low_PE_020 | metagenome-assembled genome bin R11 | reverse complement strand
GGCCACAGCCGGTTGCATAAACGATGCCGCGAACAGACGCTTTTGAAGCGGGTCAATAAGCATTGAAAGCCTTTCTTTGCACACGCCAAACAGCCGCACTTTGTGTAAGGGCGGCTTTTGCTTTTATGTATTGACGCTTAGGGTACCACGATGTGGCCGCAACCTATTTGTGGTAGGGCTCACCGCGAGATATTTTGAACGCGCGATACACCTGCTCAAGCAACACCACGCGTGCCAAGTTGTGCGGCAGCGTTATGGGGCCAAAACTCAAGGTTTCGTCGGCGCGAGCCCGCACAGCAGGGGCCACACCAGTGCTGCCGCCAATAACAAATGCCAGCTCACTTGCGCCACTCAACGCCAGCTCATCCAACCGGGCTGCGAGGTTTTCGCTGCTGCGCTGCTTGCCATCGATTGCAAGCAAGATGCAGTGGGCCGCCTGTGGCACTGCCTTACAGATGTCGGCGGCCTCAGCCTCCATGGCCTTTTGCTCGCCACCGGCCTTTGCTGGGTCGCGGTCGGCCACTTCCACTAGCTTGAGCTGGCAATAGCCGCCCAAGCGCTTTGCATATTCCGCAACAGCGTCTTTCCAGAAGCGTTCCTTCAGTTTGCCCACCGCCACAACGGTGATTTTCATACCAGCCATGCGCTTGTTACCTCACGCCTTCGCAAAAAATCGTTCTTGAAATTTTCTCAAACTCGCAAAACCGCAGGTCAGATTTTTTCATATGCCCAAATCGGTCATTTCAAGAACGATTTTTATTTCCCCGCCTGCGGGCAGATGTCAACCAGCGGGCACTCGCCGCAGCGCGGGCGCTTGGCATCGCAGTATTCGCGGCCAAACAACACCCACTGATGGTTCACCGGCCCCCACAACTCCTTAGGGATCAGCGCAAGCAGCTGCTGTTCCACCTTGTTGGGGTCGGTCTCGCGTTTGGGCACCACCAGTTCCAGCTTGTGTGCAATGCGGTTTACATGGGTGTCCACCGCGATGCCTTCAACCACGCCATAGACGTTGTTCATGACAATGTTTGCGGTTTTGCGGCCCACGCCCGGCAGCTTCTGCAAGCCCTCGTAGGTATCGGGCACCTCGCCGCCGAAGTCGATCATGATCATGCGGGCGGCATTTATGCAGTTGCGGGCCTTGTTGCGAAAAAACCCAATAGAACGGATGACCTCTTCAACCTCATGAACATCGGCCTGGGCCATGGCTTTAGGGTCGGGCCAACGGCGAAACAGTTCAGGGGTCACCTTATTGACGTTTGCATCGGTGGTCTGCGCGGAAAGCGCTACGCAGATAACGCACTCAAAGGCATTGTGAAACCACAAGGCGCACTCGGCCTCGGGGTAGAGGCCATCCATGCGTTTGCAAACTTCGATTACGCGTTCGCGTTTGGCCGTTTTCGATTCACGAGGCATTTGTCAGCCTTTCTTTTTGCGCTTTGCGGCGAAGAAGTCTTTGAGCACCTGCGAGCACTCGTCAGCCAAAACGCCGCTGGTCACCTCAAAGTTGTGGTTTAAGCGCTCGTCGGAGTGGATGGAATACAGCGTGCCCAAAGCGCCAGCCTTTGAGTCGGGAGCGCCGAACACGCAGCGGTCAATGCGGGCCTGGTGCATAAGCCCCGCGCACATAATGCAGGGCTCCAGCGTTACATAGACGGTGCAGCCGCTCAAACGCCAGCGCTCCAGCTCTTCGGCAGCAGCTTTCAACGCCAGAAACTCCGCATGGCCGGCTGGGTCGGCATCTTCTTCGCGGCGGTTGCGGCCTGTGGCCAACACCACCGGCTCAGGTTCAATGTGTTTGCGAGTTGCAGGGTCAATGGGGTCATAGACCACCACGGCGCCGATGGGCACCTCGCCCGCCTCGGCTGCCAGCCGTGCCTGCTCAAGGGCAAGCTGCATGTATGCAATGTCTTGTTCTGGTGTCATGCCGCCCATTATACGCGCATCAAAGCTGCAACGACTTTGATGCGGCGCGCATACAAGCCAGGGCAGGTTGTGTGCGCCAGGCATACGAGTTGGGGATTTTCGATGTTTCAGCCAAAGTTTGCGATCTTTGATGCTCGCCGCACACAACCCGGGGTACCTTTGATGCCCCGCAACACAAAAAACGGCGCCCCCATGCCATCCGGGATGGGTTTCAAGACAGCGAGGGGCGCGAGGGTGCGTGCGGCGGCGAGCGACGAGGGAGCGAAGCGGCCTGGCGGGCCGTGAGCGACCGAGGAGCCGGCGCCGTGCGTGCAATCGCGCACCGCAGCGGCAATAAAAAACGGCCCCGCGAGGGGCCGTTAATACGCAATGGCGGACGGACAGGGATTCGAACCCTGGATAGGCTCAGCACCTATGCCGGTTTTCAAGACCGGTGCAATCAACCGCTCTGCCATCCGTCCGTGGATGGTGCAGCACGTATTCTACTTGAATAAGTGCCCCACTGTCTCCTTTAAATAGGCAGCAAGTTTTTCATCGCGCATGGCAAGGGCGATGTTGGCCTCGATCCAAGACGCAACCGTGCCGGTATCAAAGCCCTCGTCGGGGTCGATAACGTAGGCATAAGTCTCTTCCTCGGCCAGCAGGGCAATCAGGGCATCGGTCAGCTGAATCTCGCCGCCGGCACCGGGCTCGGTGGTCTCCAGCAGCTCCATAACGCGCGGAGTCAGCAGATAGCGGCCAAAAATCGCCAGATTGCTGGGGGCCTCCTCCACCGGTGGCTTCTCAACCATCTCGGAGATCTTCCACACACCTTCGCCCAAGTCTTCGCCACCAATGACGCCGAAGCGGCTGACTTGCTCAGTAGGCACCGGCACTACAGCAATGACGGAAGCGCCACCATGGGCCTTAGAAATCTCGACCATCTTGGGGCAGATGGTGTTATCGGGCACAAGCACGTCGCCAAGCATGACCATGAAGGTGTCATCGGCAGTCTTCTCGGCAGCTTGCAGCACGCTGTGGCCCAAGCCCAAAGGCTCCTCTTGGTACACATAAGACACGGGCAGCTTGCCGGCAGCCTCAACAGCATCGGCGTAAGAATCCTTGCCAACACCGCGCAGGTGCGCGACGAGCTTTTCGTTGGGGGTGAACTGCTCCTCGATGGAAGGCTTGTCGTGGCTGTTGACGATTACAACCTCATCGGCGCCAGCGCTGATGGCTTCCTCAACGATGTATTGAATGCCTGGCTTGTCAACCGTCGGCAGCATCTCCTAGGGGAAAGCCTTAGTGGCAGGCAAGAAGCGGGAACCCAGGCCCGCAGCAGGAATAACAGCTTTCATTGTGCTCCTTCTTGAGACGCGCATTGCATGCGTCACCAACAATAACGAGATTCGATTTTATCAGCAAATGCCTAGCGCAATGCGCCAATAAAGTAGAAGAGCACAAACAACGCAACTGCTTTGGCGAGCGTGTACACCACTGAGCTACCCTTGAACGCAAACTTCGCCGGTTTGTCGATATCGATGATGTGAACGTTTTCAAGCGGGCAGACCTCTGCGCAGCGGCCGCAGGAAAAGCACTCGCCGCTGGCAACATCGTCTTTGTCGGGGTATAAGCCTGCCGGGCAATTCTTCAAGCACTGGCCGCAGGGCTTTTTGCCGCATTTTGCAAGACGGCGGCCAAAAAGCGAAAACGGCAGCACTGGCAAGAATGAGAAAACAGCGCCCATGGGGCACAAGAAGCGACAAAACGAACGCTCGCACAGCATCTGGGTGATGATGATAAGCACCAGCAGAACAACGCCAAGCGTTGTCAACCCCTCAAGCGTTCCACTGTCGAGGATGCCGAAGATGGTCCAGGGGCTATATGGCGAGACCTTGCTCCAGGTGCTGGTAAAGCACAGCGCGCAAACGGCCAGCAAGACTGCCGCCTTAAGCAGGCGCAGGCCCTTAACCAAAGCGGGGTAATCATCGATATTTTTCAGCGGAAGCACCCGGCGAAGAGGCGTGCCCAGCAGGTAGAAGACATCGCCCATGGTGCCAAAGGCACAGGCATAGCCGCAGAAAAAGCGGCCAAACAAAATGGTGTAGACACATACAGCCACCAAAATCACCACAAAGCTCGTGGGCTCGATTGCCTGCGTTGCGCCCACCTGGTTGCACAGGTAATGGATGCCATTCATGGCACTGTTGAACACGCCCGGGGCCATGATGAAAAACACGATTTGGATGGCAAGCCGCAGCCAGCGATTGATGGCCATGCGGCGCTTGCGCTTTGCAGCTTTGCCTGCGGGCTTTTTCTTTTTAGCCGCTGGAGCCTGGGGTTGCTCAGCCGGCGTTTGCGTCAACTCGTCAGCCATCTATTCACCAGCCTCGGGTGCACTCAAAAGAGCCGCCTTGGTGGCGTTAATAATGCCCGCAGAACTATAGGTAGCCGTCGAGACCACATCAACATCGGTGGACTGCTCGGCTGGGATGGTGTCGAACAGGCTTTTTGCCAGATCCCACCAGGCAGCATCCTCATGCTCATAAGAGACCGGCTCAACGGTCTCGATGTAGCCGTTCGAAACTGTCACAGCAACCGTCACATCGCCGCCGTAGCCCACAGCCGTGCCCTCATAGGTGCCATCGGCCACATTGAAGGGGCCGCGGCTTGCTGCACGCTCAGCTGCGTCGATGCGCTCTTGGGTGGCAGCATCGGCGGCGGCCATCTTTTGCGCCCAGCCACTAAAGACTACCAACAGCACCACGATGATGCCAAGCGACACTGCCTTTGCAATGAAGCTCTTCCACGTCCCAATGATTACTTTGGTCATCTAGCCGTTCACCTCATCTGTGGGCTGCACGGATTCATCGCCCTCGCTGCTTGAAGCGGTGGGGGCATCAGCCGATTCTTCCTCATTGGTACCGTCTCCTGCGGAAGTAACGCTGCTTTTCAGCGGGATGCTCTTCACAGCCGCCACAAAGCCGTCAAAGACGGCGCGGGACGAATAGGTTGCGCCCGAAATAGTGTCGATGACAGTGCGGTCATTCGGTGTCTTTGCACCGGTGTTGAGGGCGGTGGGAATAGTCGGGCTCGTCTCACCGCTGACCGTGCTCAGCAGCGGCACCAACACAGTAAGAGGCATGTCGATGATTTTGGTCTTCTTATAGCCAAATTGTGCCTCGGCATACTCGAGGAACTGGTCGAGGTCCAAGCCTGCCAAAAACGCGTTGAGTTGGTGGCCGACGCCGATATTTTTGCCTGAGACGCCATAGCCAAACAGCGCACGCTTCAGGTAGGTGCTGTTTTCGGCTGCGCTGTACTTCTTGGTTGGGTCCACCACGCCGTCTGCGTCGCCCTTGACCGAGCTCACGCCCACAATCTCGCCATCTGCAACTTCAACGGTAACGGCCACGTAGTAGGTGGAATAGCTGCCGTCGGAGTCGTTGTAGCCGTAGCCGGTGTAGGAGCCATCCACATAGCCTTCCTCGGCAACGGGGATGTCGGCCGAAGGCTCGATGCTGATCACTTCTTCCTCTTCTTTTCCGCCAGCCGCAGGCTCAACGCTTGTGTCAGCTGGGATTTCTATGGAAGCGGTCAAGCTGCCAGAGGCGGCGGAAGCCTTCTTCAGCGCGTCGTAGTAGGAATTCAAAATCGACTTGCAGGAATAGGTAGCGCCACTGACCACGTCGATGTTGCTGGTGATTGTGCCCTGCTTGGCATCGGCCAAGATCTGAGAGATGGTGCCCGTGTAGGACTTCGAGCCCAACGTGCGGCCGTAGGCAGCCCACTGCAAATAGGGGTCGTTTTCGGTTTGATAGGTGCCCAAGTTGGCGGAACCTTCGTTGCCGGTGCCGCTTCCGTGAACATTTGAGATGTTGGTGACCTTGCCACCCGAAATGGTCACATCCAGGCCAAGGTAGTAGTCGAAGATATCCGACTCGGTGCACCGTGCATAACCACGATAGGTACCGTCTGCAAGTTTGTCAGCTGAAACACCAGAGGCAGCAGCTGAAGTCTCGGCACTGAACGACGCCTCGGTTGCGTTAGCCTCGGCGTTGGCCTCCTCAATTGCCGCAGCATCGATTGCTCGAGAAAGCTCATCGGCTGTGGTGTCTTGCGTGGTGGCATAGGCCGATTCGTCGAAGACCAACGGCGAATAGCCGTTAACGGCAGTGACCACTGCTGCAGAAACCACAGCGGCCGGAGCCAAAAACCACACCGGGCTTTGCTGCACGCGTCGCATCAAACGCGCAAACAGACTGTTCTTATCGTGGAGCATGAAGCTCACCTTTCACACAAACTTCCCTTCCAATCGCCCCCTCCCCGGCGCCGGCCAAATATGGTGCGACGCCTTGCGCCGCATACAGGCGCGGCACCTTTGGGGCGCCGCACCGGGTTTCCCGAAGCGGGCGGGCCGCCTCTAGCCCAGGATGGCCTGGACGAAGGCGTCGCGCAGGGCCTGCGGGACGGCCGCCGTGCCGCCGAAGAACTCGACGGAGCTGACGGACGCCTTGCTGCCGGCCACGACCTTGACTGCGCCGGAGTTGTCCGCGCCCTCGGCGCCGTTGACCGTCAGAAGCACGCTGCCGGTCTTGCCCAGCAGAAAGCCGCTGGCAAGCGCGTCCGGGAAGTTCGCGCCGGTGGCGATGCCGACCGTCGAGGCGCTGAAGCCGTCCTGCTGCAGCGCCCACGTGGCGATGGCCTGCGAGGTGGCGTAGCGGTCGGAGCCGGCGAGGCGGGTGACGTTCGCAGCACCCACGGCGCTCTCCAGCTCGGCCTGGACTGACCCGCTGACCACGGCGTCGCCGCCGGCGATCACCACGGAGTTGCACTTGGCGAGCACGGCCTTGGCCTGCGCGCTCAGGGAGCCGGCCTCGCCCTTCTTGACCAGGATGACCGGCAGTTTGTTGGCAGAGGCATAGGAGCTGATGGCCAGGGCGTCGGCGAAGTTGTCGCCGGTTGCCACGATGGCGGTGGTGCCCCAGCTGCCCTCGCCGGCCTTCAGGATCTCGTCGTTGGTGGCATAGCGGTCGGAGCCGTAGACGCGGCTGACGCTGCCCCACTTGCTCAGGGCCGTAGCGCAGCCCTCGCTAATGGCGCTGTCGCCGCCGGCGATGATGATGTCGAGCTTGCCGCCGTAGGCCTCAACCATCTTGTCGAGGGCATCGGCAGTCGCCTGCTGCACCTCGTCGGTGTTGCACAGCAGCACCGGGTAGTCCTTGCTGCCCGCCAGGCCGGAGGCAGCCAGGGCGTCGGGGAAGTTGCCCGCGTTGGCAATGATGACGCCGGCGTAGCCCTCGGGCTGCAGGGCCAGGGCCTCGTCGATGACGGCGGCGCTGGTCTCGTAGCGGGTCTCGCCGGAGATGGAGACCTCGATGCGCTCCTCGGCCTCGACCAGCTCGTCGATGTTGGTCACGAAGCCGCGCACGTCGGTGCTGAGGGCGTCGTAGGCGCTGCGCGCCGCAACGATGTCGGCCGCGCAGGAGATGTTGTCGATGGCGTCGATAACAGCCGGGACCTTTGCCATCTCTGCAAGGTCATACACAACCGTCAGGGTGCCATGGCCAATGGTGTAGGTCAGAGCCATGTGGGTGATCTTTTTGTTGTTGGCGGTAACGACAATCGGAGCCATGCCATCTGTGGAGTCGTAATCAACGGTAATGTCGCCGCTGATGTCTTTGAAGTCCGGCCAGCCCTCGGAATAAATCGGGTCGCCGTCGTCTTCCTCATAGCCGACGATGGACTTCGGGCTGTATTCCTGCAGCGGCGCATAAGAGCTCTTGCCCTTTGCCATCGCCAAAATCTCGGAAGTGGAAACTTCACCGTCGATTGCGTAGGTGGTGATCTTGTCCATGGTGGTGCCATGCATTGCCATACGGTCCTCGCCATAGGGCAAAATGTTGGTCAAGACATACTCGCCGTTATCGTTGACCTCAACATAGGAGCGGTCCTTCGGCTCGGCATTGACGTCTGCTTCGCAATCCTCGCCCTCATCAATCAGCATCTTGACGTTGTCGGCAACGCTGCTGATGTAGCCATCCGCATAGGCAGCGTTCAGTGCCTCAATAAAGGGCTCAGAAGTCTTGGTTGCGCCAGAAACGGTGTCCAGGTCGTCAATCTCGCCTTCGGCCTCGAAGTCACTTTGCAGCTGCTCGTTCCAAGAAGCCAGCTCGCGCTGAAGCACGATGGTAGCCATGACCCACGACCACTTGTTGCGGTTGGTGTCGGCCATGCTGTTGCTCCAGTTGATGTCATCAGGATCACTCACCCAGGTAGTGGCCGGGATGGAATCGATGTATTTGTTGGCAACGCTGGAAGAATCTGTGTCGATATTGCCGCTTGCATCCACTGCAAAATAGGTGTTGAACTTCAGCGACGACTCAGCACCGATGCTGAAGCACACGCACACAACATTGACGTCTGCGGGAACATTCTTCAAGCCGCCGTTGGTGTAATCCCAATCGTTATAGGTTGACGTTGCACCACGACCGCTGCCAGTGGAGGTGGTTTCGGCCTTGACAGCAGTAGCATTGCCATCTGCATCAACGCTGTAGTAGCTCAGTGCAGAGAAGGAGACACCGTAGTTGTTGGTGTCTTTGATGGTAGGGATGATGAGCCCGTCGCTCTTGTTAACCTCGAAGCTGCAGCCGTCGGGCAGGTAACCCTCCACAGGGTCCATGCTCTTGGCAATGTTCTTATAGCCCCAGGAGCCAGCAAATGTGTCGTTTTCGCTGGTCAGGTTTATCTTGGTGACCTTGCCGTTTTCATCAAAGGTGATGTGGGTGGTCAAGCCATATGCCTGGTAGTGGCTTAAGTCGCTGTGTGCGATGCCGGTGTAGGAGATAGTCTTAGTGCCATCGCCATTGTCTACAAGCTCGCCCGTCTTCAGCTCGCCATTCCATGAGTCGCCGGAGGCATCGGAGCTGCCAGTCATGACGGCTTTGTCCGTGTCAGTTGCGGGCGCGTAGTTTGCCAGCGCCAAAGCAGGCACCATCAGGGCGCCAACTGCACCTGCCAAAAGAATCCTGGTGGTTTTCGAACCAAGCGCTTTTAGCTTGGATGCATTGGGTTTAATATGCATATGTCTCTCGCTTTCCTGTTGGTCTGGATGCCCACACCAACAGGTAGCGTGGACACCCCATTTACTGGACTTTCCGTGTGCTACGCCAATAGATGCACGGGAAGCCCTTTTTTGTTAGCTTACGCTAACTTTGCTCTGGCATGGTATCAGATTTATTTACGTTTTTGATAGAAGAGTTTGCAAATGCTAACTATTCTTTTTCCAGATTAATACACCACAAAAAAGCAGGAGGGCCCCGTCGAAAGCCCTCCTGCCTCGCATGTTGATATGCCTGTAAAAACTAGACCTGAGCTGCCTCGATGATCTTGCAGAAGTCTTCCACACTCATGGCACCCAAGTCGCCCTCATGGCGCTCGCGCACAGAAACCTGGCCGTTGGCAATCTCTTGATCGCCCATAACCAACGCATACGGAATCTTTTGCTGCTGATATTTGGCAACTTTGACGCGCATGGGCTCGTTTTGGCTGTAAATCTCAACGCGGCCACCCACAGCCTCCAGCTTGGCCTTCAACTCCTTGGCGGCATCCAAGTGGCGGTCGGCAATGGGGATGATGGCCACCTGCACCGGGCTGAGCCACAGGGGCAAAGCACCGCTGTAGTGCTCGATGAGGATGCCTAAGAAGCGCTCGATGGAGCCGAACAGTGCACGGTGCAACATGAACGGGCGGGCAACGTCGTTATCGGCGGTGCGATAGGTCATGTCGAAGCGCTCAGGCAGGTTGAAGTCCACCTGGATGGTGGAGCACTGCCAGGTGCGGCCGATGGCATCCTTGACCTTGATGTCGATCTTGGGGCCATAGAAGGCGCCGTCGCCTTCGTTGATTTCATAGGGTAAGCCCCGGCGATCCAGCGCCTGACGCAGTGCATCGGTTGCCAGCTCCCACATGTCATCGCTGCCGATGGATTTTTCGGGACGGGTGGAAATCTCGGCCTCATATTCAAAGCCGAACTCCTTCATGATGCCATCGGCCGTGTCCAAAATGGCGCAGACCTCATCGACCACCTGCTCGGCAGTGCAGAACACGTGGGCGTCGTCTTGCGTAAAGCCGCGGGCACGCATCAAGCCGTGCACCGCACCGCTCATCTCGTGGCGGTAGACGGTACCGAACTCAAAGTAGCGTACCGGCAGGTCACGGTAAGAGTGGATGTCGTTCTTATAGAGGATCACGTGGCCCGGGCAGTTCATGGGTTTGACGCCATACTCCTGCATGCGCGGCTGCTCGTCGGTGCCCTCGTTGATCTCGAAGAAGTACATGTTCTCTTTGTAGTAGCCATAGTGGCCCGAGGTCTTCCACACATCGGACTTATAGACGTGCGGGGTGATGACCTCCTCATAGCCGCGGCGGTAGAGCTCTTTGCGCAGCCACTCCTGCATCAGGCGGATGATGCGCGCGCCCTTGGGCAAATACAGCGGCAAGCCCGTGCCAGCGGAGTCGTCCATCATGAAGATGCCCAGCTCACGGCCAAGTTTGCGGTGGTCGCGTTTCTCGGCCTCCTCAAGGCGGGTCAAATAGTCCTTCAAATCTTTCTTGTTAAACCAAGCCGTGCCATAGATGCGCTGCAGCTGCTCGCGCTCGGCATCGCCTTTCCAGTAGGCACCGGAAACCTTCATCATCTTGAAGCCCTTGGCGTCAATCTTGCCTGCACTGGGGATGTGCGGGCCGGAGCACAGGTCAACAAAATCGCCGTGACGATAGATGGTGATGACGGTGTCGGCGTCGAAGTCGTCGATATGCTCGAGCTTCAGGCGCTGGTCAGCAAAAATCTCCTTTGCCTGCTCGCGGGTGACAACTTCGCGCACGAAAGGTTCGTCGGCCTTGATGATCTCCTTCATCTTGGCCTCGATAGCCTCAAAATCTTCGTTGCTCACCGTGCGGGAAAGCGCAAAGTCATAAAAGAAGCCGTCCTCGGTCTCAGGGCCAAAGCCAATCTGTGCGCCGGGGAACAGAGTCTGCACAGCCTCGGCCATGATGTGTGCGCAGGAGTGGCGCATGATGCCCAAAGCCTCAGGGCTTCTATTGGTGATGATTTCGATTGCGGCACCATCTGAAACTGGTGCGGTGAGATCGGCAAGCTCGCCGTTGATCTTGCCTGCCAGCGCGGCCTTTGCAAGCCCCGAGCCGATGGAAGCGGCTACATCTGCCAGCGTTGCCCCCTGCTCAAGCTCCTTAACCGAGCCGTCCGGAAGCGTGACACTAATACCCATAACAAGGTTCCTTTCTGCCCTCGTCTCGGAAACAAACCGAGTAGGGACTTTAAACAAGACGGGCTTGGGAACAGACCAAGTCCGCAACAACAAAACGCAGACGATTCTAGCACGCAGGCAACTGAATGAAAGCGACGAGAGCCTTCTTTATGCCAGCAGGGTTGCAACGCCCAGTTGGCTGCAGAGGCCGGCAAGATGTTTATCCAGGGTGACCAGCGTAGCGCCCGTGCGGCGAGCAAGAACAACGTAGGTCATGTCGTAGACACTGTGGTCAAGACGGCAGGCCTCCCGCAGGGCTTCTCCAGACAACCTTTCAGTTTTAACGATCACACTTGGCATTGCCGAAATGCGCTCAAATGCTTCTACTGCCTTATCGGCCTCCCACTGGCCAGCATGCACATACTTCCAGACAGCATTGGCAGCTTCGGAATAAAAAAGCGAGGGAACGATTTTCGTGCTTTCAGATTCCAGCTGCGCTAAGAGCTCTATTCCCTTTGCAGTCCCTCGGGCCATCTCAACTGCTGCGCTGCAATCCAAAACGATCATCGCTCACCTCTCATCTTGTTGATCATGGCTGCCGTGTCTGCAAGCTCACCAGTTATCTCAGGCATGGGGTTAGCCTCTATCCGTTTGCGCAGAGCCTCCCAACCGTCCTTTAGCTGCACGTGCGCATACTCGTAGCGCCCGAAGGGGTTTTCATAGCTTTCAGCCTCGATAATGAACGGCTCGCGGGCCACGGCGCCGTCATGCTTCAAATACTCCTGGACGATATAGATGATCTCTTTGGAAATACTGCGCCCATCAGCAACAGCCCGCTCCTTCAGGCCCTCATAAATATCCTCGGGCATATCCCGCACTTGCACCGGTGGCATAAGCGCCTCCTTTCTTATGCATGCATTTTGCATGCATATTGCATAGTAATGATTATCAAAGACGGGCGCAACAAAAAAAAAGGAACCCCCTAGCGGAGGCTCCAAGTTCTTTGTTCTACCTGCGGTTTTCTTGCTTGGTCGTCTAGGCCGAATGTGGGTTTTCGCGGATGTCTTTGGGGGCATCATTTAATGTCCAGCCGTACTGCTCGCCACCCTCGCCGGCATCGCGGGCAATGAGCTCGTCAAGGGGCTTGCGCAGCTCTATGAGTTGCTCGGTTAGCGCCTGAATGCGCTCGGAAGGGTCGTGCTCGCGGATGGCGTCGTTAATACGGGTGTTCAAAATGCGCAGTTCATAAACAGTCTCGTGGCCAACCAGCACGGCATAGCGGCTCAAATCGGCCACGGTGCGCTGCACTAGTTCAATTGCCTCGTTTTCCACCACACGCTCAGCGCGGGCAGCATCATCGGCCTGCTTGGCCTGGCGGGCCTGCTCGATGATGGCCTCCACCTCCTGAGCAGAAAGCGTGTTCGAGGCGTTGACAGTGATCTGGCGCTCCACCCCGCTGATAGCCTCGCGGGCAATAACGCTGACGATGTTGTTGGCGTCCACCGCGATGATGATTTCTACCCGCACTTTGCCAGCAGGGCGAGCAGGCAAGTCTTCCAACCTGAACTCGCCCAAGAGGATGTTGTCGCGGGCCATGCCGCGCTCGCCCTGGTAAAGCTTCACGCGCACTGCCTGTTGGTTATCTTCAGTGGTGGAGAAGAACTCAGAGACTTGTGTGGGGATGGGCGTGTTGCGGGCGATGAGCGGCGTCATCAAACCGCCTTGGGTTTCGATGCCCAGTGAAAGCGGTGTGGCGTCTACCAAACTGACGCCGCTGACCTCACCGGTGAGCAGCCCGCCCTGGATGGCAGCACCAAGGGCAACCGCTTCATCGGGGTTAATGGAGGTATTGGGCACAAGGCCGGTCCACTGCTGGATGGCCTCGCGCACCATGGGCATACGTGTGGACCCACCCACCAAGACTACTTCGTTGAGGCCGCCCTCTAGCTTGGCTGCCGCACGCATGACCTCCATCACCGGCGTGTAAAGCCGGCGCAGCAGCTGGTTTGAGAGTGCTGTGAACTTGCTGCGGGTAAGCTCCAGCTCGAACGAGGCGGCTCGCTCGTCGCCCAGCGGCACGGCAGGGATGCTTACCGTAACCTCATTTTGGCTGGTCAGTGCTTCTTTTGCTGCAATGGCTGCTTGCCTGAACTGCTGCAACGCATAAGGCTCAAGACGCGGGTCGTAGCCGGTCTCTTTTTTGAACTGCTCAGCCAAAAAGTCGGTGAGTTTGTGGTCCCAGTCGTCGCCGCCCAGATGATTGCTGCCCGCCGTTGCCACCACGCGAAACGCGCCGTCTTCAATGTGCAGCAGGCTGACATCGAAGGTGCCACCGCCCAAGTCGAAGATCATAACGTTGGTGCAAAGCGTTGGGTCGCCCAACCCATAGGCAAGCGCAGCGGCGGTGGGCTCGCTGATAATGCGCAACACATTAAGCCCCGCCAGCTTTCCTGCTTTGCGGGTGAACAGGCGCTGAGCATCGTTGAAGTAGGCAGGAACTGTAATCACCGCATCGGTAATTTCTTCGCCAAGCTGCGCTTCGGCATCTGCTTTGAGTTTCTGCAGGATGAGCGCCGATATCTCCTGTGGGGTGAAATCGGTGCCATCGGCGCCAGCCAGGTTGTAGCCGCCCATCCAATAGGCGCCCTCCTCGGCCGTAGCCTCAGTCATCATGCGGGCGATATCGTCCATGCTGCGCTCGAAGGTCTTGATGCGCACATTCACGCCGCCATCGGCACTGCGCCCCGTGGAATACGCAACCGCCTCGCGGTCGCTTTTCACGCTGTCAAAGGAACAACCAATGAAGCGCTTGATGGAGGTGATGCAGGTCAGCGGTGATGTTTTGGCCTGGGCCAAAGCAGCCGAGCCAACTTTAGCATCGGCAGCATCTTCAGTGGTAAAAAGCACGGCCGAGGGCGTGATGCGCTCGCCTTGGGCATTCAAGAGAATGCGGGGCTCACCATCTTCAATAATGGCCATGGCGGAGTTGGTGGTGCCTAAGTCAATGCCTAAAACATGGCCCATTGTTTAGCGCTCCAGCCCCAAGTAAACCGCCTTGACCTCGCCTGCGATGGTGATGGAGCCTGTGGCAATAACGTCTTTGCCGGTGAGCTCGTCAAGCGCTTCGGCAACCGTGGGCACATTGCTGATCTCCAACCCAAGAGGCAACGCCGGCGAAGCTGCAGCCACGCCCGTGACGATACCTGCCAGCTTGCCTGCAGAAATGGCACGAGGGCTTGAGGATGCCGTGCACACAATCTTGCTAAACAGCGGCACCAGTGCCTCGCACACACCCTGCACATCCTTATCGGCCAGCACGCCCAACAGCAGCGTAGGCCGCGTTGCAGGGTCGGGCCAGCGCATAGAAATCTCTGTAGCCAGCACCTGGCACGACTGTGGGTTGTGGGAGGCATCGATAAGCAGCAGCGGCTTGGCGCGCAGTGTTTCAAAGCGCCCCGGGATTTGCAGATGACAGAAGGCGTCTTCAAGCTCTTTAGCAGTAAAGACATGGTTAAACAGCGTCTGTGCCGCCGTCACTGCAGTAACAGCATTCATGCTCTGATAGGCCGGCATATGGCCCAAGTAGCCAAAGAGCTCGTCGCGCAAAAACGGGTTAACGTCCACCACAGGCGCGCCGACGCGCTCAGCCTGTTCAACAAAGATGTCGCGCTCAACGAGGTTTTCAGCCAAAACAGCGGTGCTGCCTTCCTTGATGATGGCAGCCTTCTCTGCCGCCACCTGTGCAGTGGTGTCGCCGAGGATGGCCGTGTGGTCTAACCCGATACCGGTGATAACCGAGACCTTTGGGCTGCAAACGCTGGTGGCATCCCAGCGGCCGCCAAGCCCGCACTCAAGCACTGCCACTTCAACACCCTCACGGGCAAACAGCCACAAGGCACCCGCCGTCAACAGCTCAAACTCAGTGGCCTCCAACCCGCACGCTTGAGCCGCATTGCAAGCTGCCTCGATGGCATCGGCAAAGTGCTGGTCGCTGACTACCACACCATCAATCTCCATGCGCTCGGGGTAGCGCACCAGCTCCGGGCTGGTGTAAAGCGCCGTGCGCTTGCCAAAGCTGCGGCTCAAAGCCGCCGTCATACGGGTGACCGAAGTCTTGCCGTTGGTGCCTGCCACCTGCACGCAGGTGTAGGCATCTTGGGGGTTGCCCATGGCCGCACACATCTTCTTGATGGGCTCCAACGACGGGTCAATCCCAAACTTCAATGCACCCTCTAGTGCTTCTAGCGCTTCTGCATATTGCATGAAAACTCCCTCCGTAAGTGATGTATCCCATAATAGCGCGTTGCAGCCGACCGCTGCCGGAGCACGGCGACGCGCCTGCATTCAGGGCTCCGCTCGAATGCGCCTCTCAGGTTCACCGCTGCGCGGCAGCTGCGGAACTCGCGCCCTTCGGGCGCTCAAACAGTCCTCGCTCCCGCCGCGCGCTTCTTTGGCTGTGCTGCGCATTCATGCAGGCGCGCCGCCGTGCTCCGGCAGCTCCCACCTGAATAAAAAAGGCAGGCATGCGTATGCACACCTGCCTTATCTTTGCTGCTATTTGCGCTCTACAGCATCAGTTTGCAGATTGCCTCGTTGAAGGCGCTGGGGTCATCGATCTCGAGGCCTTCAGCCTGCAAGGCCATGTAGTGCAGCAGCACCGTGTACTCGCTGACCTTTTCGGCGTCGTCTGCCTCATAGGCCTCCAGCACAGCCTTGACCACGGGGTGTTCCATGTTCAAGTCGAGTACGCGCTCAGCCTTGGGCGCTTCCTCGGCGTTGGGCAGGCTCTGGAAGTATTTCTCCATGGCCAAGCTCACCGGGCCGTCGGTGCTGATGCAGGCCGGGCCCTCAATGGGGATGGTGGTGGCGCCTACGCGCACAACCTTGCCGCTCAAAACCGCTGCCATATCGGCAAACAAGTCGGCGTTCAGAGCCGCTTGGCGCTCGGCCTCGTGCTTTTCTTCCTCGGTCTCGAGCTCAAGATCGCCGCTGGCAACATTGACGATGCTCTTGCCGCCGTAGGTGTTCATGGTCATCAAGCAGAACTCGTCAACATCGGCGCCGCACAGCAGCACGTCAAAGCCCTTGTTGGTGACGGCCTTCACATTGGCCGTCTTGGCCAAGCGCTCAGGCGTGTCGCCGCTGGCAAAATAAATCTGGTGCTGGTCTTCAGTGGCGGCGATGTTGTACTCGTCGAAGGTAATCATGCGGTTTTCCAGCGCGGACGGGAACATCAGCAAATCCTCAAGCAGCTCGCCCTTGGCGCCATAGGAGGAATAGATGCTGTATTTGAAGCTGTGGCCATAAATGGCATAGAGCTTCTCATATTCCTCGCGGTCGTCATCGCGGATGTTGGCAAACTCATTTTTAATCTTCTTCTCGATGCGGCGCTCAATGGCAGCCAGCTCGCGGCTTTGCTGCAGCGTCTCGCGGGAGATGTTGAGGCTCAAATCAGGCGAGTCGATGACGCCCTGCACAAAACCGAAGCAATCCGGCAGCACGTCCGCGCACTTCTCCATAATCATGACGTTGGAGCTGTACAGCGCCAGGCCTTTTTGGAATTCCTTGGAATACATGTCGCGGGGCGGCTCCGCCGGGATGAACAGCAGTGCATCATAGGTGATGTTGCCCTCGGCGTGGATGCTGATGATGCGGGCAGGGTCCTTGGTCTCGTGGAACTGGGCCTTATAAAACTCGTTGTACTCCTCATCGGTGACCTCGGAGCGCTTCTTGGTCCAGATGGGGATCATAGAGTTGATGGTCTCGATGGAGGTCTCGGTGGTGTATTCCTGCTTCCAATCGTCGCCTGCGTCTTCCGGTTTGGGCACCGGCACCGTCTTGGAGGTTTCCATAACGATGGGGTAGCGCACATAGTCGCTGTAGCGCTTAATGAGGTTTTGCAGCGCGCGGGGGTTCATAAAGCGGTCATAGTCAAACTCGTCGTTGCTTTCACGCACACTTAGGATGACGGTGGTGCCGCGCTCGTCGCGCTCACCTTCGGTGATGGTGTAGCCGTCCAGGCCATCGCTTTCCCACACATAGGCCTGCTCAGTGCCATAGGCCTTGGAGATAACCTTCACATGGTCGGCAACCATAAAGCTGGAGTAGAAGCCCACGCCGAACTGGCCGATGATGTCGACCTCTTCGGCCTCCTTGACCTCGTCATCGCTCTTGAACTCCAAAGAGCCAGAGTGGGCGATGGTGCCCAGGTTCTTTTCCAAGGAATCCTTATCCATGCCAATGCCGTTATCAGACACGGTGATGGTGCGAGCCTCAGGGTCAACATCAACGCGAATGTTGAGTTCGCTGCGGGTCAGGGTGTTATCGCCGGCCTTCATAGCGGCCATGTACACCTTGTCCAATGCGTCAGAGCCATTAGAGATGAGCTCACGCAAAAAGATTTCCTTGTTGGTGTAAATCGAGTTGATCATCAGGTCCAGCAAGCGCTTGGACTCAGTTTTAAATTTGCGCATAAGATGCCTCCTTATCTTTCAGACAGATAAGGATTCTATGCGCTGGCACCAAGAGCCGCTACCCGTTGTCACAGAAGCGTAACCCGTACGGCAACCTTGCGTTTTGGAACGAAAAAGCGCCTCCCCACATGGAGAGGCGCTTTTCCAGAATTTACAAATGCAGTCTACGAACGCTTGAAGAAGTTGAGAATGCGCGCAAACAGACCCAGTTTCTCAGGCTTTTCTTCCTCAACAAGCTGGATGTTGGTCGTCTCAGGCGCTGGCTCGGGTGCTGGCTCGGGCTCGGCCGGGGCAACCGCCTCTGCAACAGCTTCAGCCACTGCATCGGCTGCAGAAGCGGGCTCAGGCTCAGCCACCGGCTCGGGCGCCGACACAGCCACAGGCTCGCTCTCAACAGCAGGTTCGGCCTGCTGCAGCTGCGCCTCGAACTCGTCTTGTTGGGCGCTCAAGCGCTCAACCTCAGCAGCACGCTGCTCATGGGAAAGGTCAAGGTGATGGCGCTCATCTGCTCGCTTGGCAGCCTCTTCAAGAGTAGCCTTGGCACGGGCATCGGCCGCTTGGGCAATCAAAATCTCATGGGCCTCGCGGCGCGGCTCGCCCTCAACGGCCAACTCGCCTAGTGCGGTATAGGTCTTGTCGGCCTTCAGTTCGCGCAGCTTTGAGTTGTCAGAAAGGCACGTGCTCAGATAATCGATGATCTGCTGTTTGATGGTGCTGTCCAAAATGGGCCAGGCAATCTCAACGCGCTTGTCCATGTTGCGCGTCATCAAGTCTGCGCTGGAAAGGAACAGGCGGCAATCCTCAACGGGGCCAAACCCATAAATGCGGCTGTGCTCAAGCAGCCTGCCCACGATGCTGACCACTCGCACGTTTTCGGTGTAGCCAGCAACGCCTGGCACCAAGCAGCAGATGCCACGCACAAATAACGTGATGGGCACGCCTGCCTGGGAGGCCTCCACAATCTTGTTGATGATGTCGAGGTCGGTGACGGAGTTGGTCTTAAAGAACAGGCCGCACGCCTCGCCTGCCTGGGCTTTTGCAATCTCGCGGTCGGCCATCATCAAGATCAACGGCTTAATCTGCAGCGGGGCTACACGCATGATGTCATACTCGTTAGAGACGTTTTCCAAACTCATATTGCGGAAGAATTTCACCGCATCCTTGCCGAAGGCCTCATCGCTGGTGATGAAGGAGAAGTCGGTGTAGAGCTTGGCGGTCTTTTCGTTGTAGTTGCCGGTGCCCAGCTGCGTGATGTATTGCAATCCATCGGGCCCTTGGCGGGTAATGGCGCAAATCTTGGAGTGCACCTTGTAGTCGTGGAAGCCATAGATGACGTTGCAGCCGGCCTCCTCAAAACGCTGCGACCACACGATGTTGTTGCTCTCGTCAAAGCGGGCACGCAACTCAAACAAGGCGGTAACTTCCTTGCCGTTTTCAGCAGCGGCAATCAAAGCCTCGGCCAAATGCGATTGGCTTGCCAAGCGGTACAGCGTGATCTTGATGGAGATGACGTTGGGGTCAACGCTTGCCTCGCGCAGCAGCTGCACGAAGGGGTCCATGCTCTCATAAGGATAGGAGAAGAGCAGCTCCCGCTCCAACGCCTGCTCAAGCACGGGGCGGTTGGGGTCAACCTCTGCTGCCCATTGGGGCGTAAACGGTGTGTTCAAGAGCTTGGCCTGCTGCTTTTCATTGAGATAATCACCCAGAGCGTAGGTAAAGCTCAAGTTAAGCGGAGCCGTGGTCACAAAGTGCATGTGCTTGCGCAGACCCAAGCGCTTGAGCAGCAGCTTTTCAACGGTCTTTGAACCGAAGGGGCGCTCGCTTTCAAGGCGCACCGGTGCCAAGCGTGTGCGCTTCTTCAAGATGCGCTTCATGAACTCGCGGTAATCAGCATCCTCGGCCTCGTCAATGCCCTCAATGACATCGATATCAGCGTTGCGCGTAACGCAAATAACGTTGCTGTCCGTGACGGTGTACATGGAAAAGACCTCGGGCGCGGCCATCTCGACCACGTGCTCCAAAAGAATGAACTGAAAACCCTTGCCCGGCAGTTTGACGATGCGCTCGCCTTTGCGCGGCATCGGGATCAAACCCAGCGTCACGTCTTTAGCGCCAACATTTTTATTGCTGTCTGAGTTCTTGTTCTTAGTAACCTTCACTGAGGATTTATCGACAGGCTCAACAACGCGCACGACCACATACAAATCGCCATTCTCAAGATGCGGGAAGGGGTGGCGCGTGTTGATGATCTGCGGGGAGAGGAATGGCACCACGTTAACGCGGGCATATTCCATAACATATTCGCGCTGCTCATCGCTTAAGTCTTCTGGGCGCAAGTGGCACACATCTTCCTTGGCAAGCTCTGCACGCAAGTTCTCGTAGGCCTGCTCCTGGATGGGGTACAGCTCATGGCAACGCTCATAGATAGCGTCGAGCTGCTCAGTTGGTGTCATGCCTGTCTTTGAGTCCAGCGGGGGCTTTTTCACCAATGCAAGGTCGGTGAGAGAGCCCACACGCACCATGAAAAACTCGCGCAGGTTGCTCCAGAAAATAGAGACAAAGTTCAAACGCTCAATCAGCGGAACCGCCTCATCGTTGCCCTGATCGAGCACGCGCAGGTCAAAATCAAGCCAGGATAGCTCGCGATTTTGGAGATAGGGCTGTGGCCCTTTCCCGAGCCCATTTTCTACAGCGATATCAAGTGTCTCTTGCGTCATGATGCTTCCCCCTCGCTTTAATAACGCACGTCTAGTTCAAACGCGCCTCGAGGGCGTCGTTGATGGTGCGCAACGCCTTGATGCGCGCATATTGTTTGTTGTCGCTTTCAAGAATTGTCCAGGGCGCATAGGTGGTAGACGTCAAGCGGAACATGTCTTGAATTGCCTCGGCGTACTGCGGGTTCTTCTCGCGGTTGCGCCAGTCTTCATCGGTAATCTTCCATTGCTTTTGCGGGTCTTCTTGGCGCGCCTTGAAGCGGTTGAGCTGCTCATCTTCGCTGATGTTGACCCAGAACTTGATGAGAATGGCGCCCCACTCGATCATGTCGCGCTCAAACTCGTTGATCTCGTCATATGCACGCGACCACTCCTCGTGAGAGGCCAGGCCCTCAACGCGCTCCACCAAAACACGGCCATACCAGCTGCGGTCATAAATGCCCACATGGCCCGCCTTGGGAAGACGCGTCCAGTAGCGCCACAGGTGTGGGTGTGCCAGCTCGGCCTTGGTCGGCGCCGGGCTCGGGAAGATGTTGTATGCACGGGCGTCAAGAGCCTGGGCAACACGCTTGATGCTGCCACCCTTGCCGGCTGCATCCCAGCCTTCAAACATGAGCATCATGGGCACACGCTGCTGATACATCTGCAACTCAAGGTTGTGCAGCAGCTCCTGCTCCACCTCCAGCTGCTCGCGGTAGTCATCCAAGTTCAACACCAAGTCGTGCTCGACGTTTTCAAGCAGCGGGTAATCCGGTGTGATGGGGTACCTGCTCAAAGCAGGGGCAGCACCTTCGGTCACCTTCGGCTGAGCATCCTTTTCGCGCTTAGCCTCCAGTGCGGCCTGCATCTCGCTTACCAGCGTGCGGGCGATATCGAGGTTGGCGCCGCGTTTGTCTTCGCCATTAAGCACGTGCCACGGCGCAAAGGTGTAGTCGGTCTGCTCGAGCATGTAATCTTGCAGCTCATAGAAAGCGTCGTATTCGCCCAGGTTCAAAATCTCGCGCTCGCTGAGCCAGCGCACATCGGAGTTGGCGTAGCGGTCCATTAAGCGATCAAACTGCGTCCGCGCCGTGATGTGAGCAAAGAATTTGATGACCACATAGCCGTTATCGGTCAAGGCACGTTCAAACGACTCAATGGATTCCAAGCAAATGTCTAAACGGCTGTGGCCGTTAAGATCTTCGCGAGGCTTCATGGCGGCCTTCACCAGCTTCTTTGCCCCCACGCGCGGGTTCTCTGCCTTCTTTTTAGCCTTAGCGAGGTGGCGCTCGTGCTCAGTCTCGATAATCTGCTCGACGCCAGCGTGATACCAGCCGCAGTCATAAAACGTGACGGTGCCACGCTCGCCAAGCGCTTGCCAAAACTCCTTCATCAACGGGTCAAAGCTTGTAACCCCGGTCTCAAGACGAGAGAAGAGCTCCGTTTCATCGGCAGGGCGGTCTTTGGTCAAATGAACAGACGTAGCACGGGCGTCCATCAGATAGAGCAGGTCGGAAAGCCTGCTGCCCTTGCCGGCACCATCCCAGCCTTCAAACAGCACCACAAAGCCGACCTGCGCTTCGCGGGCCTGCTGTTGCAAAAGAACGAGCTGATCCATCAGAGCTTTGCGCTCTTCTTTGTAGCCCTTCTTTTTGGTCTTCTTCTCGGCGAAGTCAATGCGCTCAAGCATATGCTTGCTCCTCTCTCACAAGGTGGCCACCTTGTAGTTTTCAGTCACCTTTGATTCTATAGGAAACTGTCTTTATATGTGAAAACGATTAACGCAAAAATACGGGCAGAACCCTCAGGTGGGCTGCCCGTATTTTTGCTGTTCGCTACAGGTTATTCGCCATCAAAAAGGGGCGTTGAGAAATAGCGCTCTGCGGTGTCGGGCAGCAGCGTAACCACCGTCTTGCCAGCACCCAACTCGCGGGCCAGGCGCACCGCCGCAGCCACATTGGTGCCCGATGAAATGCCGCACATCAGGCCCTCCTCAAAGGCCAGACGGCGCGACATCTCAAGCGCCTCATCGTCAGTGATGATGCAAATGTCATCATAGATGCGCTTGTCAAGGATGGCCGGAATCAAGCCATCGCCAATGCCCATCTGCAGGTGGGTGCCGATGCCGCCACCGCTTAGGATGGCAGCGTTTTCCGGCTCCACCGCCCAAATGCGCACCTGCGGGTTTGCCTCGCGCAAAGCCTGGCCAATACCGCTGATGGTGCCACCGGTGCCAATGCCGCTGCAAAAGCCGTCGATGGTGACGCCTTGCATATCGGAAAGAATCTCTGCAGCCGTGCTTTCCTTTTGGGCGTGGAGGTTGTCGATATTTTCAAACTGTTGTGGGATGTAGACATTCGGGTCTTCGGCTTGCATCTGGCGAGCCAAGGCAATACAGTCGTTGATGCACTTGCCAATATCGCCCTCATCGTGCACCGTCACGACCTCGGCGCCGTAGTGGCGCACCAGCTTGCGGCGCTCCTCACTGACACTATCGGGCATGATGATGCGGGCCTTGTAGCCGCGCACCGCTGCCACCAGCGCCAGGCCCACACCTTGGTTTCCGCTGGTAGGCTCCACAATGATGGTGTCAGGTTTGATGTCGCCGCGCTCCTCGGCACCACGGATCATCCAAGTGGCGGTGCGGGTTTTGATGGAGCCACCTACGTTTAGAGCCTCGAACTTCACCACGATGTCTGCTGCACCCGGCTCACAGATGCGGTTGAGCCTGATGAGCGGCGTGTGGCCAAGTGCATCGATTACGTCCTTGTAGATCATTTACAAAAACCTCATCTCTTCTCAAAAAACGCGTGCCGCTATGCAGCCGCGCCCCTAAAGCGCTTCGCGAATGGCCTGGGCCATAAAGTCCAGCTTCTCCTCGGTCATGCCTGGGTAGACGCCAATCCAAAACGTCTCGCTCATTATACGGTCTGTGTTGCTAAGTTCACCTGCGACGCGGTAGCCTTTGCCGTCAGCGCGCATAGCATCAAAGCAGGGGTGCTTGATGATGTTGCCAGCAAAAAGCCTGCGGGTTTGCACGCCACGCGCCTCAATGGCTTGCGTGATGCTGCTGGCGCTCATGCCAGGCTGTACGCTGATGCAATAGCCAAACCAACTTGGGTCGGAATTGGGCGTAGCCTTTGGCAAGATGAGCTGGTGGCCTCAGACTCAGGCTTTCTGGGAAGCTCAGCAAACCAACGCATCTTCA
>R11__coassemble_572_pt1 | contig 23629 bp, 21 predicted proteins | sample R11__metabat2_low_PE_020 | metagenome-assembled genome bin R11 | reverse complement strand
AATGCTTGCCGTGCGCACTCTATATCAAGCTCGCACCCGCTCGCTATAGCTTCCGTCACCTCATCAAACTCGAGCCCGCGTAAATGGTCATAATACTCCGCCGCGGCCCTCTCTTGCTTGATTAGATTGTCCAGAATTCCGCCAGATGATCTCTCTCTTCTTATGATTTCACCACTGGTCGCATCATACGAAAACGGTTCCTTGAATCGAGGCACCTTATTACCCGTGCCATCAACCGCATATCCAACGAAAAGCCTCCGATAACCTTCCTCGTAGACACCCGGATCGTAATCTGCCAACAGCCCAGCGCCTTGCTCCGGTATCAGCTTGCAGTCGCAGTGTTTGTGCAGCTTCGGCTTGGCGTCCGAGCGGAAGTCGAAGCCCCTGGACGCCATCATGCAGCAGAAGCCGCAGACCTTCGCAGACTGCGGGACGTAGGCGTACTTCACCTTCCTGCCGCAGGTGGCGGCCATCTTCTCGTTGGCGGCGCCGCGGGCCAGCTCGGACACCTTGGCGAGAAGCCGCCTGGCGGCATCGTCTGCGCTTTTCGGCATCAGAGGCCTCCTATCCGGTTGTTCGGGATTGATCAGTTTTGATCAGTTTTGATGTGCCGCAGAAGGCGCTAGGGACACGTTGGGACATTTCTAAGGGGCTGACGAGCATGCGAAAAAGAAAGCCCCACCCGCAAAAACGCAGGTGGGGCACGGTGTCAACTTGGCGCGCCAGGCAGGATTCGAACCCGCGACCGCCGGATTAGAAGTCCGATGCTCTATCCAACTGAGCTACTGGCGCGCATGGCCACCTATTTTAGCGCACTTCCTCTGAGCGCCATGCCCGAATATCACCACAACAAAGCCGCCCTCGGAAATCATCTTCCGAGGGCGGCTTCACACTGTTTTATAGCGACAGCTTAGAACTTCGGATCAACGTTGGGGCACGTCTGCTTGATTGCTGCCACAATCTGGGGCTGAACAATCGCATACTGGTCATCGGCGCACTCAACAGTCATGCGGGAAGCGTTATGGTTGCACAGGCAATAATCAACGCCCTTGATCATCTGCACAGACATCTGCAGCTGAGCGGCTGCCATGCCGTCGGCCAAGCCATACAAGATAACGTCAAACTTCATACTGGTCTCCTCATTTCGCGCCAGCAGAACAGCTGCCAGCTCGTACTCTCTCGGGGTCACACAACCTGTAATGATACAACATCAAAAGTTTTTACGGAACGAGAAGTCAAAGTTCGGCGGCAAGCAGCGCGCTCTACTTTTCCTCAAGCTTCATCTTTTTCACCAGCTCGACAATGTCGTGCACGGCGCCGTCAATCTCGTTTTCAATCTCACGCAACTGCAAAACGGTGTCAGCCACAACCGGGTCAACCACACCTTTGGAGCGGTTTAAGTTTCGACGCAAGTTGTTGTCGATATCAACCAGACGCTTCTTCAAGCCCACCATCTCAAGGCCCATGCGAGCCATGTATTCCGGCGAGGCTTCATCAGCTTGCACACTCTGGTCGTACAAATCCAGCATGTACTGGCTAATGGACTTGCCGGCCGCCGTCGCATCGACCGCGATGCGGTCTTTCATAGTCGGTGAGCACGATATGTTCAGGCGCCCTGTGTGGTATTCGCCCTCTTTTTTCCTGCGAATGGCCATTGGTGCTACACCCTTAGTTGTGGCCCTCGCCAGCCATCATCTGGGTTGCATGCTCAAACTGGTCGAAGATGCCTTCCCAGTTCTCCTCGGCCGCCTTTTTGCTGCCTGGCAAATTGATGATAAGGGTGCGGCCACGCTGAGCTGCGATGGCACGGCTCAACATAGCGCGATGCGTTTTGGTCATCGAATAGGCGCGCATGGCCTCGGCAATGCCCGGAACTTCGCGGTCGCAAACGCTGCGGGTTGCCTCAGGGGTCACATCGCGCAAAGACAGGCCGCTGCCACCGCAGGTCAAAATGATGTCGGCGTTCAAAACGTCTGATGCGTGCACAATCTCATCGGCGATGGCCTCTTGGTCGTCTTTCACCACAACGTGGCTGATGACCTTCCAATCATTCTCTTTGATAAGCTCTGCCAAACGCGCGCCTGCCGTGTCCTCGTCAATGGAGCGCGTGTCGGAGCAGGTAATAATCGAGAATTTGATATCCATGAGCTACTCCCTTGTCCAAAGGCCAGTTTTTCCGCCTTCTTTTCTTAGCAGGCGGATATCGCAGATTTCCATGCCGCGATCAACTGCCTTGCACATGTCATACACCGTCAAAAGCGCAATGGAGACGCCGGTTAAGGCTTCCATCTCGATTCCGGTCTTACCGGTAACGCCAGTGGTCATCGTAGCATGAATGCCCACACGCCCGTCATCACGTTGGCCTGCCTGAACCGGCTCAAGTTCACACTTGGACTTTGTGATGTTTAAGGGGTGGCACATCGGGATAAGGCTTGAAGTCTGCTTGCAGCCCATGATGCCGGCCACGCGCGCGCAGGCAAGCACATCGCCTTTGGCAGCCGTACCGTCAACAATCATGTCGAGCGTGTCTTGGTGCATAAAGATCCAGCCCTCGGCAGTCGCAATGCGCTTGGTGTCGTCCTTCTCAGAGACATCGACCATATTGACCGCGCCCTTTGAATCGACGTGGGTCAAGACGCCACTATCAGCACCCTTAATCTCGGCATTGCCAGCGCTAAGCCCGCCTGGAATATTGTCTGCGCTCATCTTTAACCGCCAATCTGCGACATGCGCCTGTCGGTGCCTTCGCCTTCGTCATCGTGTTCTTCGGGTTTGATGCCAACCGCCTCATAAAGCGCCTTGCGCACGTTGTCTTCGCAGTTGTCACTGCGCACGGCCTCTTTGACATCAATCTCGAGGTCGCTGAACAAGCAAGGCCTGATCTTGCCATCGGCCGTCAAGCGCAAGCGGTTGCACTCGCGGCAGAAATGGTTGCTCATGGCCGTGATGAAGCCCACCGTGCCTTGGGCACCCGGGAACTTGTAATACTTCGCCGGGCCACCACCGCCAGGAGCGTCATCAGCGCTTACCGGCTCCAGCGCGCCAATGCCCTCGGCAGCCGCACGCTCGTTGATAATGCTGCGCAGCTCATCGCTGGGGATGGTGTCAGCCGCACTCCAGCCATCGCCTGTGCCGCCACTGCTTTCACCAACCGGCATGTACTCGATAAAGCGCACGTGCAACGGCCGGTCAATGCTCATCTTGGCAAACGCCAGGAAGTCTTGGTTCATGCTGCGTACGGCCACCGCATTAACCTTCACCGGGTCAAAGCCCGTCTCAAGGGCACTGTCAATCGCGGCAAACACATCCTCAATGCGCCCCAAGCGGGTCATCTGGTGAAACTGTTCGGCGTCCAATGTGTCAAGGGAGATATTCACGCGCGTCAAGCCCGCATCTTTTAACTGTTGGGCCATGCGAGGCAGCAAGATGCCGTTGGTGGTCAAGCTGATGTCTTCAATGCCGCATGCCGCAATATCAGTAATCAGGCTGACGATGCCCTTTTTCACCAGCGGCTCACCGCCGGTAAGGCGCACCTTTGTGATGCCCTCCTGCGCAGCAACCTTGACGATTTTTGCAATCTCTTCAATGCGCAGCATCTCGTTGTGCGGGCGCCATTCCACACCTTCTTCAGGCATGCAATAGACGCAACGAAGGTTGCAGCGGTCCGTAACCGAGATACGCAAGTAATTAATCTGGCGGCCCAGATGGTCTTTCATGTTCTCCCCTCTCCAAGCCGTAAATGCACGTTGGCAGAAATAATACCGCGAAATGCTAAATGCGCGTGCAATCAAGCCCCGCAAGCTCGCAGAAGTAGCGGGCAACTTCCTCAAAATCATCCAAACCGAAGGTGGGCTTTCCTTCCTGCTGCACACTGGCAAGCAGGCCTTCATCGTCGGATATCAGCGCGATGCGCTCCTCAGGCTCAAGTTTGGGGCCCCTACCGTTTGCAACACGGCTCAGCTCCACAGCGCCTTCAGCTGCTGCGCGAAAGCCTTCGACGATCACAAGGTCAACCTCATCGGCAATGCGCGCAATGAGTTCATCACGGCGCACCTCACCTTCAGGGGTGCTTCTAAAAATTGCATACTGCACAGCACTCGAAAGAACAACGGGGTTGGCACCAGCCTGGGCATACTTCCAGGAATCTTTGCCCTTCTGGTCAACCGTCTCGGCCTTGTGCCCGTGGTGCTTGATGACGCCCACATTAAAACCGGCGGCGGTCATAATCTCGACTACCCGTGTAAAAAACGTGGTCTTTCCCGAATTTGACCAGCCAGTAACGGTGATGACGGGAACGCCGCAAACGCGCGCTGCCTCTTGCTGCATGCATGCCTCCTTGGTCGCAATCGTGCATGGCAAAAGAATACCTCTCGCGCAGCACCGCGCCAAACAGACTGCGCTCTTTTTTAGCTACAAGTGGTCAAATATTGCGAGAACTGAAAAAATCCGGCCAATTATTCTCCATACTGATTTTTTCGCCCTAATCCAAGCGCTCGAGCAGATAAGGAATCACGGCCTCAAATTCCACACCGTACCACTCGCCGTCTGGGTCGGCCTCGGTGGTTTTGATGGCCTCAACGGTGTAATCCGCCGCAATCGCCAATGCCTCAGCCAGCGGTTTTCCGCGCATCAAAGCACCAACCGTCGTTGAGCTGAACACGTCACCCGTGCCGTGGTATTTGGCATCAACAAGGTCATTGAAGTAGCTGAAGAATGTGTCAGCAGTGCTGTCATAGCCATAGACACCGCATTTTCCCGGCTCAAGGCTGATGCCTGTCAACACCGCCTTTTTAGCGCCGAGCTGGGTCAGCTTCATGAGGACATCTTTGACGTATGCCTCATCATAAGCGCCATCTTCAACGAAAGGAATCTGCAACATAAAGGCAGCTTCGGTCATGTTGGGCACGATGATGTCGGCTTTGGCACAGACCTTCTTGCCCATCGCCACGGCAAACTCCTCGCTGAAACCCGGGTAAAGCTTTCCGTAGTCTCCCATGGCAGGGTCCACAAAAATCAGCACATCATCGCCGCCATGAGCATCAAAGAAATTGCTGACCAAGTCGAGCTGCTCGAAGCTTCCTAAGTAGCCAGTGTAGATGGCGTCGAAATCGATTTTTTGCTGCTGCCAGTGGGCAGAGATGGGCTCGATTTGGTCAGTCAAATCGGCGAAGGTGAAGCCCTCAAATGCGGTGTGAGTTGAAAGCACGGCTGTGGGCACGATGGCGCACTCAGTGCCCATGGCGCTGATGATGGGCAGGGCAACCGTCAAAGAGCACTTGCCCACACATGAAATATCTTGAATGCTGACGATGCGTTTCATATTTACTCCTCCAGCCGCTAAGCTGCGATTTTTTAGTATTGACTTGCCGTAGGCTATTGTTTTTCTGGAATTATTGATATGCTCAATATCGCATTTTTATTTATAGCCAGTTTAAGACCAGGATAAGACCAGTGCTAACGTACAACATGCAAGAACGTGGGCAGCGCCCACTTTATGAGCACCTCTACCGCTGCATTCGCGCCGATATCGAGCAGGGACGCATTGCGCCCGACGAGCGTCTGCCTTCAAAGCGTGCCTTGGCGCGTAACCTCGGCGTCAGCGTCATTACCGTTGAGGGGGCCTACACGCAATTGATCGCGGAAGGCTATCTGCGTACAGAGCAGCGAAAAGGGTACTACGCCTGCACGCTGCCCCAACAAACGCCCACACGCACGCAAACAGCGTATATGCCGCAACCAGAGCTCCCGCTCAAACGCACTGGTTCAAATGAGCCTGAAGACAGCACTCACTGCATCGCCGATTTGACGGGGCAAGCCATCGCGCAGGGCTTGTTCCCCTACTCAGTTTGGGCGAAAAATCTGCGCAGCATCCTGGCCGAAGAATCGGAGTGGAGCCTGATTGGCGAGTCGAGCACACAAGGTTCGCTGCGGCTGCGTACAGCGCTCAGCAATCACTTGCGTGGCACCCGGGGCATGGAGGTAAGCCCTGAGCAGATTGTGGTCGGTGCTGGGGCGCAATATTTGTATGGGATGGTGGTGCAGCTTCTGGGCCATGCAAACGTCGTTGCGCTGGAAGACCCTGGCTACCCGCGTTTGAGCAGCATCTATGCCGCAAACGGCGTTGCAACCGTGCCCGTTGCCCTCGATAAGGAAGGCATCTCGGCTGCAGGGCTGGATGCCTCGCCCGCAACCCTTGCCCACATCATGCCTTCACACCAGTTTCCCACTGGCATTGTGACAAGCATCGCACGCCGCTATGAACTGCTTGGGTGGGCTGCGCGCAGCCCTGAGCGCTTCATCATTGAAGACGACTACGACTGCGAGCTGCGCCTGGCGGGCAAACCGGTGCCCTCGCTTCAAAGCATCGACACCCAAGGGCGCGTTATCTATATCAACACCTTCGCAAAGACACTGGGGCCGGCATTTCGCATTGGCTATCTCGTCTTGCCGAGCGCACTTGCCGAGCGCTATAACCGCGAGCTCGGTTTTTACTCATGCACGGTCAGTGCCATCGACCAGCTGGCTTTGGCGCGCTTCATTGAATCAGGCGAATATGAGCGCCATCTCAACCGCATGCGCAGCCACTACCGCTCCGTGCGTGACAAGCTGGTTACCGCCTTGAAAGGCAGCGCGCTGGGGCCGCGCATCCAATTTAAATCACTGGATTCTGGCATCCACTTCGTGCTGAGCATCGAAAGCGATACAAGCGAAGAGCAGCTAGCTAGTAGCGCATGCGGCGCAGGAGTGCTCCTGCGACCGCTTTGCTCGTTCAGTTCGCAACCGGCAAACTTGATGAGCCAGGCGTGCAAGCGCTTGGTCGTCAGCTATGCTGGCCTCGACCCCAAAGCCATACCAAGTGCCATTGCCGCACTTGAAAACGCATGGAGGCACGCATGAAGCTTTACTGGAAAATAGTCATCGGGCTCGCAGGCGTCATCGTGGTGCTTAATGCTCTCGGCTTCTTCACGCCTTTCTGCGACTTTTACACCGCACACATTTATGGCGCGCTAACGCTGCCACTTAGCAAGCTAACTGCCGGCACAAGCGTCGCCATCGGCGAGATTTTGATGTATGCGGCGGCCGCCATGTTAGTGCTGGCACTTGTGCTCACAGTGCTACGCATCTTTTTGCGCCATCTCCCCTTCTTCGCCTGCGTGGTGCGGATTTATTTGAAGACCTGCCTGATAGTGCTGCTTTGCGGCCTGCTGCTCTTTACTTTGAACTGGTCGATCCCCTTCAGGGCTACGCCGCTCAGCTCAACATTCAGCACCGGCGAACACACCTTAAGCGAGCTTCAGACACTGCGAAACTACATCATCAGCGGCATGAATGAGGCAGCAGCAGACGCGCCGCGCGACGAAAGCGGAAACCTCGTCTACAGCGATGACGTGAGTGAGAAAGTCGCAAGCGCCATGGCAGCCTTAGGCAGCGAGTTTCCGCAGCTCGGCGGCTACTACCCGCCCATGAAAGATGCGCTGTGCTCAGATGTACTCGAATGGATGGGCATCGGTGGCTACACCTACCCCTACACTATGGAGCTCACCTACAACCACCATGTGACGCAGCTCTACTTCCCTTCGCTTTACGCCCACGAGTCGGTCCACCACAAGGGCTGCTACCTGGAAAGCGAGGCGAACTTTTTTGCCTACCTCGGCTGCTCACGAAGTGAGGATGCCATCGTGCGCTATTCCGCCTATGAGAGCGTGTACTACTACGTAGAAAACGCCTACGTCAATGCACTGATGGATGCTTATGATTCCAGCAGCGCTACGCAGTGCTTTAATGCCCAGCCGCAGCTCAGCGAGCAGGTCAGCACCGACCTCAACTACGTGGCCGAGCAGCGCGAACAGGCCTATGAGGAAAACGTAGACAAGCAGGCCGAGGAGGAGTTCTCTGGCCTTGCCCAAAGCCTCTCCGAGGTGGGTTGGAGCACCCAAGATCAGGTGCTGCAGGAAAACAACTACAGCGGCGTGGTAGGCCTGTTGCTGGACTACTACCAGGGCAAGCTCTAGCCTCCCGCAGCATGTCTAAAGCTACTTACCTGCAGCTTTGCGGCGGCAACGTTGCACAAAGCGCATGCCTTTGCGCACAAGCTTGTGGTTGGGGCAGTCATGCGCGTACACGCCCATCAAGCGGTAATACTCCTTCTTGGCAGGCAGCGGGTCGTCATCATATTTCAGCCCAAACGCGCTGGCCTTGCGGTAGTCGGCAATCCAGCGTTTGAGCGGGAACCCCTCGTAAATAACATGCAGCGCATCGGGGTTTTCACACATCACATAGCCGCGGGCATCGCGGGCATCCCCGCTTTCAGGCGCCTGCCCGGTCTCGTTGAGGTACCACTTGTAAAGCGATGGGGTGCCGTCATACAGGCCTGTGCAGTTTTTGCCGCTGGCCCTCCAGTTAAACTCATCTATGTAGTAGGTATCCCCACACACAAAGATATCGATATCAATCGGGCCGGAATACCCAGCGGCGATAACGCCATCTAAGACTTTGCCAAAGTGGTCATAGACCGCCGCGTCCTCGACAAATTTCGAGTAGGAGCCAACGCCGGCCCACGCCGGAAATGAGCGCACATTCTCGATGATCGAATACGACTTAAACCCGTTGGCGCTAACGGCGCCATGAACGATGTATTCCTTCGGGCTTTCAAGAAAGCGCTGGGCCAAAAACTCGGTAAAGCCCCACTCGCGCAACTTGGCGAGGTGGTTGCGATATTCCTCCTCGTTCTTGCAAACGCCCATGTGGTATTTGTCGCCTTGCAGGCTATCCAGCGGCTTGAGCATGATGGGAAAGCCGATGGGGGCAATCTCGTCGGAGGTCACATCGATAACGCAGGAAGGCAAAATGTCGCCACCTGCCGAAACCGCGATTTCCTCCTGTTTCTTCTTGTCCATGTAGTTGGTGATGCCGCCGGCTCGCCCGTTGAAGTTGGCAATGATGAAATGGGCTGAAAGCTCGTCATAGTGCTCGTCGAGCAGCTGCGTGCTGGCATCAGTCGTTGTTACGATGACGGTCTTGTTCGGCCTGTTATAAAACGCCTTCAACGCATCAAGGATTGCCTCGTTGTTCTCCAGATAGACAATCTTTTCCCAATAGCGCGAAAACGAGGGCAAGCCTTCTGGCACATCGATAATAAGGCCGTAAGGCTTGACGCCGTTGGAGCCGAATGCGCGGCACGCGCCCAAGCAGGTGGTGTTATTCCTGCCAATGACAATAACCGCGCTGGGCTCGATGTCCTTCTTGTAATTGACCTCGCGATAGGCCTTAGGGGCGGCAAGAAAATCATCGAACTCATTGGTGACCGAATGGTAGCCAACGGCATAGCGCCCCTTTTGAGGGTCCCATAACTTATAGCTTTCGATTGCCTCTGCCAAACGCTGACGGGTCTGCGCGTCGGCAGAAATGGTCTCCGTCACAAAGCGCCCCGTGTTCTCGTAGGGCTCCACATAGAGTTCCAGGTGTTTGATGCGTTCGTCGCTTTCATACAGCTCGATTGCAGCGGCACCAACAGCACGGTGATCGCGATGCTGGTTTGCCTCGTTGCACGACAGTGTGTGCACAACCGCCTCTTCACCGTTGTCGAGCAACTCGTCAATGGTCTGCTGCATCAATTCCTTTACGGCTGCGATGGTGAGAAACCCGTCCACACAGCGGTTTTGCGGGATGATGACATTTTTCTCTTTGCAGCCCAATGCCCTGCAGCTCTGACGAAACTCCGCATCGCGTGCCGCAATGAACTCCGCATCGCTTAAGGCGTAGGTGTGCGCCCCCTCGTGCTTCTCGCAGGTCTGGCCGTTTTGCAAAACGCCATGGACCCCCGATGAGACACCATCTGAGCACAGCACAACATACACATTGCACCCTGCGTTAAGGCAACGCACAATGGGGATGCCCATCGTAAGGACTTCGTCGTCTTGATGCGGTGAGAAGAAGATGTGTTTCATGAAGTGCCCTTCCTGATTTTGAAGTAGCAAACAAAACAGCCACTGCGCGCTTGCAGTGGCTGCCAAACTCAATGGAGCGTAGAGACGGGACTGCCTAAAGGCATACCTCCGGCGCTGCGCGCCCTCGGAATCTCACCCCTTCGGGGTTCTCGTCCCGCTACGTGTCAGCCAACAAAACAGCCACTGCGCGCTTGCAGTGGCTGCCAAACTCAATGGAGCGGCGAACGGGACTCGAACCCGCAACAACCAGCTTGGAAGGCTGGGGCTCTACCAATTGAACTATCGCCGCGCGCGAGTCAGTACTCTACCACACTTTGTGCAACGCGAAGTAAACCGATGCAAATAAAACGCCTCCTACCCCTCTGGCGCTGCTACCATCTCCTCAGGTGAGAAAACAAGGAGGAGAATACCCACATGAAAGTTCTGCTTATAAATGGAAGCCCCCGCACGGGCAGCAACACCGGCATCGCACTGGCCGAAGCGGCCAAAGTTTTGGAAGCCCAAGGCATCGAGACCGAAACCTATCAGGTCGGTAAAGACATCATCCGCGGCTGTGTGGCCTGCAACGGCTGCGCTAAGCTGGGCAAATGCGTATTTGACGACGCGGTTAACGAGCTTGCCCCCAAATTTGAGGCAGCTGACGGCCTGATTGTGGGCTCGCCTGTTTACTATGCCAGCGCAAACGCCACGGTCGATGCGCTGCTTGACCGGTTGTTCTATAGCACGTCGTTTGACAAGACGATGAAGGTTGGCGCCGCCGTTGCCGTAGCCCGCCGCGGCGGAACAACTGCCACCTTCGATCAACTCAACAAGTATTTCACCATCAGCGGCATGCCCATCGCGTCAGGGCGTTATTGGAACAACCCCCACGGCGCCGCACCCGGCGAGGCGGTTCAGGACGAAGAGGGCATGCTTCAAATGCGCGCGATGGCAAACAACATGGCCTTCCTCATCAAAAGTATCGCCCTTGGAAAAGAAAAGTTCGGTCTGCCGGAAAAAGAACCCGGTGTTGCCACCAATTTCATCCGCTAGACACCGTTCTCGATAGCGAGTTCGTGTTATGGAATCCGTTCCCTGAAGTTTCAGGGAACGGATTTTTCGTCTCAGGCTCCCAATTTGTCGTTCCCTGAAGTTTCAGGGAACGATTTTGGAGTCTGGATCCGTTCACTGAATTTCCGATTCGTTCACTGAAGCGTTACCGTCTTTTCTCTTTACGCCCAGTTCCCTAAACAATAAAATACATTTGTATGACATAGAAAGGAGCAGCAATGCCAATCGATTACGCGTGTGTAGATATACAGAAACGAACAGCGGTGTCTCTGCGGCTACCGCAGCACATCATCTCGACCGTCGAGGCATACTCCGCCCACAACGACGTCAGTAAAACAGATGCTTATATCCACTTCCTCGAACTTGGAATTGCTGCGGCGGCTAAAAACAGTGACGCAAGCAGCCTCGATGCCGCCGAGGAGATGCTGAGGGGCGCACTACAGTCAATCGCCGACTACAAAAGCGAGAAGTCATGACGCTGTATTTGTATGGATCCGATGCGGTGATCTTCGCACGTTCAGGCAAATTTTTGCCGGCCTTTAGCAAAGTGCCAGCATGCATCCCTGCTGAGCATGTGCCCGAGTTGCCCAAGGAGGGGCTCTCTTTCTTAAATGAGCAGTTCGGCATTGCAAATCCTGTGCATGTTTGCGTTATGACAAAGCGATGCCGGCGCAATTCACACCAGCTCGCATGCCACTGCCACGGCAGCAGTCTCACCAAAAGTGGTTACCTGCCCATAGGCAACGGGCTTTATTGTGCCGCTCCCGAGCTGGCCGTCGCACAATTTGCCGCACAGCTTTCCAGATATGACATGCCCCGAACAAACATTGTTCTCATCCTGGCGCTAACCATCACCGAGCTGGCATCAACGTACTTTCTTGATGAAACGAGCAGGGACGGCTTCACCGAGCGCGAGCAGGTGCTAAGCATCCAAAAGCTCAATAGGCTGTTGGAGGAGTCGAAAAGATTCCCTGGGAAAGGCGCGCTTCAAGTGGCTCTTTCAATGGCACATGAGGGCTCTCGCTCGCCAGCAGAAACTTTACTTGTTCTCTTTGCCTCGGCGCCGAAAGAATATGGCGGGCACGGCATACCCGGGCTGGATATGAACGGGTCCGTTAAAACAATTCGCAGCGCTGGGCCACACACACGTCACCCCGATATCCGCAATGAACAGCACAAGGTGATTTTGGAATATAACGGCAGCTATCACGAGGGCCAACGGGCAAACGACGATGACAACCGACGAAACGAGCTAATTGCCAAAGGGTATACGGTGCTGGTAATCAACAAAGACAAGCTGTTCAACGCCAACGCGCTTGAAATTGATCTGGACACTATGGCAGCCCTCACGTTCTCCTCAACCGCCAAGCCGATTGGCTACGAAACGGCCAGGTCAACCCTACGGGCCCTCACCTTCGAATTCAACAACACGCGAGCACGAGAAAACACCCGAAAGCTAATCCCTGCCGAATTCAAACCCGTGTGGTTTTACAAGCCTTGAGTATCGGATAAAACGAAATCCGTTCACTGAGTGTTCAGGGAACGGATTTTTCGTCTCAAGCCTCCAATTCATCGTTCACTGAGCGTTCAGGGAACGGTTTCAGGGTCCGGATCCGTTCACTGAATTTCCGATTCGTTCACTGAACGCCCAGGGAACGGATTTCGCTGGATTTACCGCGAATCCGGCGTTCACTGAAATTTCAGGGAACGATTGCAGGGACCGGATTCGTTCACTGAATTTCCGATTCGTTCACTGAACGTTCAGGGAACGGATTTCCCCCGGTTTGCCGCGGATCCGCCGTTCACTGAAGTTTCGGGGAACGATTTCAGGGTCTGGATCCGTTCACTGAATTCTCGATTCGTTCACTGAACGTTCGGGGAACGAATCGGAAAACCGCCCGCAAGCAAAGCAGCCACCGCATTTCTGCAGTGGCCGCTTTCGTTTCAATGGTCGGGGTGACAGGACTGCCAAGGCATACCTCCGGCACGCTTCGCGCGCCTTCGGAATCTCACCCCTTCGGGGTTCTCGTCCTGTCCCCTGCCGCCCGCAAGCAAAGCAGCCACCGCATTTCTGCAGTGGCTGCTTTCGTTTTCGTGGTCGGGGTGACAGGACTCGAACCTGCGACATCCTGCTCCCAAAGCAGGCGCGCTACCAACTGCGCCACACCCCGATGCGGGTACGTATATTACCCGTTTATACCCGTCTACTTCAAGCGGGCAAATTTACGTTTGCCAACCTGTAAGACAGCGCCGGAAAGCTTCTCGGCCGGCACGTTGTAGCTCTTGGCGGGCAATGCCTCGCCGTCAATCTTCACGCCACCGCCATCAATGAGCCGGCGGCCCTCACCGTTGCTGGGAGCCAAGCCAACCTCGGCCAACACCTTCGGCAGATAGACGCCGCCCTTTTCGGGGTCATCAACAAGTTCGACCTCGAACTCATCGATATCCTCAGGAATCTCATGGGCCTTGAATAGTTTGTCAAAAGCCTCCTCAGCAGCTTGAGCAGCCTCGGCACCATCGTATGCAGCGACAATCTCGCGAGCAAGACGGCGCTTGGTGACGTTGGGATGCAGCGAGCCATCGGCCAAACCGGCCTCGATAGCGTCAATCTCATCAACCGGCAAAGCCGTAGCCAGGCGGAAGTACTTAGCCATAATCTCATCCGGCACGCTCATGACCTTGCCAAATTTATCAGCCGGCTCGTCGGTCAAGCCCACGTAGTTGCCGTACGACTTCGACATCTTGCGCACGCCGTCGGTGCCCTCCAAAAGCGGCATAGTCAGCGTGATCTGAGGCTCCATGCCCAGCTTCTCCATGAGCTCGCGACCTGCGAGCAGGTTGAACAGCTGGTCGGAACCACCGATCTCAACGTCGGCCTTGATGACCACGGAGTCGTAGGCCTGCATGACTGGGTACAAAAACTCGTGCAGCGCGATGGGCAGCTGGCCGGTGTAGCGTTTGTGGAAGTCGTCGCGCTCAAGAATGCGAGCGACGGTGAAGTTGGAAAGCAGCGAAAGCAGGCTTGCCAGGTCAAGGTCGAAAATCCACTCGCTGTTGTGGCGAATGGTGGTCTTGTCTGGGTCGAGAATCTTCATGGCCTGGTTCACGTAGGTCTGAGCATTCTCGGCAATCTGTTCCTTGGAAAGCTGCGGGCGGGTGCTGTTGCGGCCCGACGGATCGCCAATCAGAGCCGTGCCATCGCCAATGATGAGCGTGACGTTGTGGCCCAAATCCTGGAACTGGCGCAGTTTGCGCAAAGGCACCGCGTGGCCAATGTGCAGGTCGGGGCTGGTGGGGTCAACGCCCAGCTTGATGGTGAGGGGCTCGCCCTTCTCCAGCTTCTTTTTCAGCCCGTCGATAGGTTTAATCTCGTACGTGCCCGATTCGATAGTGTGCAGTTGTTCTTCCACAGAAAGCACCGGACTCTACCTCTTTTCGCTCAATAGTCTCAATGCAAGTTCATGCATGATACACCAATAGTTGCTCTTCACGCTGCTCAGCAACGCATACGCTTACTTGCGCTTGCCGCGGTTTTGTTTGCGGACCACGCGGCGCTTTGTGCCCGCCTCGCCCGAGCGCGCGGTGTTCTTTGCGCCCGCTAGGCCTTCCTTCTCGCGGCGTGCTGCCCGAGCATCGCGCACCGCTTCGCGCATCTCCATCTCGGCGCGATGGCGCTGGCCTTGTTTGACGGACTTCGCATCATCAATGCGGTTGCCATCAAACACCCTGTTGCGGCGCTCGCGCTTGCGCTCCGCCTCTTTCTCGCGCACACTCTTCTTTGCACCCGAGCGATTGCGGAACAGGTTGCCAGCAGTGGTGTCTTCTTCTTTCTCGATGTGCTTGCCCTGGAGTGCGCGGCGGATGCGGTAGTACTGCTCCTCACCCTCGTGTTCATCAAGCAAGGTCGTGTCCACTGCAAAACCCGTAACACCAGCGCGGCGCAAGTCGCTCACAGCATGCACAACGTCGAGTTTGACCGCGTTATAAAGATGCCCGCGCCCAGCTTCATCGGTCTGGATGGGGAACAAATAACCTTTGCGATCCTTATAGAAGAGTTGCTCCCCTTTGCGGCGCTTGCAACGAGCGCATTTGCCGTCGCAGGGGCCCAGCGCCATCAAGAAGCAGTGATCGCTAACCATCAGCTCTTGGCGCCCGTGCACCACCAACCCCAACGGGATGGGGCTTTCATCGGCCAGCTGCTTTATCTGGGCAAGTGTCAGCTCCGGGCTCAGCCAGGCGAAGTTTGCCCCCAACGCCGCCCACACACGCAAGGCATCAGCGTTGGTGGCATACAGCTTTGGACCAATCGCTTTATCAGGGCCAAAGGAGCTCAAATCCAAAGCGATGTTTGTGTCGGCAAAATCAATGCGCGTCGCAAAGGCACTCATCTGCTCTGCGGCGTGAACGTTGTTAGCATTCAGCACATTGCAAGCAAGGCCTTTCTCGCGGCGCTCGTGTGCAGCCAAGTCGAGAACAGCCGCTTCGTATTCCTCAAGCGCAGCAGCACGCGCTTTGTGCAATGCCGAAAAGCCCATGCCGGCATTTTCTGAAAGCTCAATATCCCAGCTTGCTTGCACATAAGGGGTTCCGCCAAGGCGGCCCACATGCTCGATAATCTCTTCGCGGGTGATGGCCTTCGAACGTGCCTGTTCAACCACAGCGCCGCTGCCTTGGCCAATGTTTCCTGCCTCATCGCAAACCAACACCGAAAGGGGCTCGCCAATCACAGCATGCACACTAAACTGCAGCGGCACAGTGTTCATACCCTGCTCTGTCAGCTCGCTGCATTCCTTCTTCAATGCCGCCGAGCGCACGCGGAACAGGCGGTCACCCGGGCTTACCGCCCCACGGATATACAGCTCAACCCTTCCTGCGCGCACATCGTCGGCTTCGGTAACCTCATAGGTGGTGCGCCCGTTTTTGGTCCAAACCTCCAAAAGATCGCCCACCTCGATGGGCTGCGTCTCGTCGATGAGGACCATGCCATTGCGAAACCCGCTGACACGGCCAACAAGCACACCACGGTTGTTGGGGCGCTTGTAGCCCATCATCTCGTTGCCGCGCTCACCGGTGAGATAGGCCGTGCTAAAACCGCGGCTGAAAGCCTCAGAAAGAGCACCCTTCTCTTTCTCTGTGGCCTCAAAGCCATCCTCTTCAAGCCATGCACGGTCCAGCGCCTCGCGGTAGGTGCGCACCGCTGTTGAGACATATTCGGCCGATTTCATACGGCCCTCGATTTTGAGTGATGCAACACCAGCATCAATAAGCTGCGGGAGAAGGTCGATGCCCATCAAATCTTTAGGCGAAAGCAAATACTCGCCAGGGTCGGCCTGTTTTTTGCCCTCTGCATTGACCAACGTATAGGGCAAACGGCACGGCTGAGCGCAGACGCCACGGTTGGCGCTTCGCCCGCCAATAAGGCTGCTCAGCAGGCACTGACCACTTTGGCAGATGCACAAAGCGCCGTGCACAAAGCACTCAAGGTCCATGCCAAGTGTTGCAAGCTTTTTGATTTGTGCCACGCTTAGCTCGCGCGCCAGCGTCACGCGCCCAAAGCCTAACTGCTTGGCAAATTGCACACCCGCCTCGTCGCGGATGTTCATCTGAGTTGAGGTGTGCAACTCCAGCTGGGGGATCTCTTCACGCAAGCGCTGAGCCAAGCCAACATCTTGGATGATAGCCGCATCAACACCGGCGTCGGCTGCAGCCATAACAACCCTCAACGCCTCATCCATCTCGCCGGGCATCACCAATGTGTTGGCCGTCAAATAGATTTTGCGGCCGCGCACATGCGCGTCTCGGCACGCCGCCTTCAAATCATCAAGGGCAAAGTTGTCGGCATTGCAGCGGGCATTGAAGCCCTCCCCTGCGCCGAGATAGATTGCGTCAGCTCCTGCGGCCAGCGCCGCTTCGAAGGCCTCGCGGTTTCCAGCCGGGGCCAAAAGTTCCGGTTTGTTCATAAACTTCTCGTCCTCTCTCCAAAAAGGGCGGCATACGGCAGCCCGCCTGCCTTTAGACGGCAAATCTCAACAGGCTGCCCTTTCCAAAAATTAGTTACATCAATGCGGTGTCGGCGTTCAAACGCTCCCGTGCCTCACCAAGCTGGGCTTTCACCTGCTCATGGCCGGTGCCACCATAGGTGGTGCGCTTTGCCACGATGTTGTCGATGTCAACAGCGGCCAAGGCACCCTCGTCAAAGGCCTCGTCTGCAGCAGCAAGTTCTTCAACGCTCAAATCTTGCAGCGTCTTGCCAGCCTTCTCGCACTCCAGCACCAAACGGCCAACCACCGCATGAGCTTCACGGAATGGCATGCCCTTGCCCACCAGGTAATCCGCCAAATCGGTAGCGGCCATGAAACCGCCATGGGCACCGCCACGCATAGCCTCGGCGTTCACTTTCATGGTGCGGATCATGCCAGCCATAACCACCAAAGAGGCGCTGACGGTGTCAACGGCATCAAACACGCCCTCTTTGTCTTCCTGCATATCTTTATTGTAGGAAAGCGGCAGCGCCTTCAGGGTGGTCAGCAGCTGCATAAGGTCGCCATACACACGACCAACCTTGCCGCGGATAAGCTCGGCAAAGTCAGGGTTTTTCTTCTGCGGCATGATGCTGCTGCCCGTGGAATAAGCATCGCTTAAGCGGATAAAACCAAACTCGTTGCTGCTCCAATAGATGATTTCCTCGCACATGCGGGAAAGATGCATCATCACCGTGGAGCAGGCATATACAACGTCCAGCAAAAAGTCGCGGTCGCTCACCGCGTCCATGCTGTTGGGGTAGATGCCGCTAAAGCCCAGCTCTTCGGCTACAAATTCACGGTCCAGCGGGTAGGTGGTGCCCGCCAAGGCAGCACTGCCCAGCGGCAGCATGTCGCAGGAATCATATGCAGCCTTCAAGCGAGTGAAGTCGCGGGTGAACATCCAGTAATAAGCCAGCATGTGGTGGCTAAAAAGCACCGGCTGCGCCTTTTGCATGTGGGTATAGCCCGGCATGACAACGCCAAAGTTTTCTTCGGCGATATCCAAAAGAGCACCGCGCAGGTCAAGCACCTGATGCATCAGCCCCGCCGTCAGCTTCTTGCAGTGGTGGTGCGTGTCGCATGCCACCTGGTCGTTGCGGCTGCGGCCCGTGTGTAAGCGCCCACCTGGTGTGCCAATGGCCTCGGTCAGGTTGCGCTCCACCGACATATGGATGTCTTCGTCGTTGATATCGAACTCGAAGTCGCCCGCCTCAATCTTTTCGGCCACGCCGTCAAGCCCATCACAGATAGCTTTGGCATCCTCTTCGCTAATAACGCCCTGCTTTGCCAGCATGGTGGCATGTGCCTTAGAGCCTGCAATGTCAGACTCCCACATGCGCTGGTCTACCGGCAACGAGGCGCCAAAGGCCTGGGTAAAGTCGGACGGGGAATCCTCAAAGCGCCCGCCCCACAGGGCATCGCTTCCTTGTTCAGTTGAAGACATGTGAACCTCACGTGTAGATAGCTAATAACGTAACGTCTTATTCTACACGCTCGCCACCTTTCGCGCGGCATCAATGTGGCTGTATCCGCTCACTTCTTTTAGCGCCCCGTGTGCCGCAGCTCTTCTTTTATGCGGCTGAGTGCCTCGTCTTCGCCCAGCACTGCAACCATGCGCAGCATGCGTTCCAGCTCGCGCGCAGTTGTTTCGTGCATGCCCGAGTTGTAAGCCATGTTTTGCAGGTAATAACGCAAGGCGCTCTGTTGCGTATAGGCCTCGCCTTGATAGACCTTGCACGCGGCAATGCGGTCGCAAAGCATTTCCACCACATAGCGCTTGGGCATGGGTATACCTAAGAACTGGCCCTTGCTGTCTTTTGTGGCGTCAATCCAGTATTCAAAGTGGTGTTTGTTGCGCCCTTTGTGGTGCAGCCACGCCTTTGAAAAACCCAAGGCCTCGCGCTCAGCAGTGTTCGGGCTGCGCGTCCCCTGAAAATAGCGCGCTCCCACCAAAAACTCCACCGGCGCATACTTTGAAAGGTCGTGGGTCAGGCCTTGCAGCGGCAGCCCCGCTTTAAAGCATAGCTCGCGCACCAAAGCCCGATGTTTGTTGACCGTCTTGAGGTGGGCACTTAGGCCATCAAACGTTATCGGTGGTCTTTTCTGTAGCGAATTGCTCATGCGCCCTTTCCTTTGTGCTCATTCTTTTGAAATCTTACCCTCTTTACTGCCGCGCAGCAGTGCAATAATAGCCACACTGTTGCGAAAGGAGCATTGCAAGTGGCATCGGCTCGAACTCATAAAGTTATCCGCGGCATTGCCATTGCCGTCATCATCATCTGCGTGATTGCCCTTGTGCTCATCTTTAGCATCTATCGCACCCAGTCCAGCTACTACGAGCAACTTGCCGAGGATGCCGCGCCAGACCTCGAGCAAAGCGCTGCCGCCGCAGCCAACTCCACCAACGACCTTGCCGCAATGAGCGTTGATTGGGATTCACTGCGCGCCCAAAACCCCGACATCGTTGCGTGGATCATTGTGCCCGGCACTGTCATCGACTACCCCGTGGTCAAAAGCGAAGACAACAACGACTACCTGCATCGCTCGTTCAGTGGCAGCACCGGTGTTTGGGCCTCGGCCGGCACCATCTTCATGGATTGCAACAATTCTGCCGACCTCACCGACCGCAACATCGCCTTTTATGGGCACCACATGCGTGATGGGTCGATGTTTGCCCGCTTTGCTGACTTCTCCAGCCAAAGCGTTTTCGATGAGCACCGCACCATCTATGTGCTGACCCCCACCATGAACTACCGGCTGACGACTTTTGCCTGCGTACTGACCACGGGCACCGACTTGATTGTGCAGACCGAGTTTGCATCTAATGATGACTACGAAGCATACATCCAAGACAAACTGGAGCGCAGCGTGGTCTCTCAGGGCAGCGATTCCTTGACCGCAAGCGAAATTGGGCGCTCGTTTATGTTTTCAACATGTGAGTACAGCCAGAAAAACGGCCGTGCCGTGGTCTATGCGGCCGTCAGAGACAGCGCCGCACCCTCCAACGGTTAGTCTTCCTTAGAAGCTCCACAGCAATTCTTGTACTTCTTGCCACTGCCGCACGGGCACGGATCGTTGCGCCCAACCTTGTCCTGAGCAGAAATCGGCGCAGTAAAGCCCATGGAGCCTGAGCCGTCCTGGCCATTGCGATGCTCCGCCGGCGACCAGCCGCAATACTCCCAGCACGGCACCGTATCCATGGTGCGCGCAATCATGGGCATGGTTGGGTCTTCCAGGCGATTGTGGCGAATCATGCCATGCATGGTCAGCAGCTTGGCTGCAGCCGCTTGATCATAGGCGACCAGCGACACGCACAAAAGCTCGCGAATAATCTGCTGCGCAAAGAAGCGGGCATCCACATCCTCAGGAACACCCAACATGAGCTGGGCTTCCAGCTGGCGAACCGGTTCTTGTTCCATTTTCCAGTTCAGCACGCCTTTGGTGGCCGGCTCGTTGCTAAAGCGTTTGCGCGGGATGATACTCTGCTGTTCAAGCAGGTGCAGGCGGTATTCCGCCATAGAGTAGTGGTGGGCATCGCCAATGGTGAAGTGCTCGGTCTCGTCGCTTAAGGTGCTGTGGACGATGTAGTCGCAATCGGATGCTTCCCAAATGCGAAATGCGAAGCGGCCTGACTGTGCTGCACTCCAAACGGTGCCGGCAAACTCCTCTAAAGAGACGCCTTCGCCATACCAGTCTTTATAGATTGCAAAGGCATCCGTTGCAGACACCAAACCATAGAGCTCAGCCATGGCATTCATGCTCAAGGCAATCTCGGTCATTTTTTCGGCAGTCAGTTGTTCGTCAGCCATCGCCCAAATCTCCCTGTTCTCTCGCAAACGTGCACCGAACAGAATAACGAATCAGGCAGGGGCTGCGCAAGTAAGGAGCGGCCGCTTAACGCCCCAGCAGCGTGTTGATGATCAGCTCGCCCACAAAAAGCGAGGGCTCTACAGGCAGGTAGTGATTGCAGCTTTTGGCAAGCAGGAGCCGCCCACTGGCAGGGTCATCTTCATCGGCAAACCACAGCTTGAGCATAACCGGGTAGCGGGGCATGAACCAAAACTCATACGAGATGTCAGCGTTGGTTTTTACCGGTGCACCACCCAGGCTCAAACAGCGCTCTTCCACCACACTTTGGTCGAGCTTGCCCACCTGCATGCGCATGGTCTGCTCAACCTTGCGGTCAAAGCCCACACCGCGCACCATGCCATCTACCTGCTCACCAAAAAGCATAGGGTTGCGGTCAAGCAGCGCGCCATCTGCAAGCAAGAGATACTGCAAAAGCGTCAGCAGGTGCCAGTCTTCAAGCTCAGGCGTGCATTCAAGGGCGGGAAAGGCCAGCTCAACGCTGCGGCCAAAGGTCTCAAAGCGCCACACTTTTGCTGCAGCATCCCATTGAACGCCGGCCTTCTCGGCCACATCGGCAGGGTCGCGCCGGGAGAGCTTCTCGCGAAGCGTCTCAAACATCTCGTTGAAAGCAACCTTCTCGTTCTCCATAGCGCGAGCCCTTTTTTTGTCAGTTACAAATTAATCCTCATAAGCCATTGCGTCGTCGAAGAGCTTTTCAACCTCGGGGGCAGGCGCCGGCGTAACAAGCGTTGCGATGATGGCAGCTGCCATGCCGCAAATGAAGCCAGGGAGCAGCTCGTACAGGCCAGTCGGCGTGGTCAAGAAGATGAGCCACAGAATATCTACTGCGCCACCAACCAAAATGCCAGCGATAGCGCCTGCAAAGTTAAAGCGCTTCCAGAACAGGCTCAGCATGATGGCCGGGCCAAAGGCCGCACCAAAGATTGCCCATGCGTTAGAAACCAGGCTCATGATGGTGCCTGCATCCGGGTTCGATGCGATGGCCACCGCAATGACGGAGATGATGACGACTGCTGCGCGGCTAACCCAAAACATCTCTTTGTCGCCTGCTTTGTTCTTGCGCACATAAGGCTTGTAAACATCAGCTGCCAGCGAAGATGCGGCAGAAAGCATCTGGGCACTTGCCGTGCTCATAGAAGCAGCCAAGATAGCGGCAAGCAGGATGCCCGAGATAACAGCCGGGAAGATTGCGCGAACCATCAAAATGAAGACCAGGGAGTCGGCCTCGATAGCCTCGTCATAGCCCAAGAACTGGCGGCCGATGATGCCGATGAGGGCAGCAAAGATAACGATCAGCACCGTCCAGCCAATGCCGATGCCGGCGGATTTGCGCATATCCTTTTGGGAGCGCAGGCTCATAAAGCGAACGATGATGTGAGGCATGCCAAAGTAGCCCAAGCCCCAGGCAAGGCCGCTCAGGATATCTTGCCAGGAGGTCAGCACCGTGAAGTAGCCTTCCGGAGCGGCAGCGTTTGCACCAGCGGTGTTCATCATGAAGACGGCAAAAATCGGTGCAAGCATCATGGCAGCAAGCATCAGCAAGCCCTGGAAAAAGTCAGTCCAGCAGGAGGCCTTAAAGCCGCCCAGGAAGACATAGCCGATGGTGATGATGGCGGCCACATACATGGCAACGTTGGTGTCGATGCCGGCAACCGTGTTAAACAGCGTGCCGCACGCTTTGATGCTGGAGGAGGCATAGATGGTGTAGGCCACCAAGAAGATGATTGCGCAGATAACCTGCAGCACCTTCGACTTGCTCAAGAAGCGGTTGGTCAAAAACTGCGGGATGGTGATGGAGTCATTAGCCACAATGGAGAACTTGCGCAGGCGCGGTGCTTCAAAGAGCCAAGAACAGGCATATCCCAGGGCTAGACCAACAGGAATCCATATCTGGCCCATGCCAAGGGCATAAATAGAGGTAGGCAATCCCATGAGAACCCATGCGCTCATATCTGCCGTGCCAGCAGAAAGTGCCGTAACAAAGGGGCCCATCTTGCGGCCGCCCAAGAAATATTCCTTGTCACCGCCGGCCTTGCTTTTCACAAAGAAGACAACGCCAATACCCAGCATGCATGCCAGATAAATAATAAAAACAATTAGTTCAACAGTAGATCTTTCCATTTCAGGCCTTTCACGTGCTTAAAGTAACTGTGCTATTGAACCATAAGTAGTAGTATTCTAAAGCCGAATGTTTCATATCTTATTCATGAGGATTTGTCATACATGGAAGCGAACATACAGAAATACCTCGCCTTCGTGAAGACGGTTGAGTGTGGGTCATTCACCAAAGCCGCCGAGCAGCTGCACTATTCCCAAAGTGGCGTCAGCCGCATGATTGCCGACCTTGAAAACGAGTGGCACATCAACTTGCTTGAGCGGCACAAAGGCGGCGTGCGCCTCACCAGCGACGGCACCCGCGTGCTGCCCTATGCCCGTAGTCTTTGCGAGGAATATGAGAAGTTGCAGGTGCAAGTCGACGAAATCAATGGCCTGCAAAGTGGCCTGATCCGCATTGCAACATTTTCAAGCGGCGCCAGCCAGTGGTTGCCCAACATCATCAAAGATTTCCAAACCGACTACCCCAACATCGCCTATGAGATTTTGCTTGGCGATTACACCGAGATCGAACAGTGGATTTTGGAGGGCCGTGTTGACTGCGGCTTCATCCCGCTGCCGGTAGATGTCTCCCTTGAGACCGTGCTTTTAGAGCGCGACCAGATGATGGCCGTTCTCCCCGCC
>R11__coassemble_530_pt1 | contig 24805 bp, 20 predicted proteins | sample R11__metabat2_low_PE_020 | metagenome-assembled genome bin R11 | reverse complement strand
TGCCTCTGATGATCCTCGGCGCCTTCATCATGTGGGGCAACATCGGCATCATCAAGGGTTCTGTTGGTATGATCCCGACCATCAAGCGCGAGCACATGGGCACCGCTGGTGGCATCCAGACCTTCTTCCAGAACCTGGGCGCTTTCATCCTTCCGTCCTTCGTGATCTCTCCGCTGTCTGGCGGCAACATGGTCACCTTCTTCCTGATTCTTGCCGGCTGCGTTATCGCTGCAGGCCTCATCTTCTGCATCTTCGTCCCCGAGCTGGGCATGAAGGGCAAACTGCGTCAGGAAATGGCTGCGAACGAGGAATAAAGCTCACTGTTTGCAGAGCTCGTCAAAAGGGAAGGGTTCCGCTGTTGCGGGACCCTTTCTTTATGCCTTTTTTTTCGGCTGTGCTTAATCAAAAAAAACACGCCGCCCAGCCTTTAAGGCCAATATTTGATGATTGATTCAGGCGTGTGACAGCAAGTTGTTTTGAGTCTAAGGAGGGTGCACACTTGCCCGTTTTTGTCCGTTGTTGCCTCCTAACCGCCTCCTTAGACTCATTTTCAGATAGCGAAAGTCCTTTGCAATCAAAGGACTTTCAGTCGGGCGCCAAGACCTTTGGAGTTCCTATCGTTCAAAGGCAAAGAGAGGCAATGTAAGAGAGAGAGGGAAAGCAATGGAATTTGAAAATGACCTTGGCAAACCCTGGAAGTTTGAGGATGGCGAGTTTACCGTCGTTCGCACTTCGGTTTGGTCACCCCCGGGCTGCCACCCCGTTGGCTGCGGCTTGAAGCTGTATGTGGACAAAGACGGCCGTCTCGACCATGTCGAAGGCGACGAGAACGACCCCATTACCAACGGTCGTCTGTGCGTGCGCTGTTTGGCGCTGAAGGACTATGTCTACAACCCCGACCGCGTTATCTACCCCATGAAGCGCGATCATTCCCAGCGCGGCAATCATGACGCTTGGGAGCGCTGCTCTTGGGATGAGGCTCTCGACCTCATCATGAACAACTGGAAGGAACAGACCGAGAAATATGGCCGCAAGACCATGGCGATCTTTGTTGGCACCGGCCGTGACGGCATGTTGTCTCAGGACCTGCAGCTGTCTATTTTCCGTACCCCCAATCTGGCATACACCCAGTCTGGCTACGCTTGCTATCAGCCTCGTATGACTGCCTCAAACATGGTTTTGGGCGCTCTGTACCCTGAGCTTGATTATGCTGGTGGCTTACCGGGTGGCTACGATGACCCTGAGTACGTGGTGCCTGAGGTTATGGTCATGTGGGGCAAGATGCCTCTGGCTTCTAACCCCGACGGCTTCTTTGGTCACAGCGTCATCGACTTGATGAAGCGCGGTGCCAAACTGGTCTGCATTGACCCGCGTGTCAATTGGCTTTCAACCCGTGCCGAGCTGCATCTGCGCATTCGTCCTGGCACGGACGCTGCTTTGGCGATGGCTCTGTGCAACATCATCATCCAAGAAGACCTCTATGATCATGACTTTGTCGATTGCTGGACGTATGGCTTCAACGAGTTCGCAGAGCGCGTTGCCTTCATGACCCCCGAGAAGGCTGCCGAGATCTGCGAGTTGCCTGTTGAAGACATCTACACCTTTTCCCGCATGTACGCCAAGGCAAAGCCCGCATCTATTGCTTGGGGCCTGGCATTCGACCAAAACACCAACGGCATGCAGGCCGGCCAGTGCGTGCTGGCAGCCATGTGTCTGACGGGCAACTTGGATGTGCCCGGTGGCAACATCGTTGCCGACCTGTCCCAGCCTGAGGACATGACCGACGAGATGAAGTCGGGTCAGGGTGAAGACTTCACCGACACCCGCTCCTTCATCACTGAAGGCTGGTATCAGATGACCGCTGAAGAGCGCGCAGAGTGCCTCGGCATGGATAAGTATCCGCTGTATTGCAACCAGATCACCGGTTGCCACTCCGACGCTGTCTTGGATGCTATGGAGACCGGCGAGCCGTACCCCATCACCTTTGCATGGATTGCTAACTCCAACACCTTGGCTCCCACCAACTGTGCAGAGCCCACCCGTTGGCACAATGCCTTCCAAAAGAGCGTGCAGTTTGCTTTCGGCACTGACTGCTTCATCACCCCGACCATCGAGGCTGTTTGCGACGTCTTCCTGCCCATCACCACTGTGGCCGAGCATGACGGTGTTAACCGCACTCACTATGGTGCAGCATCCATCACCACTGGTTGCGGCAACAAGGCCATCACTGTTGGCGAGGCCAAAAACGACCTGGAGATTTACTGCTTGCTGGCTGAGCGCATGGCCAACATGTACCCGGACGACCCGAAGGCCCGCTTCGCACATGAGAAGTACAAGGAGTATCACGACTATCTCGAGAAGAACCGTCTTGAGGGCCGCCATAAGTTTGAAGACGTCAAGAAACTCGTCAAATTCAAGCGCAAGGTCTACTACAAGAAGTATGAGACCGGCAGGCTGCGCCCGGACGGCATGCCCGGCTTTTTGACTCCGTCTGGCCGTGTGGAGCTGTGGTCCAGCGCATTTGCCAACAACGGCATGGATCCGCTGCCTTACTACCGCGAGCCCGACCTGTCGCCGCGCATCCCCGACAAGCTCATCAACGAAGTCAAGAACCCTCGTATCTCCGAGGAACTCGACGCCAAGTGGCACGAGCGCGACACCACCCATGAGGAGATTATTGAGAAATACCCCTTCATTCTCTCCACGGGTCATCGCCGCTACAGCTCCTTCCACTCCGAGCATCGTCAGATTTCTATCCTGCGCGAGCTGAACCCCAACCCGCTTATGGAGATCAACCCCAACGACGCCCGCCGTCTCGGCATTGCCGACGGCCAGTGGTGCCGTGTGTTCAACATGTTCGGTTCCGCCAAGTTCAAAGCTCAGGTGCTGCCCACCATCCGCGAAGGCCACATCGAGTGCGAGCACGGCTGGTGGTTCCCCGAGCAGGAAGGCAGCGAGCCCAGCCTGTTTGGTGTTTGGCAGTCCAACATCAATGACCTGATTCCGCTGCACCACAACAACGCCCTCGGCTTCGGCGGCCCATACAAGAGCGCCTGCTGCAACGTCGAGCCCCTGCAGGAGTCTTATGACATCGATATGAAGGCCTTCGATGAGCGCTTCGGAAAGTTGGTGTAACCATGGCACAGTACGCATTGCTTATTGATTACGAGTATTGCACCGGCTGCCAATCTTGCGAGGTCGCTTGCAAGGAAGAGCACGGCATGCCGGCTGGCAAGTGGGGCATCCGCGTCTTGGACGAGGGCCCTTGGCAAAAAGATGACAGCTCAGACGCTGGTCACAATTTCAACTGGAACAAGATTCCTGTTCCGACCGATTTGTGCGACTTTTGTGCTGACCGCTTGGCTCGCAACCGCGAGCCGGTGTGTGTTCACAACTGCCTTGGTGATTGCATGAAGTTTGGCACCATCGAAGAGATGGCTGCAGAGCTGGCAAAGAAGCCTAAGCAGGTTCTGTGGGTTCCCACCGAGTAAATTTCGCTCGGATCGGTTAAACCACAAGACGCACAGAGGGCCGGTGTCGTATAGTGACACCGGCCCTGCCGTCAAATGAGATGATTGATTAAGAAGGGGAGTGTTTCGCCATGCCATGCTTTTATTGTTGCCACTGCGGTAAGTGTGGTGGAGACTCCTATGGCTATGAGAAGCCTAAACCGGGGCGTTGTGCACGCTGCGGGCATAAAAACGCTGCCGATGCGAAGGTTTGTGAGGAGTGCGGAGCTGAGATTCTGCCGTTGCCTGGGCAGCCTGCATCGCAACCTGCCAAATGAAACTTACAGACCGTTATTGAGCAAGAAGAGCAAGTCGCTGTCGTCATCAGGCATGGCAGGCTCATTTAAAATGTCGTAAAGCTCCCGGGGGATGGTGCTGCACAGTAGCCTGCAGTAATCCTCGATACCCACGCTGAAATCGCCGCTCATTCGCATGCGGCCTAAAGAATTTTCCAGCTTTGCTGTGGCCAAAATCTGAAACTCAAGCTCCTGGGTAAGCTCTTCATGTTTCCACTCAGTCAAAGTTTCCTTAAGCGTTGCAATGCGATGACGCTCAAAGAACTGCTGAATGCTGTTGTAGCCACTTTCATAGCCAGCCCCTTTATGGGCCTTCTCATAGCGCGTAAGGATGCGTGTGGTAATCAGATGACCCTGATACCAGGTGTAACTGCGGCCGATCTTATCGATGCCCATATCGTAGGCAAAGGTGGAGTGCCACTGCAGAATGCTTTCCTTGTTTTCGAAGTGATGGTAGAAGGTTGAGCGGTTGACATTAGCACGCTCACAAATCTCAGTCACGCTGATGCGCGTGTACTCCTTTTCGGTGCACAGCTCGTTTAGAACCCCTGCGATGTTGATGCGCGTCTCCAAGCTTGGAGAAAACCGTTGTTGATTTGCCATTCCCCCCCCTCAGGTAGGGCCATTATAAAACAAAGACATGCTGTTATTATAAAACAAAGACATGCTGTTGCAATGCCGGCATCACACAGGCCCTTTTTGTACGAGGAGGTTTACACAAGTGTGCAAACTGTAAACCTGGTGACACTGCTTTCAATATCTGAAAATTGAATAAAGAACTTCCTCGCTGTTTCATAAGAAATACGTCGGGTAGATATAAACAACAAGCGAGAGAGAGGAGTTCGATATGGAGAAGATCAAGGTTGTTGACAGAACTTCTGTTAAAAGCCTGGGATTTTGCGGTTTTGGCCTGTCGTCGAACGCATCTGATGTTGACATCTTAGATGGCCGCATTGTGCGAATTCGCCCTGTCCATTTCGACGAGAACTACACCCGTGAAGACCTTCGCATGTGGTATGCGAAGAAGGGTGAGAAGGTCTTCGACCCTGGTTTCAAGACTTTGCTGCCTCCGTTTAGCATTGCCTATAAAACCAGGGCTTATTCGCCTAACCGCATCCCGTACCCCATGAAGCGTGTAGACTGGGATCCAAACGGCGAGCGCAACACCCAAAACCGTGGCAAGTCAAAATATGTCCGGATTTCCTGGGATGAAGCCACCAAGCTGATTGCCGATGAAATCAAGCGTGTCCATGACACCTACGGCCCCCATTCCATCTATTGCCAGGGCGAGGGCCATGGCGAGCCCAAGAACTATGGCGGCTCCCATGGTTGCCAGATCCAGATGCTCAAGCAGTGCGGCGGCTGCACTGTGCAGGCCCGCAACGCCGACTCCTGGGAAGGCTGGTATTGGGGCGCCAAGTGGATTTGGGGCATGGACCCGGTAGGCCAAAATGTTTACCAGTCAGGTGTGTTCCAAGACATCACTGAGCATGGCGACGCCGTGCTTTTCTGGGGCTGTGACTGCGAGACCACCCCATGGGGCTGGGGCGGTCAGCTGTCTTCTCGCATGTGCTACTGGTTTACCGATGTAGGTGTCAAGCAGATTCACATTGCTCCCGATGTGAACTACACCAATGCCGTCCATGCTGATAAGTGGATCCCCGTGATTCCCAACACCGATGCCGCTTTGCAGTTGGCTATCGCTTATGTGTGGATTACTGAGGACTTGTATGACAAGGACTATATTGCCACTCATGCTGTGGGCTTTGACTGGATGGAGGCCTATGTTTTGGGCAAGCTGGAAGACGGCACCCCCAAGACCCCTGAGTGGGCCTCAGAGAAGTGCGGTGTTCCCGTCTACACCATTAAGGCCCTTGCACGCTACTGGGCAAAGTCCAATGTTTCCATTGCTCACTGCAATGGTGGCGGCTATATTCGCAGCTGCTTTAGCCATGAGCCTGCCCGCCTTGAAGTTGCGCTTTTGGGCATGCAGTCTCTGGGTAAACTAGGTGCCAATCAGTTCCAGTTTATCGAGTGGTCCTTGTTTGGCTTGCCCACCAAGAGCCCGGTTCCGCGCTCCGAGGTCTATCCTTCCACCGAGATGGCCTATCACGGCTTCGATATGATGACTGGCCCCTCCTTCATCCCCAAGACCTTGCTGCCCAAGGCAATCAAGGGCCCTGTGGAGTGGTATGGCCACACCATGGCTGGCTATCCCAAGGAAGACCAGCTGACCCGCTTCCAGTTCCCGCTGGAAGGCGATGCTGGCGTCAAGATGATTTGGTCTGACGCTCCCTGCTGGTCAACCTGCTGGAATGGCGGTTTCGAGTTTGAAGAAGCCCTGCTTGGCCCCGAGGTCGAGTGCATCGTTATGCAACACCCCTGGATGGAGAACGACACCATGATGGCTGACATCATCTTGCCGACTGCCACCACGTTGGAGCTCAAGGACATCTCCAACGACAACTACAACGGCCAAGCTGCCATGATCTATGTTGAGCAACAGCCCATCGAGCCTATTGGCGAGGCCAAGTCCGAGTTCGAAACCGTCATGGCTGTCGCAGCCGAGCTGGAGAAGTTTGGTGGCGCCTATGAGGGGCTTGTTGCTCGCTGCGGTGGTGACAAAGAGTGCGACGAGGTCCTGCGCGAGGCCTTTGAGGCCTCTGGCATTGCCGATCGCATCACCTACGACCAGTTGGAGGAACAACGCTTCTGGTGCTCCCCGGTTGTTGAGGGTTGGGAGAAGGAGCCTATTGGCCTTATCCGCTTCCATGACGACCCTGAGGGCAACCCTCTGGATACACCGTCTGGCAAGTTGGAGTACTACTCCACTATGCTGGCTACCCACTTCCCCGAAGATGCTGAGCGTGCTCCCTATCCGCAGTGGGTGGACGAGAGCCCGGTTCATCAGGAGCGCGTCACCTCCGATCGTGCCAAGGATTATCCGTACCCGTTGATGTCCAACCACCCGCGTTGGCGCGTCCATGCCAACTTGGATGATGTGCCCTGGTTGCGCGAGATTGATACGTGCAAGGTCGAAGGGCCGGACGGCTATAAGTATGAGCCTGTCTGGATCAACCCCAAAGATGCTGCCAAACACGGCATCAAACATCATGACATTGTCAAGATATACAACGAGCGCGGTACGGTTTTGGGTGCTGCTCACGTTACCGAGCGCATCATGCCTGGCACGCTGTACCAAGACCATGGCTCCCGCATCGATGCCATCAAGGTTGGCAAGGACGGTCTGGACCGCGGCGGTGCCAACAACCTGATCTGCACCAGCGGTACCACTTCCAAGAACTGCGCCGGTGAGGTTACCAACAGCTTCCTGGTCGGTATCGAGAAGGTCGATGTCTTCGAGCTGGCCGCACACTACCCTGAAGAGTTCGCCCGCGATTATGACCCGGCAACTGGTCACATCCCGTCGGCCTACATCGTGGATGGAGAGTAATCATGAGCAAAGTTTTCGTTATTGATATTGCTAAGTGCAACGGCTGCCACAACTGTCAGGTGGCCTGCAAGGACGAGCATTGCGAGCAATCCTGGATGCCTTATGCACAGGCTCAACCCCTGACTGGCCAGTTCTGGTGCAAGGTCAACGAGAAGGAGCACGGTCAGGTGCCTGTCGTTCGCCTGAGCTACACCCCGGTTCTGGGTGCTCAGGACGATGCCATCAAGGAATATGCCCCCGAGTGCTGCCAGGAGCGCGAGGACGGTCTCATCGTTTTAGACCCTGAGAAGTGCAAAGGTCGCAAAGACATCGCTGATAAGTTCGATGGCGTCTTCTGGAATGAAGAACTGGAGATCTGCCAGGGTTGCACTGGCTGTGCACACCTCATCGACAACGATTGGGAAGAGCCCCGCTGCGTGGATGCTTGCTGCACTGACGCCTTGCGCTATGTGGAGGAGTCCGAAGTTGATCTGACCGGTGCTGAGAAGCGTGGTAACGTTTACTACCTGAACGTGCCTAAGCGCTTTATCGCAGGCTTACTTTATGACCCCGAAGTTGACGAGGTCGTTATTGGTGCCACTGTTGTCTTGATGCTTAATGGCGAGCAGATTGCCGAGACCGTCACGGATGACTTCGGTGATTATCGCTTTGTCCAGATCGAACCAGGTGCTTATGAGTTGGTTGTTAGCGCCAAGGGTTTTGAGACCAAGACCATTGCGGCAGATTGCACCGAGCAGGATATCTATGTGGGCGATGAGCCGTTGGCCTTCATCGATGATCGTCGCTTCTATCCCTCAGCTGCTGATATTGCTCGTCGTGACCGTGCTGAAGCGGTTATCAAGTGGGCTGAGATGCGTCGCGATGTGCAAATGGAAGAAGACGAGGTTGCCAACTTCGCCGTCGACTGCCCCTGCTGCGGCAAGCACTTGAACGTGCAGGCAGACTCCGGCATCTACCGTTGCCAGTTCTGCAAGGCCGACTTGACCGAAGTCATTGCTGAAAAGGCTGCTGAGCTTGCTGCCAAATAATTGGTAATAAGTTTTGCAATGAGAAAGCCTCGTCCGCATCCTGCGGGCGAGGCTTTTTTTGCATGTATGAATAAGGGTGCGCTTCTAAAGCCTCAAAAATGCGTCAAGCATAATGGCCAGCGTCAAGTCGTTGTTTTCTTGTTTAGACACATTGTTAGTGAGTTCATAAAGCTCGCGGGGAATACAGCGTACGAGGCGTTTGCAGTACGTTTCAACATCTAACGTTATCTTCCCGTTATAGCGTTCATCGGCCATAGCTGCTTCAAGAACTGCAGTGGTCTGTATCTGAAAATCAATTTCATCAGTCAGCTCTGCACCGATGAAATCAGTCACGGTTTCTCGCAGACATTCAGTTCTGTAGCGAGTAAAGAATTGGCGCACGTTGCCATAGTCACGCCCTCTGCCCGATACAGCATAAAGGTTGGTGTAGCGCGCCAAAAACTGCGAAGTGATGAGATGCCCCTGATACCAGGTAAGTGTTCGGCCAATCTCATCGATGCCTGCCTTATAGGCGATAACGGAGTGCCACTGCAAGATCGCGTTCTTGTCCTCAAAGTGATGATAGAACGTGGAACGGCTTATTTCAGCACGCTCACAAATCTCAGAGACATGGATTTTTTCGTAATCCTTTTCACCGACTAGCTCATCTAAGGCAGCAACGACACGCATTTTTGTGCCCAGACCTGCCGGTATGGCATCGTTTTTTACTCCCATGGGCGCCTTCTACCAGATGGTTCCAGCAAAAAACATGCTGGGGTTCTGCTCTTCAACAGGATTTTTCAAGGCCTCATGAAGCTCGTGGGGAACAATGCTTTCCATGGCACGGCAAAAGTCCTTCACGCTTTCAAAGGGGGAGTTGCCGCAAAACCACTGCAAACTTTCGGTGGCTTCAGCTACGGCAATAGCGTGAATTTGGAATTGCAGAAGCGGCGTCAGCTCAATATGGTGATACTGCGTCAGCGTCTCTTCAAGCACTTCGACGCGGTGGCGCACAAAGGCGGTGCGCGGACCACTCGGGTTTTCGAGGCTTGCAGTCGCCTTGTAAATGTGTTTGTAAGGCTCAAAAGCGCGCGTGGTGATTAAATGCCCCCCAAACCACCCTAAATCTCTGCCGATGCGGTCTACGCCCGACTCGTAGATGATGTTTGAGTGCCACTGAGTGATGTCGTCTTTACCGAAAAAGTGATGGTAAAACGTTGAGCGGCTCACCTCGGCACATTTGCAAATTTCCATAGTGCTAATGCGCTCATAGGGGAACTCTTTGCACAAATCCCCCAAAGCGTTCAAGATTTTCATGCGTGTTTTGAAACTAGCAGACATATTGCTATTGTCCATAGCTGCTCCCCCTCAGTCACAGTTTCTGGAAAATCCAGGAAAACCCCTGATAGGGATAGTAAATGACGCATTGAATGCGACAGCAAAAAAGTCATTTGGAATAAGCAGTTGTGCAGCTACATGCAACAAATAGAAATAATTGTTTGTATTTGTGAACAGATAATACGAAGGCCCGTCTAAATCACCTTGCAGAGCATGCTTGCGACTATGCAATACGAGTGAACGATTGCGAGAACCCTTTTGCTTGATTGGCTGAGCAGGGTAGACACTTTTGCACTTCTGTTTGATGACCTGCTGGCGCTTCCTCACCAAAATATGGGGTGGGAACGTGCGCAATATGTGCACAATGCGACATCGAGGAGGGTGCATGTCTTCGGAAAATAAGACCGCAAAGGCGGCAAAACCCAAATATCAAAATGCGGTGGTTGTAGGCCTTGTCCTTTTGCTGGTTGGCCTGTCTATTGCCTTGGCTCAATACAAAGCGTCATCGCTTTTGACCACGCTGGCCGAGTATTTCAAGTTGGATGGAAGCATGGCTTCCTGGATTATGTCCATCTTTACCTTTGTGGGTATCTTCTTGGCATTCCCTGCTGGAGGTGCCATTGAGAAGTTTGGCTTCAAGAAGACCATGATTGTCTCTTCGGGGCTTATCGTTGTGGGTGGTTTGATCGGCGTGGCTGCCTACGGCACCGTCAACGGCGTCATCCTCATTGCCTCCCGTGCGGTTGAGGGCATTGCCTTGACCTTCATCACCACTGCCGCTCCGGTTGCTATCAACAAATGTGTTGACCCCAAAAACGTGGGCCTTGCCACAGGCTTGTGGGGCTGCTGGGGCAATGGCGGCGCCGTGCTTGCAGGCGTTTTGACACCGCAAGTGTTTGAGATGGCAGGGTTTAACGGCGTGTGGATTGGCTATGCCGTTGCCGCAGCTGTTATAGCTGTTATTTTTGCAGCAGTCATTCATGAACCCAAGGGCGAGGCGCCTATCGCCGAACAAATCGAGCAGGCTGCGGCGCCTGTCGAGGCTCCTGTAAAGATGGGCTTTAAGGACCTGCTGACCAAAGATGTCATCCTGTTTCAGCTCTCCTTTGCCATATTCAACATCATTATGTTGGCGTTGCTGGGCTTGTTGCCCACGGTTTTGCAGCTTCCCGTCAAGGGCTTCAGCATGTCTGCTTCTTCCATGGCCTCCATCGTGCCGTCGCTTTTGGCCTTGATTTCTTGCCCAGTGGGCGGCATCATTGCTGACAAATTAGGCAAGACCAAGCCCATTTTGCTGGTTACCTTCACCGTGCTGGGCCCCTGCTTGGCCGTTATGTATATCTTCACTGGTGTGCCCTTCTGGGTTGCTGCCGTCATCCTGGGTCTTGTGGGCTTTGCCTCCACCGGTTTGCTCATTAACGGCTGGCTGCAGATCATCCCACACCCCTCGCTGGTTGCTAAGGGCATGGGCCTTTTGACCTTCGTGCAGTGTGTCGGTCAGTTCTTGGGCACCTTCTTCATCCAGATTTTGCTAGGGTCTGACTATAGCAACTTCGTCTTTGCAGGCATCGTGCTGTGTTGCTTGGGCCTGTGTGGTGTTGTCTGCTTGGTCTTCACCAAGATGAAGTAAAACTTTACACTCGGTACCTGTTTGTACGGGCAGATTGGGCAATTGCTCCAATCTGCCCGTACCCTTTGTAATAGCCAGTAGCATTGGTGGGCGAAAATTTTATAAATGGCGTACTCTCCGAACTACTGTTTATTGAGGGCTTGTGTAGCCTGTTGGAGAACTCTGAGGGAGGACCCATGACTAACTACAAAGATGCTATGTTTAAAAGCACGGTAAACGGTGAGGTCGGCGCCGCTGGTGCACCCCCTATGCCAGGTGCTGCAGGCAAGATCCCCGAAAAGATCGAAGCCGACGGTGGCAAGAAGGAAGAGGAGAAGAAGGAAGACGACGAGAAGTAGTTGCCTGACCTCTTGCGTGAGATAAGCTGGGGTACCTGTGCAGATGCAGAGGTGCCCCATTTTTTTGTGCGGATCAGTGTGGCTTTGCACCATCACCTCTTTGCGGCTCTCGTGCTGCTGTTGCTACAATTTACAGACCACAAATTGTATGTGTAGCTTTTTGAGACGAGGAAGTCTTTATGAATGCTCAGCGAGTTTTGGATACTTTTCTGGATTTGGTGCGCACTGATAGCCCCAGCTGCCATGAGGCAGCAGTTGCTGCGTATTGTGCGGATGCACTGCGCTCGTGCGGCTGTACGGTCGAGTTTGATACAGGCGGTCTTGAGGCGGGAAGCGACACCGGCAGCATCTATGCAGTGCTTAAAGGCACAGCACCGGGTTCGATTATCTTGACGGCCCATATGGATTGTGTGCCACCCTGCGAGGGCGTGAACCCCATCATCACCGACGGGCTCATTCACACCGATGGCACCACTGTTTTAGGCGGGGATGACAAAGTGGGGTGTGCCGCCATTATCGAGGCGGTGCGCTGTCTTACCGAAGGCGATGAGCCCTACTGCACGGTAAAGATCATCTTGACAGTGCAAGAAGAGGTGGGCTGCTGCGGTGCCAAGGCCCTCAATGTGGGAAGCTTTAAACCAGGCGAGCCCTGCTTTGTGTTTGACATGGATGGCGCCCCTGGCGGGGTTACGGTGGGTGCGCCCTACCATTACACCTTCAGTGCCGAGTTCATTGGCAAGGCAAGCCATGCCGGCGTGGCACCTGCCGATGGCATCAACGCCATCGCTGCTGCTGCCAAGGCCATACAGCTCATGCGCGAGCGCGGCTGCTTGGGCGCGGTGGGTGAATATGCTGCCAGCAACGTAGGCCGCATCGAGGGCGGCAGTGCCAACAACGTCATTGCCCCGAGCTGCTCCATCACCGGCGAGGCCCGTGCAGTCGACCCCGAGATAGCCCTGGCCACCAAAGAGATGATGCAGCAATGCATGGAAGACGGCGCTGCATCTGCAGGCGCGCGGGTTGAAAGCAACTGGGAGCTTGAATATGAAGGCTTCTTGCTAACCGAGCAAGACCCCACTGTGCAGCTGGCCAAAAAGGCAGCTGAAGCCTGTGGCTTACCATTTTGGACGGAGGTTAGCGCAGGCGGAAGCGATGCCAACATCTACACCTGCTTAGGTGTGGCACCGGCCGTGGTAGCAACAGGTATGACCAACTTCCACTCGGTGGATGAGTGCTTGAAGGTGAAAGACCTGGAAGACTCAGCGGTCATGGCCGAGATGCTGGCCAAGGTCGGCATTAAGGGCTAGGCCGAACACTATGCCCCGCGAGATAAAAGCAGCCCCGCCTGTCAACTTGGGCGCCTACCAGCCTGACTTGGACGACTACCTTGTCTATTTGCGCGTTGAGCGCGGCCTTTCGGATGCAACTATCGACTCCTACGGCCGCGACCTGCGCGACTACTTAGGTTTTTTGGTGGGTGCAGGCATTGCTACTTACGACGATATCGAGCGCACCTCCATTACCGACTACATTGCCGACCTGCGCTTTCGCAACTATGCCAGCGCCAGCATCGAGCGGCATGTGGCCGCTGCCAAGGGCTTTCATCGCTTCTGTGTGCGTGAGGGCATCACGCAGGTGGACCCCATCAGCTCGGTGCCACTGCCCAAGGTGCCTGCCAAGCTGCCCGAGACCATCACGGTGGGCCAGATTGCTGCTTTGCTCGACCAACCCTTCCCTGAAACACCTGCTGGCATGCGTGATCACGCGATCCTTGAGGTGTTGTATGGTTGCGGCTTGCGCGTAAGCGAGTTGGTAGGTTTGAGCTTTGCAAGCCTGCTTTTGGAAGATGACCTCATCCGTGTGCGAGGAAAGGGCAACAAAGAGCGCATCGTGCCGCTGCTGGGTAGCGCTCGCCGTGCGTTGGATGAGTACCTGCAGTTTGCCCGCCCGCACCTTAAGACTGCCAAGACCGGCCACCAAGACCCAGATGCCATCTTTTTGAACGCCAGAGGCGGGCGCATCACACGCCGCAGTGTGTGCACCATGGTCGAGACCTATGGCCGCAAGGTGAAGCTGGAAGGTCTGCACCCTCACACGCTGCGCCACAGCTTTGCCACCCACATGCTCGAAGGCGGCGCCGATCTGCGCGTGCTGCAAGACATGCTGGGCCACTCCGATATCTCAACTACACAGATTTATACCCATGTTGACCGCAGCCATATCCGCGAGGAATATCTCAGTACGCACCCCCGCGCCAACAAGCGCTTGAAGTAGGGGAGGGGTCTTCGCGAAGGTTATGGATGTGCGCCAAAGAAATGTCATCTTTGTCGTTTTGTGCGCAACCTGCACGGGGCTTGCGCTGCTTTCCACAGCACTGAACACGGCACTGCCCAGCATGGCGGCAGATTTAGGTGTCTCATCGGCGCAGATTCAATGGGTGGTCAGCGCCTATGCCCTTGTCTTGGCGGTGGCTATGCCGCTGACAGCTTACCTTGTGACACGTTTTCCAACGCGCAGGCTCTACCTAGCGGCTCTCGGGCTCTATCTGGCATGCACGGTTGTATGCGCTTTGAGCTCATCGTTTGCTCTAACGATGGCGGCTCGCGTTATTCAGGCTGCGGCAAATGGCCTCATCTCCAGCTTGACGCAGGTCACCATCTTGAGTGTGTTTGATGAAGGTGAGCGGGGAAGCCGCATGGGTTGGTTCGGGCTTTCAACAGGTGCTGCCCCGGTTATCGCGCCTGCCCTTGGCGGTGTGGTGTGCGATATCTTGAGCTGGCGGGCGGTCTTTTGGGTAGTGGCCCTTGTACTGGCAGTGAGTTTTATCGCATCGCTTTTTGTTATGCGCGACTGCCTGCAAACTGCCCCTAAAGCCTTCGATGTACCCAGTTTTGTGGCGAGCGTGTTTGCATTTGGTGGCATAACGCTTGGGCTCAGCGCGCTTACCACCAGTGGCCTTGCCTCAGCCAATGCATTGGTGCCCCTGGCGGTGGGGCTGTGCGCTGCGGTGTTGTTTGTGCGCAGACAGCTTGCAAGCGATGAGCCGTTTTTGAAGGTGCAGTTGCTGGGTAGCCGTGGTTATGCGGCCGGCGTTTTGGGCAGTATGGCCCTGTATGCGGTGATGATGGGCTCGGCGGCGGTGCTGCCTCTTTACCTGCAAAACGACCTTGGCACCACGGCTTCTGTCGCCGGGCTGGTGGTGCTGCCAGGTGCGGCATTGATGGCGCTGGTTAGCCCGGTTGCTGGCAAGATTTTCGATGCGGTGGGCATCCGGGTGCTTTCTGTGCTGAGCACAGCGCTTCTTTTTGCGAGCAACGCAGCAATGTGCATCGCACCGTTTGCCAACTCGCTTGTGTGTGTTGTGTGTGCCACCATCGTGCGCTATGTAGCTATAGGCTTTATCCAAATGCCACTTATGACTTGGGCAAACACGATTATCCCAAAGGGGGATATCGCTCACGGCTCAGCGCTTGTTACCAGCTTGCGCAATGCCGCCGGAGCGGTTGGTGTTGCGGTTGCGGCCGGCCTGTTCAACACTTTTGGCGTCGGCCCAGCATATGCCCTGCTCGCTGTGTGTGCATTCGCTTTGCTGCCCTGCGCTTTTGTTGCAAAGCGCGTCTAGCTTCAACTGATTTTGTCCGTGCAAACCCGACCGGTTTGCTTTAGCTGGCGCCTCAAGCCACACAGTAGTGAGTCTTTTGGCTCACCCTGAACCCATCGGGGCCAAGTTCCCACGGGACGATGCTGACGATATTGCCTGAGGTATGAACAGAGAATGGTGCAGTTATGGTGTGGCCGTTGCATACAACATCCACGTTAAAGCTTTCTATGTTGCGAAACACCTGCTCGTTGATGGCCCCATCTTTAAACACACGAACATCGGCCACATCTGAGTCAAGACCAATATGCCAGCTCCTGTCGCCTTTGGCTGCGTTCAATTGCAACACATTGTTTGGGGCATCTGCCTTAAAGCACTCAACCGGTTCAAAACGCGTCAGGCAGTCATTCGGGTGCAAAAACAGGGCCACTTCAGACCAGACAAGCTCACAGCGTAAAGCGTCATCAGCATAGATAGCTTCAGCCAGCTCATGCCATGTGCTCGCCTTTTCAAGGTGCTCAGCATATTGGTCAAGAGGCTTGTTGCCAATAGATATGAGTTGCAACATGTGTTTTACGGCCTTGCCCGTCTCTTCGTCGAGCATGTTGCTTTGTGCGCGCAAATCATTCAAATTCATGCTGAACTGGTCCTTTTTAAATCGACTTCAGATTAGCTCTGAATGCTCTGAGTCTCTCATCGTCTTTTAACGCGATGCGCTTGTCCATGAGCTGAAGGACTTTTTCGCGGTCGCGGGGCAGCATTGCATTAAAAGTGACGGTGTTGCCATAGTGGTTTGCCAGAATGAAGACATCCTTGGGGTAAAGCGCGTAAAACTCTCGCAGCTCCTGTTGAATCTCTTTTTCAGTGGCAGGGTTAAAGCGTCCCTGCTCGATATCGTCTTTAAGCTGTGTTCCCTCAAAAGCACTCATGGTGTGGATCATGATGATTTCCGGGTTAACAGTGCCAAATACATGCGCAGTTGCGCGGGCGTTTTCAAGGCCCTTGCCAGCTCCAGCTATGCCTGCCAGATAAAAAAGCGCATAACTCAAATCCGCTTGATCCAAACGTGCACATTGCTCAACAATATCGGAGCTATTAAAGCCTTTGTCCATTGCAGCAAGCGCGCTATCGCTACCGCTTTCCGCACCAATGGATATCATCTGAAACCCAGCTTCTTTCAAGGCGCATAGGTCTTTATCGGATTTGCGGGCAATATCGGTTATACGCGCAAAACAACCAATTGATTCTGTTTTGGGCAACCGCTCGTGTATAAGCTGTGCGGTTTCAAGGAGGCGCTCCGCCGGCAAGCAGAAAGCGTTGCCACCTGTCAAAAAGATGCGTTTGGGGTTGTAGAGGTATTTTTCTGCCAGCTCAGCTATATCGGCAGAAACCTCTTCGAGAGGTGAGGCTGCAAAGGGTTGATGGTACATATCGCAAAACCGGCAGCGGTTATGAGAACAGCCACTGGCCACCTGCACCATGGCAATATTGTTTTCAAACAATGGACGCCAATAGGCCCCTTCTGAAAAATGCATGGGCGCTCTTTCTCAAGGTGATTGTGCACGTGTGCACACTGTAACTTTTTTGAAGATGCTTGGAAAGGCAGCCACTGCGTTTTCACGAAGAACTATGGATTTTAATTTACGCCCTTCATCTTTACGGGGGACTTCAGCAAGACAACCCAGCCAATGAGTGCGACTATGCTGCAGCCACAGATCATGAAACCCAAACCTTGGATGTAGCTTGCCCAGGGCAGGGTGATGGCGGCCATGCCAATGCTTCCCAGCAGGGCATAAAACATGTTGATAAGGCTTGAGGCGCTCCCCGTGTCGCGGGCTTGCTGCTCAAGGAGCACGGCGGTGGCAGAGGGGCGAATAAAACCAATGCCGATGGTGTAGATGGCATAGGCAACAAGGAATGCAACTGGGCCCGTTGAGCCAATGAACAGCACCAATGCGCCGGCAATAGCACCGGCAACAAAGACGCCGGCTAAGGAATACTTGGGGTTAAATCTGCGCTGAATGGGGCTCACCAGCATGGAGCCGATGACAGCCATGAAGGAGTTGATGGCAAAGAAGATGCTGTACTCAATCTTTCCCATAGCAAAGAAATCGGTATAAATGTAACTCGCGGAGGAGACATAGCCCATATAGCTACCGCCGAACAGACAAAACAGCAGCAATAACCAGATGAAACTGGGGTTTTTGCCCACCACGACCAGGCGCCCCAGCGTGTGCAAGATGCTTTCAGTGACGCGCTCGTCATCAGACAACGGCTCTTTCAAGGCAAACACCAACGGCAAGGCACAGATGCCCACCACCGCCTGGGCGATAAAGGTTCCCTGCCAGGTGGTAAAGCTCAAGATGACGGCACCGAGCACAGGGGCAGCCATAGGGGCCACTGAGCCGATGGCCATAGTCACGGTGAGCACCTTGGTGCGGTCGTCGCCGTCAAAGCAGTCTTTCACAAGGGCGGTGCCCAAAGCCACCATGCCGCCACCGCCCAAGCCCTGCACAACACGCTCAGCAATGAGCAACCAAATGTTGGGCGTGACGGCGCACAATGCGCTCGGGATGATGAACATGAAAAGCGAGGCAAGTGCCACTGGGCGCCTGCCATATTTATCGGATAGCGGCCCCAAGATGAGCATGCCGATGGACATAAAGAAGTAAAACCCCAGCAGCACCAAGTTGATGACAGCTTCGCTGGTGTTGAAGTAGGCCGGCATGTCGGGCACGGCCGGCAAGAATAAGTCGGTAGCGATGGGCGGGGCTGCAGAAAGGATGGAGATGAGGGTGATGAGCCCTGCCTTTCCGAGCTGTTGGTCTTTTTGCATGTTTGGTCTAGCTTCCCTTCTCTTCACGCAGCCTTACATAATAAGCGTCCGCAAGCTTTTGACTTGCGGACGCTTGAAAAAGGTGCGGTTTAAAAGGGGTCAGCGGCTTTTATGAGATCTTGCAGACCCAGCCTTCGGGGCCCTCGATCTTGCACTGCTGGATGTCGGTAAGCGTGGAGCGCAGCTTGGCCATAACCGGGCCAGAGGTCTCGGGGCAGTTCTCGAAGGTGATATCCACACCTTCAGCCTTCACATGGCCAACCGGGCTGATAACAGCTGCAGTGCCGCACAGGCCGCACTCAACAAAGTCGCCTGCCAGGACTTCCTCAAACTTCACCGGGCGCTCGATGACATTAAGGCCCAAGATGTCGGAGGCAACGGTCACCAAGCTTCGGCGGGTGATGGAAGGCAGGATGGAGTCAGTTGCAGACTTAGGCACAACCAGGTTGCCTTCGCGGTCCACAAACAAGATGTTGGCACCACCGGTCTCCTCAACATAGGTGCGGCTCTTGCTATCGAGATACATATTCTCGGCATAGCCAGCTGCGTGGGCCTCAACACCGGCCTTGATGCTCATGGCGTAGTTCAGGCCGGCCTTGATGTTGCCGGTGCCGGCAGGCGCTGCGCGGTCATACTTGGACATGCCCAGTGTCACAGCGGTGTCGCCGCCCTTGAAGTAGGGGCCTACCGGGGTAACGAGAATGCGGAACTGATACTCCGGTGCCGGAGCCACGCCGATGACCTCGCCAGAAGCGATCATGAACGGGCGGATGTAGAGGGTGGCACCGCTGCCATACGGCGGGACCCAATCCTCATTTGCCTTGACGACCATCTTCACGGCCTCAACGAACCTCTCCACCGGGAATGGCGGCATGCACAAACGCTCGGCAGAGTCAGCCATGCGCTGGGCGTTGAGGTCGGGGCGGAAGCAGACAATCTCGCCATCGGCAGTCTCATAAGCCTTCAGGCCCTCAAAGACCTCCTGGCAATAGTGGAAGATGCCGGCGCACTCGCTCAAAGTGATGGAGTGATCTTCGGTAAGGGCGCCTTCGTCCCACTCGCCGTCTTTCCAATTGCTGACATAGCTGCAATTGGTTTTCATGTAGCTGAAAGGCAAGCTGCCCCAGTCGATATCTTGCTTAGCCATTTGTTTCACCTCTTGGTTGCGTGGTGGTATGTATAAACGAGCCTATGTTACTCCAAGCAGGCTGAATGCGCGTGTTAATTGCTGGTGACAGGCTGGTATTTCCCACAAAGAGAGGGCACCGCTTTGTGTGCGGCGCCCTCATGTGAGATAAACGAATATTTTTTGCAGCGGCGTTTAGGCCAGCGGGTCTTCAATGGCCGTGTGCCCACCGCAGACTGGCGTGTCGGGCACCTCAATGCCCAACGCATCAGAAGAAAGCTTACGCAAGTCTTGGATACTTGCGGCATAGCAGGCCAACGAGTCGATCCAGCGGCGCAAGCAGGCACGGCCTTCATCGGTCAGGCTGTAACAACGCTTTGCCGGGCCAGATTCGCTGGTGTCCCACTCACTGACCACCAAGTCGTTGTTTTCCATTTGTTTGAGGATGCGATAAATGCCCGTAGGGTCGGGGGCGTTGCCGCCATACATGGGGCCTTTGGCCATCTCTTGGATAATCTTATAGCCGTGAACAGCGCCACCATCGGCGGCCAAAACGGTAAGAATCGACGGCTGGGCAAGGCGGCTTAAGCTTTTGCCGAGCGTCGCACACTCGTTTAAGTCGTTTTCAGATTTCGGATGGCAAGCAGACCACATATAACTATCCCCTCTGTATCGGCAAACGAATTAATCTTACTCCAACATCTGCTTATCCGTGCCGCGCTTTTGCTTCCTTAAGCGTCAAAGAAGGTCATGGAAGCGGCAGTAGATTGCGGTTCACGCAGCCCTGTGTCTTCCAACAGGCCGTCTTCACCAATTCTCAATGTTGCGATGCAGTCACCAAACAAGGCCGTCACCAGCAAAAAGCGGCCATCGGGGCTGATGGTGCAGCCGCGAGGCCAATAAGCATCGCCCACATCGCAAAACTGCGCACGTGTTGCCCGGCCATCTTCGGCCAGTTCAAAAACCACTACGGCATCAAAGCCTGCTTCTTTGTGGATGGGTTTGACCATCTTGAAAGGGCTGCAGTGCACGCAGGTGTAGAGGTGCTTGCCATCTGCGCTGACGCGCATGTTCTGGGCCTCAAAACGGTAGCCGCGGCCCACGGGTAAGGCGTCATATTCTTCTTGCAGCACAATCAGCTCGTCGCCTAAGAAGGTGAGCTCACCTTGCTCGTTGTAGCTAAAGGCACTGATCTTGTTTGCGGCTTCGTAGTTCACATAGCAGGCGTTTTGCACGGGGTTGAAGCGCACATAGCGCGGGCGGGTGGTGTCGCCTAGGGCATAAGGCTCGCCCAGCTGGACGAGCTTGCCTGCTTGCTCATCAATAGAAAAGCTGTAGATATCGCCGCCGCCTTTGTCCACGGTGAGGAAGAAATTCCCACTAGGGGCCCACTCACAGGTGTGTAAATGTGGGATTTTGCTCCCACTTGGCTTGCAAATGTCCATAACTTTCCCAATTGTGCCGTCTTCGTTCATGGCAAACAAAACCAGCGAGGCATCTGCATGTCCAGGCACAATCTGCCACTCGCCGGCCTCGTCTTGGGCAACTTGGCACACTACCGGAGCCGAGCCGTGGATAGCACACACACCGTAGCGCCCTGATGGCGCGATGGTAAACATTGCTGGGTCGCTTCCGAAGGCCGGCGTTTTTTGAACGAGCTCTAGCTGGCCGTCTTCGTTTACTTTGTAGACCCAGATAAAGCCGCCTGCACCACCTTGGATGTGCGTGCCGGCAAAAAACTGTGTGTCGCGCTCGTCCACAAAATAGATAAGGCGCTTTTCCTCGTTGACCCAGGCGTAGCTTGACGAGATTTCGTTGTTTATCTGCACCGGGTTTGAAAGTGCACCAGTTTTGAGGTCATAGTCGTGCATCCACAAGCCGTTTTCACCACCGAATGTGGCCCAGTTTCCGCAATACGCATGCATGCTCACGCGCTCACGCCCCTTCTTCTCTGGAGGTTTTTTCACAGCTGCTATCTTAGCGATTTGTTGAAGCGCGCCGCTTGCTGCTTAAAGAATCCAACCTTGTGACGGGCCTTTTTTGATTTCCCAACCGGCGGCATCGAGCAGGCGGCGGTTGAGGGCAACGTTGGTGCCGCGGCCGCCGTCTTGGGTGCGGCTTTTGGTGTCGCGGGGGTTGGTGCCCATCTCGGCCCAGCACAGATTTGCGCCTGCTGCGGCAGAAAGGGAAGTGGCCATGGCACAGTTCAGCACCGGCTGGTGGTATTTGCCTGCGGCCAAGCGGTAAACAGCGACGTTGCGGGCGTTTTCCACATCGGTGATCATGCCGCGGTCGTCAACCATGGTACCGGGCACCGTCACGCGGCGGCCAACGCCTGCCGAGGTAGCGTGGCTTTCCATGCAAAGGCGGCTGTAATAGGTGAGCTCTTTGGGTGTGTGCTCGGGCCCTACCGGCTCCACGCAGGTCTGCAGCGACATGCCTGCTTTCTTTAAGTTCTTGATGGTCTTGAGGCGTTCTTTCTCGGGGATGGTAGTATCTTCACCCTCGCGCATGCGCACGGCATGGTAGGCACCGTTGGCACCAGCTGCCTTCACCTGTTCGCAGCGCTCAAGCGACATATCCTCAACATTAACCAGCAGGGGCATATCGTTGCCAATTGCCGCGCGCACAGCACTGACGCGCTCCAGGATTTTTTCGAACTTATAGCCCCCTGTTGCAAGCAACAAGATCAGGTTGACGCCTTGGTCCATATAAAGCTTGGCGCACTCAACTACTTCTTCAACGCTGAGGTCGAAGGCCTCTTTGCGCAGGCCATTGCAGGCGGCAAACGAGCAGAACTTGCAGTTCTTGCCGCAGGGCGCAGAGTTCATGCCAATCTGGGCGTGAATCTCGGCGGTGTTGTCGGCAAGCAGACGCTGCAGCTGCCCGCCTGCCCAACGAATGTAGGCAGCCTCGCGGCTATAGGGGTCGGTGGCATAGAGTTTGGTCATCTCTTTGTCGGTTAAGCCCTCACCCAAAAGGCCCTTTTCGACAATCTCGTAGACCTTCAACTCGTCTTTTGTGAACTTCATGGTGCCCCCTTTGCGAAAACGCCGCTACAGCGCAGGAATTTCTCAACTACAGTTAAGGATAGTTGATTGTGTCTAATAGTTTACGCGATAAACTGCAATCAATTAGTAAAGCGTGTGCCCACAACAAAAGGGAGAAACCATGCCATATTGCCGCACCGATCAGCCGCATCAACCGGTGCTTGAAGTTGAAACGCACGAGCAGCTGAGTGCAGATGAGCAAGCGCAGGCCTGCGCAACGAGTGTGTGCCTGGTGCTTGCCGCCGATTGGAACACCACGCCTGTCACCGTGACCTTTGACGATGCTGAGCAGCCGCCGTTTGTGTGCGATGGCCGCGATGGCGATGCCGAAGCTGAAGAGGTTGTCTTGCCCCGCCCGTTGCAGCTTCATGAGGGTAAGCCCTTGATTGTGCATGCCGTTGAGCTGGCCTTGAAGTCTTCTTTTGCTGCTGTTGAGGTGCTTTTGTGCGATGCGGGTGAGTATGAGGCGGCAGCACGTGAGGCGCTTGCTGCCTTTGAGGGCTTGCCGGTTTGCATGCTCAGCGCCGAGCAGGTTGATAAGGCACGGCAGCAAGCTTGCAATTTCGAGATCTTAAACGTGGGTGCTGGTGCTTTGCAGCAAGCGCGCACGCTTCTTGAAGAGACCATCGGTGCCGAAAGCGCGCTTATTTTGGATTGCGTGCAACCCCGCCTGACACCGTGGCATCTAGCTCAGCTGCCCATGCGTTTAGCCCAGCACCCGGGTTGCCACCTGGTCACCTCGTGGATTTATTGGCTGCGGCGCCTGCCCATCCTTATCAGCGCTGCCGGCTTTGAGGCCATCGAGGAGCGCGGCCTTACCAAGCCGCGCATCAACAGCCCGTTTAGACCACTGCCCACACTCAACGTGCAAGAAGTGGTTTTTGGTGAGGAGAAGCTGCACGCAAACGAATCATCTTGCACGATTCGTGATGAATTTTTAGACGCGTGTGAACTTAGTGCACTTGAGGCAGTTCGTCTGGCTCGCAAACTCCAACAGGCAGATGCAGATGAGGCAGATGAGCTGACGGGAGAGCTCAACGAGGCCAGCACGAAGCTTGTAAAGCTTGCATCTGAAGTGCTTGAGCGCATGGACGGCGCGCTTGACGAAGCGCAAACAGACGAGCTTTCTTGTGCAGATGCATTTGGCGTGCGCAACAAATGCGACTTTCCGCTTTTAAACGACCGTGCTCACAAGGGCAAACTGGTTTATCTGGATAGCGCCGCCACCACCCAGCGGTTGGATGTGGCGCTGCAAGCGGAGGCCGACTTCAACTGCCATGAAAACGCCAACATCTATCGTGGCTCATATGCTCTTTCCGCTGAGTCAACCAAGACCTTTAACGCCGCCCGCGCTGTGCTTGAGCAGCGTATCGGTGCTGAGCGCCGGCAGCTCATCTTGACGGCCAACACTACCACTGGCATCAACATTGCCGCCCAAGCTTGGGGCCTGCGCAACCTCAGCGAAGGCGACCTGGTTGTTATCGCCCACTCAGAGCACCACTCCAATATGCTGCCCTGGCGCCTGGTTGCCCAAGCACGCGGCGCTCAGGTTGTCTATTTGGGTTTGGGCCCTGACGCCCGCATCGATATGGCCGAATATGAGCAGCTCTTAGAGCACAAACCTCGCCTGGTGTGCATCGCCCAGGTCTCCAATGTTTTTGGCATGGTCAACCCTGTTGAGGAGATGGCACGTATGGCCCATGAATGCGGCGCTCGCATCTTTGTGGATGCCGCGCAGTCGCTGCCCCATATGGCTGTTAACGTTGACGAACTTGGCTGCGACTTTCTGGCATTCAGCGGCCACAAGATGTATGGCCCGCTTGGCATCGGCGGGTTGTGGGTGAGCACGGAGGCCTTCGACGAGATGGACCCCACCATGAGCGGTGGCGGAGCAATCTCGCACGTGGGCGAGGACAGCTATTATCTGCGCCCGGCGGCCATTCAGTACGAGCTGGGAACACCGCCCATCGCGCAGGCAGTTGGGCTGGCTGCAGCAGCTGAACACCTCGATGGGCTGGGCATGGATGCTGTCCATGCCCACGGCAGTGCTTTATGCCGCTATGCGCTTGCAGGCCTAGAGCTGCTCGACGGCGTCACCGTCTGGGGCGAGCCCGGCGCAGACGATGCTTCCGGCAGCCTGCTTTCGTTTAACCTCGAAGGCGTATCTTCGGCACGCATTGCTGCCGATATGGGCGCTCTGCAGGTATGCGTGCGCGCTGGCGGCCAGTGTGCTTTGCCGCTGCACGCTTCCATGGGTTTGGACGGCTCTTGCCGCATCAGCTTTGGCATCTACAACACCGCCGAAGATGTGGAGGCGGCCATTGTTGCAGTGGCTTTGAGCAACAAGCTTGCCAGCGGCCGCGGGTTTTTGAAAGACGCTGCGCATTAGGCGCAAAGTGGCAGCGGTGAAAAGGAGCAAGACTGTGCAATCAGACACAGAAAAGGTGCGTGAACACTACGCCCAGGTGGCAAACGACGTCGCAGGCAGCTGTTTGTGCGCGCCTGCGGACGGCAGCGAGGCAGCGGCGCTTTATGCTGACGAAATTTTAAAGCGCCTGCCCGATAAAGCCTTAGCTGCCAGTCGCGGCTGTGGCGACCCTGTGAGTGTGGCTGCGCTAAAGGC
>R11__coassemble_518_pt1 | contig 25235 bp, 14 predicted proteins | sample R11__metabat2_low_PE_020 | metagenome-assembled genome bin R11 | reverse complement strand
CGAATACACGCAATAGGCAAGCGTTTGTCCGCTTGAATCCTTCATGTTGTAAAGGCCGTTTTCTTTATCGCGGGACGTGCGTATGGCTTGCGCGGTGGCCTCGTCTTTGGTAAGAAGCGCCGGGAACAAACCGTTTGATGAACCAAGTGAGACCCAATTGCTGGCGACGGAGCTATCGCTGACGGGATACCATAAAGCCGAGTCGGCCGAAGTGGAACGGTGGCCATAAACGTTACCTGTGCCAGTGCCATCGTCGATGCTACCCGCAAGAATAGGGTACGGCTTTTTTTCTGAAGGCTTGTCGGTGTCGTAGGCATTGTCGACGATTCCAGCAAACTGCAGATAGTAATCCAGCAGGATGAATGAGTTACTGGACGAAAATGCCGAAATTGCCATACCGTCAGAGGTGTCAAGCGTGCCTTCGTTATGGCCCAAATAAATCTTAACGTTTCCTGCATTTGCGCTCTGGTTAACCACCTTTGAGCTGCCAATGGATTGCATGGCATAAACAAAGGCAACTGAAACCGGCGTGGTGCCCGATGCGGCCTGAGGCGTGAAGTACTTAGTGAGATAGCTCGTGTCATCCTGATAGAGCCCGTAGCTGGAGCCATCGATATATTTGTATGCATACCCGCCGGCCGAGGTCATGGTGCTTTGGAGCACACTTGCGCGGTACTCAAGATACTTATTAGCCCTATCGGTGGCGGTTTCTGCTATGCCCTGTGCCCCGGAGAGGATGCTTCCCACTTGGCTTACCGCTTGGCAAATTGAGGCATCGGTGGTGTCGACTTCGCCCAAGCTCGGCACCGGCGTAACCGTAATGCCCGCAGCCGTAAGCTGGGCCTGGTCGCTATCTGTCAAGTTGGTGCCGTCATATAAAACCACACTGGGTTTTGCATTGTTGATGAGCACGTCAACGTTGCAGGTCACCGTGCCGTCAGAAGCGGTGCTCCACGCGGTTTGCACGCCCGAAAGCTCATTAGGGAACACGCCCTTGCTGGTGCAATAGCTGATCCAGCTGTCATCGGCAGCAACCAGCGCGCCTGCACCACCCAGCATTTGGGTGATGGTTGCATATTGGCCGCATGCGGCGATATTGCCCGTCTCGCTGGGCTCAGTGGTGCCCTGGCTGTCCACAACGACCTCTTCTTCACCGATGCCGCCTTCGCCCGAGGTGTCGCCCAAGGCGTCTTCAGAGGTCTCAGATGAAAGCTCGCTGTCTCCGGTGTTAGAGCCGTCGGAGTTGCCCGTGCCCTGTGTGGAAGAATCAGAGGAGCTTTCCTCCTCGCCTTCGGTGGCTTCCTCTTCGTGAGGTGTTGACTCGCTGTGTTGCTGTGCTGGGGTCAAACCGTTATTGCCAGCATTGGCATCGTAGTGCGGGAGGGCCTCGGTTTGGGTGTCAAGGTCGTCGGCATCTGCAACGACCGCGTTCACCAGGTCAGGGTTTTGCGGTGCACCGGGGACTTCCTCATAAAGCGGGTCGACGTTTTCGTTGATGTTTTCGCTTTCGGGGTCTTCAATGTGCTCGGTTAAGACATCCGTATATTTGCAGCCCGAAACTGCCAGCACAAGGCATGCGCTTAGAGCAACTGCTAAAACAGCTGTGCCCCATTTCTTAAGCGCTATGTTCCCTGCGTGGTTTCTCATGGCAATTACGTTTTAGAAAAGCTATTCTCCACTAACAATATAGTAGACCGAAATTATAGTTTCTCCCTGCACATTCGTCTTTCTTAAATCCTCCAAAAACCCCAAAACGCCCATTTAAGACCGCTCATGCGGCTCTTTGCGTTTTTGAAAAAGGCCCGATAGTAGTCTTCGCACTGAGCATAGTCTGCTGCCGAAACGTTGTGTGCGCCATAGCATGCGCGCTGATAGATGAGGGTGATATCCAGAAAGTTCGTCTTGGAATCGTTGCGCACAAAGGGGGCAAGCTCGCTTGAAGAATCCAGCGCAAACTCCAGTGGAGTTGCCGAAGGGCTTTTATCGATCTTAAGGCGTTTAAAGCGCTTCAAAAAGAAGTCGTAAAGAATGACCACCCGCTCGTCGAAGGGGCGCGTTGCCATTTTCACAAGGCGCCGGTTGCGCACGCTGCGCCGCAGCAAAATTGCAGCAACGATAAGTGCAATGGGAATAAACGCCAGCAAGAACTTTAGAGAGAGAGGCAAGTCGTAACGAATGGCATCGAGGGCCTCTTGCCAGTTGTCGGGGTTGAGCGTGTCAATAACCAACTGCGACACCGAAAAACCGCCACCTGCTTCAGAACTTTCATCCTCGGCCGCCTTGCCTTGCGCATCCGAGCTGGTGTCTTGCATGTCTTCGTTAACGGCGCTGGTGCCCAGGTTGGGGTCGATAACAAGCTCTTGCTCATAGGTGCCATCGTATTCAATAACAGGGCGCTGATAGTAGTCCTGGAAGGGTTTGATATCGATGGTCGAAAGCCCCAAATTGGGGATGATCAAGAAGTACAGGCCCACAGCCAAAGCGCTGCAAAGGGCGGCAAGGCCTACGCCGAACAAAAACGATGCGCCAAAAGCAGTGCGCTTAACATGGCGCGCTCGCAGCACACCTTGGCGATAGCCCTGCACCACAAACAGTGCGCCGGTGCCGGCAAATGCCAGAATGGCGGCGGCCGTGCCAGGCTGAGTGCTGATCCAGTCGCGGTAGAGGAACTGCACTGAGCCGCAGGCCAGTGCCACAGCAAACAGCAACACTGCCACACCCCACGTGCGGCGCGAAAGCAAGTACACAAGCACCGGGACAACCACCACGACTATGCCATAGATAGCATAGTTTGAATCGGTATCGTTAATCTGCCCGTCCACAAACAGCTCAGTGCTCTCGGGTGCCATAAACGAGATGCCGGCAATCACAGCAATGGCAAGCACAATGTAGCCAATGATGGCAGGCGTCAAAGCCCGCTTAGACCATGCCCCTGCATACAGCGGCACCAGCAAGATTGCCGTAATAACCACGGTAAAAACGATATTGCTTCGCAAGCCCGAAGCGCTATAGAAGGCAAACGAGACGGTGAAGGTCAAAGCGGCCGCCACCACAAGCACCAACACGTAGTCGAAGATGCTTGAGCGCAAAAACAGGTTCAAATGGCTGCTTTTCTTCGCAGATGGTTTTTCTTGCGGTGCCACTAGAGCTCACCCCCTGTCGCAAGCTCGCGGGAATCAGCAATGATGGAGTAAGCGATGGTCTCGCTTTCAAAGCGCATAAGGTTGACGCAGTAGTCCTCGCGTTCCTTGCCAAGCAGGCGCGAAGGCACCACCGCAATCATGTTGGGGTTGCGGCGCATGAGCTTGGCTTCAATAACAGCGGAAACCATCTCGGGGCCCACGTTTGCCGAGCACATGAAAATGTTGTTAAAGCCATGGGTTGACGACATTTGCCGCGAAAGGATGTCGATGGCACCTGCGCTGTCGTTGATATCGTTGGACATGCGCGGCAGGCTTGCCACCACATCGGCCAAGTGGTCGTCATCAAACTCCGTAATGTAGGTTTCGGCACCGAACTTATCGATGTAGGCAATGGTCACATCCATGCCCTGTTTTTCGGCAAAACGGGCAATGGAGTAGGCCGACTCGACAACCGCGTCGAACATGCTCATGAGCTCGCGGGCCTCGTTGCTGGGGCCATAAAAGTCCATGACAACCAGCACGCTGGGGTTGGTGTAGACCTCGTAAAGGCGCGTCATATAAGTGCCGGTGCGTGCCGACAACTTCCAGTGGATGGTCTTAAGCGGGTCGCCGCGCTCATACTCGCGGGAATAGGCATATTCCATGGAGTCGGCCAAAACGGATTTGGCAGCCTTTGTCTGCTCATCCATAGCCTCATTTGAAAAACGGATGCCTTCCAGCTCGATGATGCGAGGCGTTACCTCGACCTCGCGCTTTGCGTTGTTTTCGATGGTGTAGGCAAACAAGCCCAAAAAGTCGGAAACGCGCACGTCCCTTAGGCCTGCCTTATAGGTGCCAATGTGCTCGAAGCGCGTGCTAAAGCTCAAGCCGTACTCCTCAAAAGGCGTAAGGCTCATCGACGTTGCGCTCTCATTTGCAATGTTGTCAAACATGTCTGCAATGAAAAAGCGCGCCGTCATGCGGTTGACCAGCAGCGGCGTCTTGTTTTTAAACGTTGCTGTGAACACAACATCGGAATCGCGCTGGCACTCCCCTATCGACAATGCCTCGTCAAAAACGACGCGGTTGCGCAGTATGAGGATGTAGATGCCTGCCAAAATGATGCCCACCACCAGCATGAAAAACGGCATCCAGCCAATGAGCGTCATGGTGTAGTCGCTACTGCCAACGGCAAAACCCAAGGCACCAAACACCACAAGCATGATGATGCACGCCAAAACCTTGAGCACAACAAGGCGGCGCGCAGCCCGCGCCTGCGCCTTCAGGGCACGCTTGCGCTTGCGGGCGGTTTTGCGCGCCGCATGCTTATCTGCAAGCTTATCTGTGGCTTTAAAACGTGGCATCGGTGCTAAAACCCTACTTTGCGTCCAGATCGGCCGGGCTCAACGTTGGGACGGCAACAGAGTCGAGGATGGACTGGATGACCGACTCAGACGTGCGGCCATTGACCTTGGCTTCGTGGGTCAGATCAATGCGGTGGCCCAAAACATAGGGAGCGAGATACTTGATGTCGTCGGGCATGACATAGATGCGCCCACGCATCAAAGCGTTGGCTCGTGCCAAGCCAATCAGCGCAATTGAGCCACGGGGCGATGAGCCAAAGCGGCATTCCTTCATAGAGCGGGTAGCTGTTACCACCTGAACGGCATAGCGGGCCACATCAGGTGACACCAAAACCTGCTCGGCAGCCTCGCGCAGCGCAATGATGTCTGTGCCAGACAAGACCGGGGCAATACGTGCCTTTGCAGCTTTGCTTTCCAAGACAACCTTGACCTCTTCGTCGATGGTGGGGTAGCCCATGGAAAGCTTGATGAGGAAGCGGTCAAGCTGTGCTTCGGGCAGCGGGTAGGTGCCGTACTGCTCGATGGGGTTTTGGGTTGCCAAAACCATGAAGGGCTCTTCAAGGCGATAGGTGACAGAGTCAACGGTGACACAGCGCTCTTCCATGGCCTCCAGCAAAGCAGACTGGGTCTTTGCAGAGGCACGGTTAATCTCATCAACCAGCACCATGTTGCTCATGATGCCGCCGGGCTGAAACTCGAAATCGCCGGTCTTTTGGTTGAAGATGGAAAAGCCCGTGACGTCGGAGGGCATAATGTCGGGCGTGAACTGCATGCGCGAGAAGCGGCAGTCAACCGATTTCGCAAGGGCACTGACCAAGGAGGTCTTGCCAGTGCCAGGCATGTCTTCCAGCAACACGTGGCCACCAGCAATTAGCGCCATAACGATAAGCTCGACCGGCTCGCGCTTGCCAACAATGACGGTCTCGATGTTGTCGGCAATACTGAGCATCATCTCTGAAGCGCGCATGGCTTGCTGTTCTGAAATCATTACTACTACTCCTTCACAGGTCTCGCGTTTGCTTTACGCGTTTGTCTCGGGTTTGGCATTCGGGTTGTAATGGGTGTCTTCCCGCGGCACCTCGTCCTCTTCATCACCGCCGAACTCAGGGGCGCAGGTACGCATGATTTCGTGGTTGTCATGGGTGAACTCCACCAGCTTGACGCTGATGCCATAGGCATCTTGGATGTTGGCGCGGGTGATGATGTTGAAGGCGTCACCAAAGCGCATGGGCTGGTTGCGCATAAACAAGGCAACATTTGCGCCAGTCATAAAGGCGTGGTCAGGGTTATGGGTAATCATCAGGATTGCATAGCCTGCACGGCGCAAATGCCTGATTTTCTCGATAACGCGCACCGCATTGCCGTAATCCAGCGCGGCCGTGGGCTCGTCCAAAATGAGCATGTCGGGCTCCTGAGCCAAAGCGCGGGCAAACATCACCATCTGCAGCTCGCCGCCGGAGATATCGTTGTAGGGTTTGTCGCGCAAGTGCTCGATACCCATCTCGTGCATGACGCTTTCAACGATGTTGTAATCCTCTTTGGAAGGCTGGCCATTCATGGAGGTCATCTTGTTGATGAGGCCGAGCATGACTATGTCTTTCACCTGGGATGGGTATGGTTGGGATGGGCTTTGGCTTACGTATGCAATTGAGTCTGACAGGCGCGCTGCCGACCATTGCGTAACATCGCTTCCGTCGATGGTGATGGAGCCATCCAAAAGTTCGTTGACGCCGATGATGGTCTTCACCAGCGTGGTCTTGCCACAGCCGTTGGGCCCTAAGATGCAGCAAACCTCGCCACTCTCAACAGTGAAGTTGACGTTTTTCTGTATTGGTCTGTTACGGTCGTAGCCAACAGCCACATCACGCACTACAAGCTTCATACGGTAGCTACTCCTATTCCCAACTATTCAAGTGCTTTGCCATCAATATGACAAAGATGGGCATTGCAACAATTTGCACTATGACGCCAATGCCAAGGCCATCGCCAACAAACGGGATCATGTCGGTGATGTCGCGGCAAATTATTAACAGCAGTGTGCCTATGCAGATGTTGCCCGTGAGCTGTTTGGAGAACTCTGTGCCAAACCACGAGCGCGACATAAAGGGCACAATCATCGAAACCATGCCCACCATGCCGGTATGAATCTGGGCAGCCAAAAGCATGATGGCACCAGTGATGAGGGCAATGGAGCGCAAGCGGGTGAAGTTCAAACCGAACAGGCGGACCTCTTGCTCTTCAAAGGCAAGCGCATTCATCTTGAAGCGCATGATATAGATGGGGATGAACGAAACCAAGAAGGCAATGCCAAGGCACGCCCACGAAAGCGCGGAAGTGTCCACGGTGAGCATGCTGGTGAGCTCGATGTAGATTTCTTGGAAGGTGGTGTCATCGCCATACATGAACAGCAGCACATATTGCTGGATAAAGCCTGCCAGCTGGCCAAAGATTGAGCCAATGAGCAGCATGGTGACAATGTCGAAAGGCTTGCCTTTGCCAGACAGCTTCTTGCCTGCCAAAACCACCATGATGAGGATGAAGGCACCAAAGCCATAGCAGAATATGTAGCGCTCCTTGAGCATGATGCCTGCATTGGCACCATAAAGCACCACCAAAAGCAGCATGCCAAGGCTGACGCCGGAGGATGCACCCAGCATGCCCGGGCCTGCCAAGGGGTTTCTGAAGACGTTTTGATAAAGCATGCCCGAAATCGAAAGCAGGATGCCACACAGCAGCGTGACCCCCACCACACCAAGGCGGTTCCAGATGCCCCAATAGCCCGGCACGTTATCGCGAATCCATTCATTGCTGTGGGCAGACCAGGAATGGGTTATCTGCGCCAAGGCGTTGTAGGCGTGCTCGAACAACGCACGCACAACCTCAAGCGGCGTATAGAACGCATAGGCAGAAGAGTACGCATAGTTTTGGCCCATAGCGCCCATGACGCACAGCGAGAAGAAGCAGATTATGACCAAAGCAACAGCGGAAATGATGACGTTGCGGCGCACGGCTGCCCGGTCTGCGCGCATGGTGGCATTCGTCTGCTTCATGGGCAGGCGGTTGGTCAGAGCACGCTTGCTGCGCCATGCACTGGCTGGCAGGCGCTGGCCATTGACCAAGCGGGCGATGTTTGAGTAGTGGCTTTGGGAAGCCTCGCGCTTGCTATCTTGGGACGCCACGGCCTAAGCCACCTCCTCCGCCTGCTCCACGCAGAGCCTGCACAAGAAAGACTGCTGCACCACCGATAGAGATGAACATGCCCACCATGGTCTCGTAGTCAGGGCCAAGCAGTGCGGAGACCAGCATAAATGCGGTCAGCACAAACAAGCCGCCAATTGCCATGGAGGCAGGCAGGAGATATTTGAAGTTGGGGCCAACAATGCGGCGAGCCAGGTGCGGCACCAAAAAGCCCACAAAGCCGATGCGGCCACAGAACGAGATGATAACGGCGGTTAGCAGCGTGCTCACAGCAACAACCACCAGCTGCGTGCGTTTGGAGTCGACACCCATGGAGCGCGCCTGCTCGTTGCCAAAGGAAAGCACCATCAGCTTTTGGTTCATCCCTATAACCACTGCGACACACAAGATGATGGGTATGCCCACCGCAATGATGTCGATAAAGGTGTAATCACGGAAAAACGAACCGATAGCTGTTGAGTTCATCAGTTCGAGTTTTGCCTCGAAGCCATCAACCTGTGTCATGTAGTAGCGGATGATGGTGGAAAACGAGCCGAGGATGCCGCCGAACACCTGGCCGACGATGATAATCATCAAACCAGATGTGGTGTTCTTTTTAGAAAGGGCCATCACCAAAAGCACCAAACCGGCAATGGCCATGCAGCCTGCAAATGAGAACAGCGAATAGCTGTATGACGAAATGAGATATTCGACGATATCGCCTTCAGGCGTCAGCGCGCTGTTAAGCTCGGAGGAAATGTTTGAAATCCAGGGCACGTTGGTGCACTCATCGTTAACGAAGAACAGCAGCCACAAGATCATGCCGAGGCTGGCGCCACTGGTAACGCCCATAGACGACGGAGAAACCAGCGCATTGCGGAAGCTGCCCTGATAAACCGCGCCGCACAAGGCAAGCCCAGCGCCTGCAAACACAATGATGATGTAGCGCACCATCGTCGATGAGTAGCCGATCTCTGCATCGTGGCCGCTGAATGCGCCGATAATGCCGTTGATGTTGCTTTGGAGGTCCTCCAAAAACCACGAGAAGGAGTAGCCGTTGTTATAGCCACCGGTGTGCAAGGCCTCGTTGATCATGTCTTTCGGAATGATGAGCGCGATGAAGTAGACCACTACCAGCACGACGCAGCAAATAAAGATTTTCTGAGCACGCGGGTCGATGCGGTGGCCTTTATCGACCATATCGGCATATTCATTGCCACCCTCTTCGAACATGGAGATGTTCTCAGTGGTGGGTGCATCATGTGCGACTCTGGGTTTTGTGCCCCCGCGCTTACCTTTGCGCTCCGGCGAATTGTTGCGCACCATCAGAAGTTAATTCCTGACGTGATCATCGGCTCGTTCAAGTCGGCCTCTTCTTCATCATCGTCGCGCTTCTCGGCGCCAATAAGGAACATGCGACGTATGCCGATAACGGCGGCAGCGATCAAACCAAAGAAGAGGATGACAAAGATAACGGTGTTGGCATCCCAGCCTTCGGAATCCCACGCATTGCCATCAGCTTGCGCGTCTTCGTCTTCATCGGCGCTGTTCGAGTTGCCTATATTGACCGCAGAGTTGCTCTGGCCTGAGGAAGCCCCATTAGCGGTTGCAGATAACGCCGCTGCAGGTGAGGCTGCAGCGCTCGTCTTCAACGCAGAGAGCGCAGAAGTGTTCAGCGACGCAGCTTTCAAGCCATTCGTGGAAGTTGAAATGCTTGGCGCAGACCCGCCCGGGCTAACAGGGTCGGCACCCGCGATTGCATAGCAGATGGCCAAGTTGCCACCTTCATCAATATCGCCCAAACCATAGTCTGCAAAAGTGAAGGTGATGTAGCCTTCATCGTCAACCGTCTTCGATTCTGAATAGTTGACGGTGTCGTCGCTTTTCAGCCAGAACGCGCGCACGCTGTTTTTCTTATACTGCGTGCCCACATAGACCTTGATGGTGGCACCTACCGTTGCACCATCGATGATGGCCTCTTCGCCATCTGCACCAACAGCTACCAGCTCCATGTGGTAGCACTTCAGCGTGTTGAAACCTTTTTCGGCTGTGAAGGTGCGGATGGGCAGATCGCTGGTGGACGTGTTCGTGATCTTGAAGGTGACGCTTTGCGCATCCTCAAGGCCGCTTTGTGTGCATGAAACCGTAGCGTCAATATCGGTCTTATCGGGGGATTGCACCTCGATATCCTCATAGATGGCATGCAGGGAAAGAGCGCCTTTAACAGGAGTGTCAAGCGTGAACTCCTTTCCGTCTGCCGTTGCCCAACCGGCAAAGTATTTGCCCTCTTCAGCTGGGTTTGAAATGGTGAGCTCTTTTGCTTTAAGAGTGTCTGCAACAGTTGAGCCGCCCTCAACAGTCAAAGTTGCCACCAGCGTCTTGCAATCGGCCTTATACATATTGACCGTGTAGGAGCGCTGCGAGCCATAGACCGAATAAAGCGTCACCGTGTCTGCCGGGTTTTCAAGCCAGCTCTCGATATCGCGGATGCGGCTATTTGTTGTTGAGGAGCTGTCGGGCTCAACATTCCAGCCCAAGAAAAGCTCGGTGTCGGAGCGGTCTGCAGGCTGCGTTGCACCGGTCGCGGCAAACGTCGCCTCTATGGTGTCGTTGGCCGAAACAGTTGTGCTGCCCAAGACCTCTCCCCCGTCAACAAACTCGACCGTTGCCATATAGGGCAGCTCTTTATAGATGCCGTAGTAGGTTGAAGAGGAATAGATGGAGTCATCGCTGGGGTTGGGGATGGGGTTGTCGTTGGTGAATAACGGCTCCTTGTCGTCTTCGCGCACTGCCCAACCCAAGAATTCATAGAGCTTTCCGTTGGCTTCAAAGACGCGGCCAGGCGCGATAAGGCTGCAAGCCATATCCCAAGCAGAGTCATCATACGTTGAGGTGAGCTCGGTTTCACTGCGGGTGTATGACCCGGTGGCGCCTTGTTTTAACTGATAGAAAGTGATGCTTAGATCGGATGCCGTGGTGTTAAAGCTGGCCTCATAGACCGCATCCTCATAGGCAGCGGGAACCACGTAATAGGACTCTTCACCGGTCTGGGCATTTGTCCAACTCTTCAAGGTGTAGCTCACACCCGTCTCGGTGGTGGCAGGGTCAGGCGAGCCATAAGAGGTGTCATCGGGGTTGGCGTCGGTAAACAAAGGCTGTGCGCCATCAGCAACAACTGTCCAGGAGCGGTTGAAGTCGACGTCAAAGCAAACCAGGTGCTCACCATCACGCACAGGAGCATAAACTGCCTGCAAGCTTACCGCCCGGTTGGATGTCACACCATACAGTGTGGAGTCGAAGACCAAGCCGCTGCAGACGCCGTCTGGGTTGTAGATTGTTGCATTGCACGATTGAGAGCTCGTATAGACAAGCCAGCCCACAAAGCGGTAGGTGATGCCAGCTTGGTCATCGCGGTAGTCGCTTGGTTGGCATATGCTGGTGCCGTTGTTTTCTAAAGCCTCGCCAAGGGTCTCATTGTAATGAGCCGTGATGCTGTCAACGTTTAACAATGCCCCTGAGCTGTCGCGCACGTTTGTAAACGACACCGGAATTTCTGCCATGTGCAAATCGTAAACAGCGTAGTAGGTGGCGCTTTCCGTGGGTTCAAGCTGCGTGTCGCAGGCCACATAGCCAGACTGTGCGTTGTCATCGGGGTTTAGCGACCAACCAACCAGCTCAAATGAATTGCGGGCGTCGGGCAAGCGCTGAGCCAAAGCGGTCAGCTCGCTCAAATCGATTGCCTGAGCGTTGCGATAGGTCTTCACCGTAGTGGTGCTCACATTAAACTTGACGATGCAGTCTTCACCAGAAGCACCCCACACGAGGTTGCCGTCGGTATTCGCTGCAGCGTCCAGCGTGTTGTAGACATCAGCAAAAAGCGCCGGGTTTAAAGCCCCTTGAGCGCTGGCTGCTTTCATGGCAAACACGGTTTGGGAAATATTTGCTCCAGCCACGTTTGCCACCGTGCATGCACCAGAGGGGGATGCAAACGTAGAAGCAACTTTAAAGCCCGAGCCTTCAATAAAGGCGGCATCGGTTGCCTGAACGCTATAGGAAGTTAAGCCAGCCAAGGTAACGTCAGCCAAGCTCGAAGCGCGGATGGCACGTGCCTGAGGCGCGGTAAAGCTCATGTCAGTGGGGATCACGCCGTGGCCGCCCTTATACATGACAGTGCTGGAATACTCTTTGCCAAAATCGATGTAATTGCGCAGGTCAACGTTGCCTGTTCCCGTTGTGTGAAGCGTGGTATCAGCCGTTGCATTCAAAGCACTTGAGCTGCACTTCCACGTTGTGCTCGCGCCGCCTTGGGCATCGAGTGCATAGGCGGGGCCATGAGCGTTGTTAGCGGTTGTTGAACCAGCAACAGAGATGTTGACGGCGCCTGCGCTTGAAGCACTCGAAGCGATGCCATAAGCATTCGGCAGCACCTCAATTGGAGTCTGGACGAAGATGTGGCTGGCAACGATTGAATCCATCTTGCCAACATCCTCGGTGGCGACCACGTCGCTAAAAGCCCAGAATTTCATGCCGTCATATTCGGTTCCAAAATTGCCAAGGGTCATGTAGCCCGAGGTGTAATAGATGCCCGTGCCAAACTGCGAGGTAGAGTCGTAGTCGTTGGGGTCATCGTAGGTTGCAGAAAGCTTGAACTGCTTTTGAATCGCGTCGTAAAGCTCTTTGTCGGTTTCGGGGTCAACCTTCAACTCGCGCACAGCATAAGAAGCGGTTGTTGACGCAATTGCGGTGCCCTCAGGGTATGCCGTGTCGTCGGTGGTCTTGACGCTCGTCTGGTTGTTGATAGTGACGCTTGAGGCGGGGCCTTGTGTTACATCAACGGTTGCACCGGTAGCAGCCTCAGCGTAGACCGCATATGCATTCATTGCGCCATATGCACCGTCAGCAGGCGCAGACAAAACGTCTACATTTCCGCCGAGGCTAAGCGAGCCATTGGTAACAGCAAAACCTTGCAGCGTGATATCGCGCTGCAACATTGCTGCGGTTGAACCAACGTAGTTGACTTCAACGCTCGTTCCTTGCTCGGTTGAAACTCCGGAACCTGAAGAAACGACGATGCCCTTATATATTGCAGCCGTAGCGCTTTCAGTAGATGCGCCCACGTTTATGACAAAAACACCCTGCGCCGTCTCAGCAGCGGAGTTAGCAATAGTCATTTGCCCGGATGCGGCAGTACACGTAAAGGCACCTGTTGCATTCTTTGCGGCAGAGCCCGCATTTAAGGTGAAGGTGTGGCCACACAAATCGAAGGTGAGGTTTTCAGTGGCCACAGAAATTGCCCCAGATTCAGTGATATCGCAGGTCAGGCGCACTGTATCTCCGGCTTCAGCGGCGGCGAAAGCAGCAGAAACGCTGTTGTGCACCGATGAGACGCTACCGTTGTGCTCCACCACCACGGCCCCAGCCGAGCTGGCGTCTTTGGCAACCCAAATGAGTTTGTCTGCACCAGAAGAGATCAACTTGTGGTCTGCATATACTGAGCAATCTGCAGAAGCGAACAACCCTGCCAAAAGCGAGATATCCGCCCCTTCTTCAGCTGCTTTAAACCCGACTTCGCCTTCGATGGAGCACTGCGAAACCAGTAACTCAGAAGCACTGTCTTGAGTCAATGAAAAGTCGGAGCCAAGAGAGATGGTGGTCATATTTGCGCCGATATGGCAGCCGGAGCTGGCATAGGAGCTTTGGCCAGAAAGCGTCCAGGAGCCCTTGTAGGCGCTGGCGGCGTTAGTGCCCGACTGCAAGCACCAATAGCTCGATTGGCTCGTACCGTCGGAAGTTTTGACTGAGATGTTGCAGCTGTCAACGGCGTATTCAACGCCTGCACCGCCAGAACCCCACAGACCAAATGCATTTGACACCGCACCGGCCGTCGTAATGTCAATGGTGGTGTTTTTGAGCGTGCACGCCTTGCTTGTGCGTGCACCACCCGTTACCGACGTTGCGCCGCTGACGGTCTGCGCATTGATACTGCAGCCCTCCAACGTAATGGGCACGTTGCCATAGACGCCATAGGTGGTCGTATTAAGGCTCGTTGAGCGTGCTGCAAACGAAGAGCCTGAAGCAATCAGACTGCTTTTCGTGCCTCCGTCCAAATAGACGGCATAGCAACCAGCACTTTGGGATGTGCGCGATGAGGTGACACTGATGCTGCAGGATTCAAGCGTCAGCTGGCCCGCAGCCGCTGTTGCATACACGCCATAAAGTATGGCATCGGCCTTGGCGGCGTTAACCGTAATGGCCTTAAGCGTTAACGCATTTGCCGAGGCATAGTAGATGCTGGCCACAAATGAGCTGACAGATTGCACCGAGCTCACGAGGCCGTTTTGGATAACGAGCTCGCCTGCACCATCGCCTGCTGAACTTGATGTGCCATACGCAATAGAGCTGGCAGTGTGGTTGCCTAAATCGATAACGCCCGACATATTGGCCGGAAGCGAAATGGCACCCACGTCTTTGAGAATATACAGCGTGTCGCCAGTGGCAAAAGCCTCGAGCGCTGCTGGAAGGGTGGCATAGTATGTGGAACCGATGCGCGCCGTTGCCTTTGTGTTGTCCAGCGCAAAATAGGCCGTTGATGAATCTTGCTGCACAGTGCAAGAACCGTCAGCAAAAACGTTGGTAAGCGCGGCTGTCCACGCGTCCTTTTGACTTTGCTGCAAGCTCTTGAACGTGCCAATTACTGTTAAAGCATCGTTGGCAGCAGCAAGCTCACCATCGCCCACCAAGACGGTATAGGTGCGGCCGCTGGGCGTGCCAGACGCGCCAAAGGTAAACCCGTTTGCCTTGATGCTGCGAAGCGTTGGGGCAACGGTGGTTGCAGTGGAATAGGTGCTTTTCTGCTCGAAGGAAAGCGGCGCGTTGATGGTTGCGCCGGCAGCAGAAGTAGTGGTGATGCCTGCGGCAATGATCTTGGCATCGGCAGCAAGCTGAACTTCCGTTCCCGTTACTTCCAAGTTCTTTGCAAGGATGGCGCTGGCCGAGCCTATGGCCGACGTCGCAGAATAGGAACCACCAGAGACAACCGTTGAGGCAGCCTGGGAATAAACGCCATAAGCATTACCAATGCCCGAGAGGTCAGTGATGCTTGAAGGAGCAAACATAGGCGTGCCAACAGCACTTGCCGTGGTATCAGTCAGTTTGACTGAGGTGACGACGCTGGACGCATAAATGGCGCTGGGTGCCTCTGCTGCCGAAGCGGTGTTAGAGGTTCGAACTTCCTGCTCACCAAAGTCCATTGAGAAATCACAGTTGGTAACCGTCAGGCTTCCAGCACAGGCACGCACGCAGTGAGCACCCACATTGCGCAGAGTGGTTTGGGTGGGGTGCAAATCGATTCTGAGGTTGTTGATGCTGACGGCGCAACCCACAGCCGCAGTAGCGATGTTGATTCCGTACTGGTCAATTTCGCCACCGCTTGTCAGCGTTGACAAGTCTTGGCCGCCGCTGCCATCAAAAGAGACCGATTTAGCAGAAAGGACCTTGACCAAGGCGCGCTCATTGGCCTTATCGGAACCTTTTGTCTGCAGCGTAAAACCGTTGAATTTGATGGTGACATCTTGGCCTGGTGCATTGATGACCAGATGGTTGGTAGCGGTCAAGTCCCCACTCAAATAGTACGTGCCACCCTCAATGATGTTGCAATCGGTGGAACGATCTTTCCACATATCGTTCAAGCAGGTGCCGGTCTGGGCAGCGAGGTAGGAGTCGCCGCTTTGGGCAGTTGCACTTTGCTGCTCGCCTTCGATAAGCGAGGACAATATCTCAGAAGAATATGCAACAAAGCCAGCAGCCTGCTCTGCATAAGCCGCGGCTGCGTTGCTTTGCTGTGCTACAAGCTCGGTGTTGCTCTTGTTGGCAACCAGTTGCAAAGCCGTTGGGGCAGAAAGTGCAGCCTGTGCAGCGGCGCTAATGGTGCTGCCTTGCGCGGCCACAAAAAGCGTGGCGGGAAGTTGGGTTGCAAGCTCTTGCGAAAGGGCAAATGGGACAGAGGTTTCAAAAGAGACATCTGCATCAAACACAATGCCGCGCTCGCATGCCGTGCGCAAAGCCACAGAGCCCAAGCCGCCGCTGATGTTAAAGGAAAGGCTGCCGTTCAAAGAAACGCTCGGGGCAGCAACATCGATGCCCACTACCGAGCCCTGATCAGCCGTTGTGAGACCCACTGCCTCGAGAGCCGCAGTATCAACATCTTCTTGAAGGGTGCCGTTAAAGGCGCAGTCAGAAAAGCTCAGCGAACACGTTGCATCTGCCGCCTTATCAGAAGATGCTGTGCCTGCACTGACAAGCACCACATCGTCGCCATAAGACGTGACAGCATCAGCCTGCACTGTGGCAGAGATGCTTAAGCCAGCAAAGCTCGCGGTGGGCAGGCTCTCACCAGACTGTTGAGAGGCGCTCGCATTGATAGCAACCACGGGGGCTGCAGGGTCTTGCGCACTCAACACGATGCCGGCATTGGGTGCAAAGGCCTCATCTGCTTCAGGTGCAACATAAGCGGAATTGACAAATGCCACAGAGCCTTGGTTGCCCGAAAGATCAATTGCCGTTGTTGCACCGCCAGAGACCGTGGCCGTGTGGCCTGCAAAATCAAACGTTGCCGTCTCGCCTTCAGGCAAGGAGACACTCAGCGCAAATGTTGTTTCGATATCCGCCGATAGCACATAGGTGCCTGGCGTGGTGATGACAAGCGGCTCAAGCTGCCATTGCTCGGTGATGTCAATCGACGAGTCAGTTGAAACCGTCTCGGCCAGAGCGGCAGGAAACGGCAAACACAAATTAAAAGCAAGCGCCACACTGGCGCATATGCTCAGCGCGCGCTGGGCTGCAAAAGACTTGCTGCGTTTTTTCTGCGTTTTCATTAAGCTCCAACTGCCACCAGAATTGCTTTTGGGCACACGCCCATAAGCTAGACGGTTTATTGTAGCACGCAGTGTATATATTTCTATAGGTCTATTTCGCTCGCGGGATAATAAGGTGCGCCTATGGAGCCCTCAAAGCCCTCAAGGGCGCGTCAGTCCACACGCAGAGGGATGCAGACGCGTTCAATGGTGCCCGGGGTGACCTCGATATCTTTCACCAAAGCCGCCGTGCCATAGATCTGTTGCAGGGTCTCGGTGGTGATGCACTCATCGGAGGTGCCTTCCATAAGCACCTTGCCCTCCCCCATAACGACCACCTTGTCGGCACAAAACAGTGCATGGTCGGGGTCGTGGGTGACCATGATGACGGCCTTGCCCATCTCGGAGAGGGTACGCATGCGAGAAAGCACCAGCTGTTGGTTGCCAAAGTCCAGCGCGGCGGTGGGCTCGTCCATAATGAGGATGCCTGACTGCTGCGTCAGGGCGCGAGCGATAAGCACGAGCTGCTGCTGGCCGCCGGAAAGCATGGTGTAGGCTTTATCGGCCAAATCGACAATATCCAAAAGCTCCATTGCCTCATAGGCGATCTTCTTGTCTTTGGTGCTCACACGGGCAAGCTGGTTGATATAAGGCGTGCGGCCCATCAACACAACATCGGACACTGCAAACGGAAACGGCGGCGTGTGGGCCTGCGGGATATAGGCGAATTCCTGGGATTTCTCCCGCTCGCTCAAACTCGCCACCGATTTGCCCCGCACCAGTACCTCGCCAGACAAAGCCGGGAGCAAACCCATCAGCGCTTTTAGGGTGGTGGTCTTGCCACAGCCGTTTGCACCGATGATGCAAACGAACTGGCCTTCTTCAACGGTGAGGTTTACGCCGTGGACAATCTCAACAGGGTGCTTTTTGCCATAGCCACACCGCAAATCGCGCGCTTCAAGCAAAGGAGTTTCCATCTATCTCCACCCCTTCATGTTGCGTTTGAAGATATAGACAAAGAACGGCACGCCTAAAATCGCCGTTAAGATGCCGATTGGTATCTCTATAGACACCAGCAGGCGGGCAAGGTCGTCAACAATGAGCAGGTAGGCCGCGCCAATAAACATTGAGGCGGGAAGCAGCACCTTGTAGTTGGGGCCCACCACCGCACGGGCCAAGTGCGGGATGACCAAGCCAATCCAGCCGATGATGCCTGCCACAGCCACAGACGAGCTGGTGATCATGGTTGAGGCAAAGATGACCAGCAAGCGGGTGCGGGAGGTGTTGACGCCCATGGCACGGGCCTCTTCATCGCCAAAAGACAGCACGTTGAGCTTCCACGACTGCGAAATGAGGATGATAAAGCCCACCACCATTGGTATGAACACCAAGATATCGGCCACATTGACGCTGGCAAACGAACCCATCAGCCAAAACGTGATTTCAGGGAGCTTGTCGTTGGAGTCGGCCATGATCTTAACCAGCGACATGCCCGATTGAAACAGCGTGGAGACCAAGATGCCTGCCAGCACCAAGCCTAAGGTGGGGTCGTAGTCAACCAGACGGTTAAGCCAAACTGCTGCACCCACCGCCAGCATGCCGCCAATGAAGGCAAACAGCTGAACGAATTCACCGGAGAGGCTCAAAAGAAGCGCAATGCAGGCACCCAAAGAGGCACCGGCAGAGGCGCCCAGCAAGTCTGGGGAGGTCAAGGGGTTTTTAAACATGCCCTGATAGCTTGCACCAGCAACCGCCAGCGCAGCGCCTACCAAAACAACCACGATCACACGGGGCAGGCGGATGTAGAACAGCACACGCTCGGCATTGGAGACCGGGATGGAAAAGCTCGGGTCTGAAAACAACGACGGGTCTTGGATGCAATAGGCAAGATAGGAGATGCCCTTGGGAATAAACGACAGCGCTGCCGAAACCGTCTCGCCGGGGTTCATGCCATAGTGGCCCAAAAACAGCGAGACCACTGCCACCACTAGCAGCAGCAGCGCCACCAAGACCTTCGTTGAGAGCTTGACCTTGCTGGCAAAGACCTGCTCGGCTTGGCGTTCAACCTCGCCTGCTGGCAGTGCCTCGTTTTCAATTTCTGCAGGTTGTTGCATGTGCATCTCCACTGTTAGCGTGCTAATCGGCGCCGTTTGCCTTTGAGTTGCGGATCGCATCTTCAGATGACGACGGCGCAGATGAGCTGCTCGTGCTTGAAGAAGATGCAGATGAGTCAGCCGCCGAAGAGGCCGTCTGGCCGTCATCGCTTACTTCTTCGCGAATGTAGTAGGTGCCGGTCTCGGGGTCATAATAAGCCGTGCCGGCCTCCACAAACGAGGAGCCGGAGCCCATGGAATCCTCATCGAAGTTTTGGGATTCGACCTCCTGCAAATCATCTGCGGTGACCTCCTCATATGAGGAGATGTTTAGGTTGAACGCAGAGACCAGTGCAACCATAAAGCCGCAGGCAAGCACCAGCATGCAGTCGGCCAGGTTCACAATATAGGCCTGGGGGTTGACGTCTTCGCCCATCTGGCCGCCCCGGCCATTGCGAAAACGGCTATTTCGAAAGCTTCGCGCCATGGTGTCTTTCCTCCCCTACCTGCTCGCAGTGGGTGGCTCGGGGGCTTGCGGCGCGGCCGCATCCATGCCCTTCATCTCGGCAATGGGGTCACCGTCGTAGTGGGCAGGCAGCGCAACGCCTTCCTTGCGGGCCACCTCGGCTTTGTCGGTGATGCAGCTCATCAGCGATTCGATGGTGGTGATGTATTCGGTGTACCAGCCAGAGCGAATCTTTGAGATGCACAGCGAGATAATGGCGCACACCAAGCCGCATACCGTTGCATCGAAGGCCAAAAGCAAGCTCTCGGAAAGGCTGGAGACATCGCCCTGACCCATAGCCATGATGCCCGGGCCCAGCGGAATCAAAGTGCCCATCAAGCCCAGCAGCGGGGCAACTTTTGAGACGGTATCAGTCCAAGCAAGACGGCGCTGATAGCGGCGGTCGAGCTTGTTGATCTCGATCTGAGCCAGCGAAAACAGCGGCTCTTCGGGCAGGCCCATGTTGCGGGCAACCGTAACAAGCGCAGACTTCTGATAGCGCAGCAGATTGCTGTTAAAGATGATGTCGACCACGTTGTTATATGGCGCATCGGTGAAGTCGTTGATGATACTGGCAGCGTTTTGTTTGAAGTGTTTGCGCTCGGTGACAAACTCCACAATGATCTGCCCCACAAAGAAGATGGTTCCCAAAATAAGGATGATGATCAAGATCATCGTGGGAATCAGGAGGTCTTGGGCAATGCCATGAAGTATGTCTGGCAAGTAGGTATCGTTGTAATTCATGATGGGTAACTCCTATTTCCCGTAGGGCGGATAGCTATTTCCGAGCAGCGATAGCGCCTGCTCATCGCTGAGGTCGTACCAATATAGACGGTTGTAAAACTCCTTGGCGGCCTCGACCATATCGATGTCGTAGCGGTCAGGGTAAAGCATGTTGGCAAGCCATTGCAGGCCCAGCCAGCGGTTCACGCCATTGGGGCGGTCAACCCAAGCAAAGGGCAAGCTGGGCATGGTGTAGACGCGCCCGTCGCGCACCGCACGGATGCCGGCCCACTCCGAGGCGCTCTTGATGTATTCAGCAGCACCACCGCGCACCTCGGCATCCCAGGCAATGATGACTTCAGGGTCCCAAGCGATGACCGACTCAAGCGAGACGGCGCTCATGCCAAAACCCGAGGTCGATTCCTCAACTTGGGCGACGTTGTAGGCGCTGACTTCCTCAAAGATGCGCGCGTGCTGCGAGACCGAAGGCTCGGTGGAAAGCCCCGAGGGGCCTTCGGCGTAATACAGCGAGACCTTCTCGTCATCGGGCACATCGCCCACTGCAGCGCGGACATCCTCATAAATGCCCTCGAGGTAGTCGGCGATCTGGGTTGCGCGGTCGGTCAAGCCCATGATGTCGCCCACAAAGCGATAAGCCTCGACAATCTTGTCAAAGGAGCCATCCACCAACACCACCGGAATGCCGGTAGCCTCTTGCAACTCATCGGCATCGGAGATGTTTGAGGGGCTGATCTCCACACCGGAGATGCTGAAGATGAGCTGGATGTCTTCTTTCATGAGCATCTCGCGGTCAATCTCGCCACCGCCAGAGATGGAGCCCATATAGAGCAGATCTTCGGTGCCCTCAGGCAAGTATTCCAGTTGCGACTGGGTGAACTGGGTGCCCGTGCCACCTTGCAGCTCGGGCGCCAGCGAGAACACATAGATCTGCGCCAGTGGCGAGGTGTAATAGATGCGCTCTAGTGCATCAGCCGTGGGGATGGTCAGCTCGCGGCCGGCATGGTCGGTAACGGTGCGCTGGTGGCGGAAGAACTCGTCTCCCCACTCAGACTGGCAGCCCGAAAGCGAGGCCACCGCCCCAGGCAGCGCTACCGTTAGCGCGGCGACACCGCCGAACTTTAAGAACGCGCGGCGGCTCAGGCCTGAAGCATTATGCGTGTGCTCGGTGTGTGACATAGCTGTTTTTTACTCCTTAAGTGCAAGTTTAAACTCGCAGACAGCCTCGTTGCCTGCGCTATCTGTTGCAATGCAGCGCCAGTCGAAGTTAATGGTTGCAGCATTGACGCCAGCCTTGCAGATGTTTCCATCGGCGCATTTCTGCATATCGCGCCAGGTGTCTTTGCCGCGGGCCTGCCAGGTGTAGGTAACGTCTCCAACGGCGTTTTCAACAGTAGCGGTGACCAAAGACTTCTCGCCATAAGCTTCAACCGGGGTCACATCGACGGTGACGCTGAACTGCGCGGGCGGCTCCATCTCAACGTAGACAAAGCGCCGGCCAGCGTTAGCACCCGCCGTGGTTGAAGCGTTGGCATCGATTAAGGCCTTAACAGCCGTTGCACTTGAGTATGCATAAACATCCACGTTTTCCTTTGCGCCAACGTTGCCAAAGGTCAGCGTAGTTGAAACTTCGTTGGGCAACGAAGCGTCTTGCGTCATAAAGGTCAGCTTCCTGAGTGCGTTGGTGGACGCGAGGTAGAACGCACGGCCCTCAATCGTCGCAACGTTTTTGGGGAAGGTGAACTCCTTCAAAAGATTGCAGCCCTTAAAAGCGCTGTCGCCAATTGTGGTTAGCTGTGAATTGTCGATATCGTCAAAAACCACCTCTTCAAGCAGGCGCTTGTTCGAGGTACTGTCGGCACCGAAGGCAAGCTTGCCGATGGTCTGCACGGTTGCAGGGATAGTGACTTTGGAGATCTTTGCGGCATCGTTTGTTGCATCCGCATCTGCCTTGAACGCGCTATCAGCAATTGAGGTCACGGTGTAGGTCTCGCCATCAAACTCAACAGTTGCTGGGATCTCAACTTCAAATGAGCTCTTGGTGCCGTTATAGACCACGCCCGTCACCGTAGCCGTCTTGTCGGCGGCGGAGTACTCATAGGTCAGTGTGTAGGGGGCCGCATCGACAATCTGGAAGGTGCCCGTGTATGAGCCCTCAAAGATGCCATTGGAGCCGGGCTTGACGGTGTAGGTTGCCGTGCCGGGCTTAGTGTTGTTGCTGTATTCCACAACATAGTCGGTGCCCTCATCGAGCAGAGAACCCAACACCGCAACCGACGGTTTGGGCTCGCAAGCGGTGCCCTCCTCATAGGTGTAGGTCTCGGATTCCAAAGACACGGTTGCGTCTTTGAGGTTTGCCTTGATGCTGGGGTCGATATAAAACTCCATGGCGTCGTAGGAGGTGAAATTCGCAACAGTGGAGTTGTCGCCCATGCGCGCTTTGATGATGATGCCGCCTACGACCTTTTCGTCAGGGTTGCCGATGTTGTCAATGTTGGTGCCGGCCCCATCCAGTTCGCTTCCGCCAATTGAGACGGCCAGCTGGTTGTCGTAGTCGTCAACGGCAAAGTCGTTTGCATCCAGACCTGCAATGGCACCAGAGACGTTGTAATAGACACCAAGGGTCTTGCCCTTATAGGTAGCAGTCACGGTAGGAATAATCACATGCCCGGTGTAAGGAAAGACCGTAGCGATCTCTTCGCCGGTGGTTTCAGAAGATGCGCCGTTGACCTTCAGGGCGCGGAAGGACTGCCACTCGGCTTCATAGGCCGTGCCAGCATTCACCGTGGTGGCATGAGCAGACTCAGCAAACTTCTCAGGGTTGTCTTTGCGGTCATCCACCGAGTAGATGAGCGAGACCTTCGAGATGACGAAGTTGCCGCTGACGGAGCCTTCCACGGTCTCGGAGCCGCTCTTGGCCGTCACAACCACATCGTATACACCCGCGTTCACCGGCACGCCATCAACCGCTGCTGCATCGGCCCACTCAGAGGATGCTGTGCCAAAGGCGAAGGTGTACTGCTCGGGGTCGACCGTAACGCCTGCCGCATTTTTCACGCTGAGCGTGCTTGCCGTCGGGCTGTGGGGCTTATAGTCGAACTCCACCGGGTCAATCTTGACGGTGCAAGTGCTCAAATCGAGCTTGCCAATGCCATATTTGCCGCTCAGTGTTCCGCTGTACTGACCAATACCCACCAACGTTGCGGTGTACGGAGTCTCACCAGCAGCAGACATCTCAATAGCTCCGTCTTGAGCCTCAACGCGGAAGTCTACGTTTTGGGTAAGCGTCTTGCCGTCCAAGCTGATAGAGAAGGTCGGGGTCGAGCCGTTAACACCAGTGTAGGGGGCGTCCTTTAACAGCGTGGCGGTGCCACCCGAGATGGAGTTTTCGGCCCCACCGCCAAAGACGCTCAGCGTCGGGTATGTGGTGCCATCGGATGCGTTCCAGAACACGCTCCAGCCGTTGGCTTCGGCATGGGAGTTCAAAATCTCCAGAACCGTCTTGCCCACAGCCGACTCATCCACGGGGATATTCTCGCCGGTGCTGTCTGTGCGGGAAGCGTCGGTCTTTTTGATGGTGTCATTGGCCTTAATGCGGCTCGGCTTAAGCGCCAAGTTGACGCCGCTTGCGTTCTCATAGGTCATGGTGTCGTTGTAGCACATGCCCGTTGCGGCGAAGTTGTCGTAGGCATAGCCCTCCTCAGCCGTGCCCACAATGTTGCGCTGACGCATGTTGTCGGTAGCGCTAACGCCGCCAAGGTTGATGCAAGAATAGACTGACGGCATATATGAGGTAATAACGCCATCTTTGCTGTAGTAGTGCAAAGCAGCCACGATGCCTGAGGCATAGTAGCCCGCCTTATCGCCCAGCCACTCTTGGGCATCGAAATCCCAAGAGCAGGAAGCTACATTGCCATAGTTCACGCAGAAGGAGACATCGCTGTAGGAAGCTCCCACGATGCCACCCGGGCACGGCTTGTTGGGCCTGATGCCGGCAACCCAGTTCTGTTTATCGGTGCTGGTAATGCTCGGGTCGCCATTCATGCAGCCCGAGACCTCACAATATGAGCCCACGCGCCCAGCGATGCCGCCAAGCGAGACATAGCCTGCCACGTTACCGGTGTTGCTGCAGGCAAACAGGCGGATGTAGTTGTCTGCGCTGCCTTCATCCGACTCAGACATTCCACCGTTGTAAGCATTGGTGGAAAGGGCTGCGCGCAAACCGCCCACCACACCGCCGAGGTCGCTGCCGTGCTCGGAGTTGATGTAGCCACTGTTGGTGCAATACTGCACCGAGCCGCGGCTGTAGCCCACAACGCCGCCGATGAAGTCACCGTCAACATAGACGGTGCTATAAAGGCCGTCGGACACTTTAGCCGGCGTGTCAACTTTGACGGTGCCGGAGTTGGTGCAATACGAAACGGTGCCGCAGGCGTTGCCGGAGTCTTTCACCAGGGATTTATCTTCATCACCTGAGCAGCCCACAACACCACCCACATAGACAACCAATTCAGTCTCGTTGGAGTTGCGGGCATCGCCGGTTTCGGTAACGGTCACAGCACCGCTATTGCTGCAATTGGTGATGTCGCCTTTGCAAATGCCGATCAAGCCACCAACGTCCTTGATGCGCACCATATTGTTTTCGACGCCATCAGCATCCGAAGTCACCGTAACGCTGCCCGCATTCGAACAATCTGTGACAGTGCCTTCCGAGAAGCCCACCAGCATGCCGATGCAGCCCAAGTTCTCATTCACGCCCTCATCAAGGCTTACCGTTAGCTTGGCGCCGCTCCCGATTGAGACGTTTTTAATGACCGACTGAGGGCCAGCCGCACCAATCAGGCCAATATTGCTGGTTTGGCCATCGGCCGCCGCGAGTTTAAAACCGTTGAGAGTGTAGCCCGCGCCATCAAAGGTGCCGTTAAATGCGTGAGAGTCGCACCCCCCTGCAGGGTTGAGCTCGGCATTGGCGAAGTTGATATTCGCACCCAACGTAACGATCTTGCCTGAAAAGTCATCGCACACGGCTGCCGTTGAGCTGTTTGCATCCACATCGGCCGTGCCATTTACCAAGTTGATAAAGCCGGCGAACTGTTGGCGCGAGTTGATGACATAAGGGTCATCGGCTGTGCCGGTGGCAGAGGTGTACCACTCATAGTTGGGGTTAAGCGTCATGGCTGCATAGGTAACCACGCTGCCAGCTGCAACAAATGCGCCTGCCAAGACGGCAATGGCTACCTTGCGCATGTGCCCTGCGAGCCTATTCATCTTCATATTCCTCACACCAAATCCTTCTCTTGAGAAGTTATTACGTGGCCAGCGATGTTGGCCTGTTTTGTCTTCTAAACCACAACCAGTAACTTATTCCGCTGAGCACAAGC
>R11__coassemble_513_pt1 | contig 25306 bp, 21 predicted proteins | sample R11__metabat2_low_PE_020 | metagenome-assembled genome bin R11 | reverse complement strand
TTTTTTTCCACAAACCCTCACGCTCGCCTTGTTTGGGTGGTGGGGGGGGGGGTCGTTGCCGCCCCCCCCCAACGCCAAGCGCATCGAGGCATTAATGCGCTTCGTGCCTGCTAAAGCTGCTTCGCCCAAAGAAGTCGAATGCGCCTTGAGGTTGGGGCTGCCGCAAGAGATGGGCGGCTGCGGTTTTGGGTTGCCAGCAATGAACCACCCTGTGCGCATACCGGGCTGCAACCGCACCCGCTATTGCGACTTATATTGGGCTGACGGAAACGTTGATGTTGAATACGATAGCGACTCCGAGCATGCTGGCGTTGATGCACTGCATGCTGGTGCCTTGCGCCGCAACGACTTAACAAGCGCCGGAATCACGCAGTACGCTTTAACAAATGAGCAGCTCAACAACTTGACGCTGTTTCATCGCGCTGCAAACCAAATTGCTGCTCATATAGGGGCCGACAAAATCCCGAACACGCGCGACTTCAATACCGCCCAGCGCGCCCTGACCGCCGCAATCCGGGAGGGGTTTGCACAGTGGGGCTTTTAAAAATCGTTCTTGAAATGTTCAATTTTGGTCAGCAGAAAAAATTGACCTGCGGTTTTGTTCTGTAAGAAAAATTTCAAGAACGATTTTTAAAACCGCGCCGATAGAACACCCTGTCTGTTTGCGCCTGCCGCTCGCGTTATGAGTGGGCACATGGGCACATAATGTGGGCGCTTTGCTTGCCTGCAAGCGCTATAATCCCACCCACGCACACGCGTACAAACAGAGCAGCAACAGCTCTGTAGTTATGACAACAGCGGGTCCGCCCGCGAGCGCATCTGGCGCAAGTAGTTCCGACCAAAGCCCAGGTGAGCCCATGAACTGAAAGGAAGTTGCATTATGAAGGTTCTCATTCCTGAGAAGCTGTCGGCTGACGGCATTGCCGTCTTGGAGGCAGCGGGCTGCGACGTCACGTTCAAGCCCGACACCACCCCTGAAGAGCTGGTGGAAATGATCGGCGAGTACGACGGCTTGATCGTCCGAAGCGCCACTACCGTTACCCGCGAGGTCATCGAGGCGGGCACCAATCTGAAAGTTATCGGCCGAGCCGGCGTTGGCGTCGACAATATCGACTCCACTGCTGCCACCGAGCGCGGCATCATCGTCTGCAACGCCCCCACCTCAAACGTGGTTTCCGCCGCCGAGCAAACTATGGCGCTCATGCTGGCTGTTGCCCGCAAGACCGCCATCGCGGATGCATCCATGAAGGCTGGCAACTGGAACCGCTCCAAGTTCACCGGTGTTGAGCTGCAAGACAAGACCTTGGGCATCTTCGGTTTGGGCCGCGTAGGTCTGCTGGTTGCCGAGCGCGCAAAGGCCTTTGGCATGAAAATCGCAGGTTATGACCCTTATGTCACCCCCGAGCGCGCCGCCTCTTTGGGCGTGGAGCTCTACACCGATATCGACGAGCTGTGCCGCATCTCCGATGTGATCACCGTGCATATGCCCAAGACCAAAGAGACCACCGGCATGTTCAGCGCCGACCAGTACGCCATCATGAAAGACGGCGTCATCCTCATCAACTGCGCCCGTGGCGGCATCATGGATATCAACGCTATGGCTGGCTTTTTGGAGAGCGGCAAGATTGGCGGCGCTGGCATCGACGTGTGGGAGCATGAGCCGGTCAGCGATAGCCCCATCCATGGCTTCGACAATGTGGTGCTGACCCCGCACTTGGGCGCGTCCACCAAGGAGGCCCAGGTTCGCGCAGCAACCCAGATTGCCGAATATGTCATCGCAGGTATGCAGGGCAAGACCGTCAACACCGTTGTTAACTCGGCGCGCATCCCCGAGCAGGTCATGGAACATTTGCGCCCCTACATCGGTGCAACTCAGACTGCAGCCGATATGGCCGCCCAGATCTCCAGCAGCGCCATCGGCGGCGTTTCGGTGAAGGCATATGGCCGCATCGCCTCTGAGGATCCGTCCGTTTTGGGCACCGCCGCTTTGGCCGGCATCGTGCAGTTTGGCAGCGAGGTCCCCGTCAACATCATCAATGCTCGCTACCTGGCTGAGCAGCGCGGCATCACCGTCGACACCGCCACCGAGCCGGTCTCTGAAAGCTACCCCTCTTACGTCGAGGTTGTGGCCCACGCCGCAGACGGCGACATCAAGATTGCAGCCGCCAACGCGCCGGCCGAAAACGTGCGCATCACCTCGGTGCTGGACTACGATGTCGACTTTATCCCGGGCAAGCATGTCATCATCATGCAGTACGTTGACGGCCCGGGCCGCATGGGCAAGCTCGGCACCATTTTGGGCAACGCCGGCATCGACATCCAGACCATGCAGATTTCCACGAACGCGTCCGACGTCGCCACGGTTTTCATGAACGTCGACCGCGCTGTTTCTGGCCGCGTGCAGACCGATCTGAAAAACGCCGTCAACGCCGTCAACGCATGGTTCTTGGAGCTGTAAAGCGCCCGCTAGTTAGATAAAAGTTTCTTGAGGAAGGAATTGAACATGGCTTGGACAAAACCCATGCCCGCCAACCCCGTCGTTGCTGTTGCAGGTGCTACTGGTGCCGTCGGCCGCGAAATGCTGAAATGCCTTGAAGAGCTGGACTTTCCGGCCGCAGAGGTCCGTGCATTGGCGTCGGCGCGCTCTGCTGGCACGAAGCTGCCGTTTAAGGGCGGCGAGCTTGTGGTGCAGGAGATGACCGAGGAAGCCTTCGAGGGCGTCGACATCGCGCTGTTTTCTGCGGGTGCCTCCATCTCGAAGAAGTTCCGCCAGGCTGTGGTTGATGCTGGCGCGGTCATGATCGACAACTCCAGCGCGTTTCGCATGGAGGAGGGCGTGCCGCTGGTAGTGCCCGAGGTCAACGCCGCTGCCGCCCAAACCCACAACGGCGTCATCGCCAACCCCAACTGCACCACCATCCAAATGGTGGTTGCTCTGCAGCCGCTGCGTGCGTTGGGCCACATCGACCGCATCATCGTCAGCAGCTATCAGTCTGCAAGCGGCGCGGGCGCTAAGGGCATGGCCGAGCTGGAAGACCAGACCGGCAAATACCTGGCTGGCGAGGACTTCGAGCCCTCCGCGTTTGCCCACCAAATTGCGTTTAACTGCATCCCCCACATCGACGTCTTCGTTGATGGCGACTACCTCAACGATGTGCCGGAGGGCTACACCAAGGAAGAGTGGAAGATGGTGGTGGAGACCAAGAAGATCTTCGAGGACGACACCGTTGAGGTTGCTCCCACCTGCGTGCGCGTGCCGGTGCTGCGCTGCCACAGCGAGAGCATCAACATCGAGTTCGACCGCGCCGTCTCTATCAGCGATGTGAAGGCCGCACTGGCCGCAGGCACCAACGTCACCTTGGAAGACGACCCCGCCAACAACGTCTACCCCATGCCGGGCTTGCATGCGGGCAGCTTCGAGACTTTCGTAGGCCGCGTGCGCCGCGATGCCACCGTCGAGGGCGACCGTGGCGTTGCCATGTGGGTTGTGGCCGACCAGCTGCTGCGTGGCGCAGCACTCAACGCCGTCTACATCGCTCAGACGCTGCTGCCCTAAAAGCCACGCCCAGCATCTGGGCGCGTTGCTGCAATAAACACACAGGCCAGAGGCGCTTGAGCCTCTGGCCTGTTTCATTTTCTGGTGGGCGATACAGGGTTCGAACCTGTGGCCTTCAGTGTGTAAGACTGCTGCGCTCCCGCTGCGCCAATCGCCCGCGAGTTATGAATTCTAGCGGTTAATTCGCGCTCGCGCCACCCTCACGTTGCAATTGAAAGCGTACACTGCCCTTCAGCTACAACCGAAGGGACACCTTATGCCAGCACCCAGCATCGAATTGCTCATTGAGTTCACCAAAGACGAAGACGCTCGCACCCGCGCCACGGCCATTGCCGGCCTTGCAAAGGTGGGCGACCCGCGGGGCTACGCGCCGGTGCTGGTGGCGCTGTTCGACCCGGTTGACGAGGTGCGCACAGCTGCTGCTATGGCGCTGGGGATCTTTGCCGATGAGCGCTCCTATGAGCCGCTTGCCCAGTGCTTGAATGACCCCTGCGAGCAGGTGGGCGTCAGCTGCGCTTGGGCCTTGGGCCAAACGCCCACAGTTGCAGCGGCGGAAAAACTCTTTGAGGTGGTGGCCAGCGCTGTGTACGCCGAAAACATCCGTGTTGCTGCGGCTACTGCCATCGGCGAGCGAGCCGAGATGACAGGCTCAGACCTTTCCGAAAGCGACGAGCTCATCGAGAAGGCCCGCGCTGCATTGTTGAGCGCTCTGGAAGGCTCTAACGGGGATTTGGGCTCCACCTGCATCTGGACGCTGGGGCATCTGCCTTCAGAGCCGCAGACGGTGCAAGCCTGCATCGGTGCGCTGCGAAGCGACAACGAGTGGATGGTGCGCTACGCCATCGAGGCCCTTGCCCACATTGGCAGCACCGAAACCATCCCCGAACTGGAGAAACTCACTGCCGATTCCCGCACTGAAGTGGCTGATTTGGCTCAACAAGCTATAAAGATGCTGCAGTAGTGCTATTCTGATTTCGTCTGCCCGTATAACAGAACAGGAAACACACCATGGGGCGTAAAAAACAGCAAGTCCGCAAGGTCACCACGCTGGACTACTCCCGCCAAAATGCCGTCTACACTCACCGCCGCAAAAAGAAGCTGCCCATCGTGCTGGCAATTGTTTTTGTGTTGGTGCTAGCCGGTGCTGGCGCGGCGTTTGCCTATATCCACAACCTGAACTCCAAAATCCAGATTGAAGACGAAGAAGTCACCGAGAGCCTGACCGAGGTCAAAGAAAACGTCGAGCCCTACTGGACGCTGATTTTAGGCTCGGATGCCCGCCCTGAGGAAAGTGAGAGCAACTCTCGTTCTGACGTCATCATGCTGGTGCGCGTCGACCAAAACAACAAGCAGCTGACGCTGGTTTCCATCCCCCGCGACACGCTGGTGGATATTGAAGGCTACGGCACCAACAAGATCAACGCGGCCTATTCCTACGGCGGCGCCCAGCTGGCCATCTCCACCATCGAGGAGTTTGCGGGGGTGAAAATCTCGCACTACGCCGAGATTTACTTCGACGGCGTCGAGACCCTGGTTGATTCCATCGGCGGCATCACGGTTGACGTGCCTGAATATGCCTCCTACGCCGACGTCACGCTTGATCCTGGTGTGCAGACCCTGACCGGGCACGAGGCCATGATTTTGGCCCGCGTGCGCAAGACCTATTCCCAGGGCGACTTCACCCGCACCTATGTGCAGCGTCTGTTGGTGCAGGCTATGGTCGAGAAGGTCCTTTCCCAGCCCGTTACCAGCCTGCCTTCGATTGTCGAGAGCATTGCCGGCTGCTTTACCACCGACATGAGCCTCAACGACCTCATTGCGCTGGCCCAGGCCATGCAGGGCATCACCTCTGAGAATATGTATTCCGCCATGGCGCCGTCCACCGCCGGCATGGTCGATGGCGTGAGCTACACCTTCACCTATATCAACCAGTGGAAGCTGTTGATGCAAAAGGCAGATGAAGGCGTTGACCCGACCTTAAGCGATGAGGAGATTGCAATCTGCGGCACGGAGTCCACGGAGACCACCGACTTGGTTATGACCACAGGGCTGCCTGACACCGTCAAAACGCAGCTTGAGGAGCTTGCTTCGCAACAGGCGGCAGCGGCTGCAGCAGCGGCTGCAGGCACTGATGGCACTGCTACTGATGCAACAGGCACCTCTAGTTCAACGAGCGCCACCACGCAGACATCGCAAACTGCGCCTGTCTCGCAAAGTGAGTAACGGGAGCAAATTTTTCCTTGACCATCGCCGTCATACTGATACAATAGCCTTCGCGCTTTAAGCGCAACACCACTGGTCAGGTAGCTCAGTCGGTAGAGCAGGGGACTGAAAATCCCTGTGTCGGGGGTTCAAATCCCTCCCTGACCACCATAAACAGCAAAGCCGCTCTTCGGAGCGGCTTTTTTCATGGCTTCCACCGCCAATTTCACCGCCAATGCTAAGCGGTGATGAGGCGCTTAGGTGTGACCACGTAGTTCACGCGTTTGTCATGAATGCCTGAAGGCACCTGCTCGATAATCTGCTCTTCAAAGGCAATGCCGATGGTGATGCAGTCGGGCGCCAGGATTTCCAGGTAGCGGTCATAAAAACCGCCACCTTGCCCCAGCCGGCGGCACTGCTCGTCAAAAGCTATGCCCGGCACCAGCAGTATCTCGATCTGCTGGGGGTCGATGCGGCGCTCGTCAAGATCGCGGGGGTCCATAATGACCAGCGGGTCAGCCAGAAACGCAGGAAACTCGCCGGCATCCACGCGTGCGAAGTGCATGATGCCCGCACCGGTGATGGCGGGGTAGCCGATGCTGACCGAAGAGTTCACCAAGCGCAATGCCTTCACAAGGTCATTGACTGACGCCTCGGAGCCAGCCGCCTGATAGACGGCAACGCATTGTGCCTTGCGAACAGCAGGCAAGTTGAAGAGCCGCTCGGCAATGGCGTCTTCGGCTTCCTTGCGTGCCTGCGGCGTTATGCTTTTGCGCACGGCGCGCATCTGTTGGCGCAAAGCTAATTTTTGTTCAGATAAATCCATATGTGTACCTAAATCCCTCCAAAAAGTACACAAAGGATACACCCATATGGGCTGTGTATGGGATTTTACTGTTCAGAATCAATCTAAGAGGTTGATATATCATCCCTGCAAACGGCGCAAATTTGTGCAAAAGATGGATTATTTATCTGTATTTAAGGGCACAATTCGCGTAATCTTTATGAGTTACTGTCCTTCAATGATACGGAGTGTCATGGCACTAGTAGTTGCAAAGTTTGGCGGAACTTCCGTCGCGACGCCTGAGCGCGTCAAAAGCGTTGCCGAGCGCCTGGTGAAGCGCAAGCGCAATGGAGACAAGGTCGTTGCAGTCGTGTCTGCCATGGGCAAGACCACCGACGATTTGATTGCTCTGGCAAATCAGGTGAACACCAACCCACCTGCCCGCGAGATGGATACGCTGCTTTCCACCGGCGAGATGGTTTCTATGGCGATGATGGCTATGGCAATCTCTGCCTTGGGCGAAGAGGCCATCAGCCTTTCGGGCCGTCAGGTTGGCCTCGTGACCGATGCCACCCACGGCAAGGCCAAGATTAAAGAAATCCACGCCGACCGCATTAAAGAAGCCCTTGAGCAAGATCGCATCGTCATCGTTGCCGGCTTCCAGGGCATCGATATGAACGGCGATATCACCACCCTTGGCCGCGGCGGCTCCGACACTACCGCCGTTGCAATTGCCGCTGGCATCAATGCCGATGTCTGCGAAATTTACACCGATGTCGATGGCGTCTACAGCGCCGACCCCCGCGTTGCGCCTCGCGCCCAAAAACTCGACACCATTTCTTATGAAGAGATGCTCGAGATGGCTGCTGCCGGCGCCGGCGTTTTGCACAAGCGCTGCGTTGAGTTCGCCCGCAAATACAACGTTACTGTTCATTGCCGCTCGTCGTTTAACGATGTGCCCGGCACGCTCGTTAAGGAGATGGATTCCAACATGGAAAAAGCAATCGTCAGTGGCGTTGCCCACGACTCATCCGAAGCAAAGTTCACCATCCGCGATCTGCCCGATAGCGAAGGCATGGCCGCCACCGTCTTCGGTGCATTGGCTGACGCCAACATCAACTGCGACATGATCATCCAGAACATCTCTGAAGATGGCCACGCCGACATCTCCTTCACCAGCCCCAAAGGTGACCTTGACCGCACCAAGGAAGTCCTCGAGAAGGTCGTTGCCGAGACCGGTGCTGCCGAAGTTGTCGTTGCTGAAGATATCGCCAAAGTCTCCATCGTTGGTGCCGGCATGAAGGCATCCCCCGGCGTTGCGGCAAAAATGTTCCGCACCCTCGCCGACGCCGGCATCAACCTCAACCTCATCTCCACCTCTGACATCCGCACCAGCGTTGTTGTTGCCGGGGATAAGGGCCCCGAGGCCGTCCGTGTTCTGCACACCGCCTTCGGCCTTGACGGCGCCGACGAGTTTGAAGACGACGTTCTTTCCGAGGAAGAGAAGGTCGCCAAAGCCAACAAAGGCCGCTAAAAACGCACGTCAGCACGCAATCTGGCCCTCCCGCCCTCACTGCGCCACGCTTTAGGTGCACTCCGTTCGGGCGGGAGGGCCATCTTGCGCACTGACGCGCGTTTAAACGCCTGGGAGGGGCCTTTCGCCCGTGCTGCGCCACGCTTTAGGTGCGCTCCGTTCGGGCGGGAGGGCCATCTTGCGCACTGACGCGCGTTTTGGCACTCGCGGGACGCGCACAAGATGGGGCAGATTTGATGCGGGATGCATACAAGTTGGGGATTTTGGATGTTTCAGCTGAAGTTGGCGATCCTTGATGCCTCCCGCATACAAGTTGGCGATCCTTGATGCCTCCCGCACAAAAATAGCGCCCACCTGCACTGTGCGGGTGGGCGCTGACTTTTTGCAGTGCGTAAAGCTAGTGGGCTTTCACAGCGTAAGCCGCAGAGATGGCGGAGCAGGCAGCATCGGCAAACGACTGCAGATATTCGGAGTCGTTGTCGCGCAGGTGCACATAGACGGCGCGACGGCCGCGGCTTGCAAGTGCGCTAAAGTCGCCCAAAGCCTGGGCGTTCTCAACGGTGCCCAGCGTGTAATCCTCATGGGGCACAGAGATGTCGAAGGCCTCGTCAGCGCTGACCATCAAAAAGACGCCGGTGTCTGGGCCGCCTTTGTGCAGCTGGCCGGTGGAGTGCAGATAACGCGGACCAATCTCCAAACAAGAGCAAGCTTCCAGGCGGTCTGCCACGCGGTGGCGGATGCGCTCAAGGGTCTCGCGCCTGCCCACACCGCGGAAGGGCAAGAAGGCGTTGAGGCTGAAGTAGTCGCCGCCGACCATCGATTTAAACAGCAAACGCAAAGCGCGGTCGATGTCGATTTCCTCGCCAGCGTCGAGCTGGTCGAGCAGCATAGAGCTGACGTAAACCTTGTCGGCAAAGGGGCAATCATCCAGCGCAAACTCGGTGTAGGCGGCACGCCCCTTCGGGTCTTGCGGCACAGCAAAGCTTTCGCGGTTTGCCAGGATCTGGCGCACAGCAATCTTTGTGCTCTCAACGTCGGGCTGGTCGAAGGGGTCGACCTTCATCAGCCAACCGCAGAAAGCGATGGCATATTCCCAAATGAGGAATTGCTCGGCCATATCGCCGCTGTCAAAGATATCTTGCCTGAACACTGGGATGGAGGGGTGCAGACACTCTTTGGCATGCTCGTAGGCCTCGTTGTTGCCCATGTTGCACAAAATGGCGGTGCGGTCAGGCGAAGGGTCAGACAAGATACCGGCGTCAACCTCGACGTTAGGCAGAATGCCCACGCCGTGTTTGCCCAAGCTCTCGGCCACCAACTGCTCAACCCACAGGCCGAAGACCTGCGCCTCGGGCGGCATCAGCAAAGAAAACTTATCGCGGCCTTGCTGGTAGTTGCTGTAAAGGAAGGCGGCCAGCTGCAGCGCGGGGTTGTCAGGGCTATCCGATGCGCATAGGCGCTCGACCTGCGCGGCCTCGGCAATCAGTTTTTCGACATCGATGCCAACGCAAGCCATGGGCATCAGGCCAAAGACGCTCAAAGCGGAATAGCGGCCGCCCACTGTGGCATCGCCGTGCAGCACGGCACGCCAGCCGTTTTTGCGGGCTACCTGCTCCAGCTCGGAGCCGGGGTCGGTGATGGCAACAAAGCGCTTGCCGGCACGCTCAGAGCCAATGTGTGCGCTGGCATATTTCCAGGCCACATGGGAAAGCACGCTCGGCTCAAGCGTCGAGCCCGACTTGCTCGAGACGATATAGAGAGTGCGGGCTGGGTCTGAGCTGCCCAGGATGTGGTTTACATACACCGGGCTCATGGAGTCCATAGTGCGGAAAGGTATTTCATCAGGCACTTCGCGGGAGTGCAGTTTGGTGATGGTCTGCGGTGCTTGTGCGCTGCCGCCTTGGCCAATCAAGATGACGGCGTCAAGGCCCTCGCAGCGAGCCTGCTGTGCGATGACAGCAATCTCAGACGGGTCGCGGGGCGGCTTGCTTGCCAGTGTGGCCCACCCCAAGCGGGTGCGCGCCGTCTCATAGGCGGCTTCGGAATAATCGAAGACGCTGGCGTCTTGTGCGCCGATTCGTGAAGGGACGTTGTGGTTGATGAGTTCTTGAGCGGCCTCGCTTGCGCCCAGCTCTTCTCGTGTGATGAATGCCATCGAAAGCTCCAATTTCTTTTCGGGTGTATTCGCCTTCGTACGTGCGGCATCAGTATACCCGTTCACACGCTTTCGCACCCGCATGCTGTGCAAATAGCTCCAAGAATGGCGTTTTTGGAAAGGTTAAAAGCTTTGGTCTAAGCGGTAAATAATGGATTAAATCCACTAATTGCTATTTATCATAAAGATGGTATAATGCTCGCTCGTCTGTATTCGTAGGTATATGGAAAAGGCATCATGGAAGAAGATATTTTTACGCAGGTTTGCACGGTTGGCGAGATCTATGAAACCCTGACGGGTTATGTGGGGCAGCCGATCCGTGTGCGTGCGAACATGGGCCGTTCCAAAATTGTTGAGCGCGAGGGTACGCTGGTTCAGGCTCACCGCTCGCTCTTTTTGGTCGAGACCAACGAAAAGCGTGGCCGCAAAGCTCGCCGTTCGTACCAATATGTTGACGTCTTGACCGGCATGGTGGAACTGACCGACCTCAAAACTGAGGAGCCGATGTTTCCTCAGCTGAAGGAAGTCGAAGCCTAAAGCACGCTGTTGCAAAACGGTTCAAAGAGGGCGTCTGCTGCATGCAGGTGCCCTTTTTGAGTACTATAGGCGTGCGAGAAAGGAATGCCATGGAGTTCAGCATCGAGGCACCTGCAAAGGTCAACCTTTGCTTGGCTGTTGAATACCCGCCAGCTGATGGCTACCACCAGCTTGAGTCGGTGTTTCAGCAGCTGACGCTGCACGATACCCTGCATTTTGAGGTGGTTGGCATTGATGATGCCATCGACGACGCAAACTGCGCGTGCACGGCTGCTCAAACGCCTGTCGTGCTCAAATGCGGTGTGGCCGGTCTTGCCACCAGCGACAATCTCATCTTCAAAGCAATCGATGCTATGGAGCGTGCCTTCTGTAAGCCCGTTGTTGAACAGTGCGATGCACTGCGCATTGTGGTCGATAAGCAGATCCCTGCAGGTGGTGGCTTGGGTGGTGGCTCAAGCGACGCTGCCGCTGCCATCAGGGCCTATCTGCGCTTGTGCGGCATTGATGAGGCCGACGAGAGAGCCCATGCGGTTGCCCGCAGCCTCGGTGCCGACGTGGCGTTTTTCCTGTATGGCGGTGCGGCGTTGATGGATGGCCGTGGCGACACGCTGGTGAGCAAGCTGCCTGAATTTGCGTTGCCGCTGGTGTTGATGGGCGAGGGCCAAGGCATCAGCACAGCACAGATTTATCGTGACTTCGATGCGCGCCCGCCCAAAGCGCCTGATGCCCGGGCATTGGCCCAGGCTATGGAGGAGTTTCCTGCGCTGCCTACGTATGAGCAAAAAGCCCAGCTGGCGCAGCTGTGCAGCAACAATTTGCAGCCAGCCGCCTTTGAGGCATTGCCGCGGCTGAAGGCCCGTGTTGAGCGCGCCAATGCCAGCTCAGAGGTTTTGCAAGCCCTCGTCACCGGCAGCGGCGCTACCAGCTATGCCATCTGCCCAGATTTAGGCGCGGCCATGCGCTTTGAGCAAGAGATTGCGCCATGGTGCGATTGGACGGCCATCTGCTAGCAGGGCGCTTGCTCTTTACGTGCTTTCGCTGCTGTGCGGCGCCCACGTAGCACAGCTTTTTGCTACTCTACGTATAGATTGAAACGGTTAAAAGGATTGCCATGGCTCAAGCGGCGTTTCCCCATTTTCATATAGTGATTCTTTGCGAGGACTACGGCGCCAAGCTGTGGCCTATCGCGCGCGAGCAAGACCCAGCGTGCCTAACACCTGTTGAGCCAGGCTCTGAGCAATCGCTTCTGGCTGCGGCCGTGCACCGCAGTGTGGCGTTTACTGCCAACCCGTTGCATGTGGTGACCACCATCTCTATGGCCGAGGCTATCCACAACGAGCTGCAGAAATGCCCCGAGGCCAAAAAGGCCGGCGTGGATTTGATCATCCAGCCCATCCAACGTGGCACCGCCTTTGCCATTGCTTTGGCAGCGGCGCGCATCCGCCGCGACGACCCGCAGGCTGTTATTGCGGTGCTGCGTGCTGACACACGCATGGCACTTGACGATCGCTGGCAGCATCTGTTGCTGAAGGCCTACCAAGTGGCTCAGCAAGACCGCATGGTGGTTGTTGGCAGCCAGCAGCAAGACAAATGCGTCGACTTTACCTACATCCGAAAGGGCCGCCCCTTCTATACGGTTGAGGATGCCTACGAAGTGCGCCTGTTCAGTGCCGATGCCCCCGACAATGCGGCGCGCCGCCTGTGCCAGCAGGGCGCGTTTTGGTATACCGGCGTTCTTGTGAGCCGCGCAGCGGTTGTCTTAGGCGAGTTGGCCCGTGCCGGCGAGATGAACCAGACCCCTGAGTCGGGCAGCTCGCACCAGATTGCCGAGACGGCCAACTTCTTGGCAATGCTTCAGCCCGAAGCACTGCTGCGCCGCGACGCCAAAGAGGTGGTCAGCGTCTTGCCGAACGTCTCATTTGAGAAGGCCGTGCTCGAGGTCAGCGACAAGCTGGTTGTGATCCCGACCACGATTCCCTTCTCAACCCTGCGCTCTTTGGCCGACTTGGATTCTTTTGCCGCGCCCACCCGCGATGGCAACCGCGATATCGACAGCGTCGCCTTGATCAACCGCTGCCACAACGTCACGGCCTATTCCCAGCAAAGCGAGCGCAAGGTGGTGGCTGTGGGCCTGCGCGACGTGCACATCATCGAGCTTGAAGACATGACGCTGGTGGTGAATAAGGCCTATCTCAACGAGCTGGGAGATGTGCGTACGCAGTTTGAAAACCCCAGCGGAGATTAGCCCGCAGCCGAAAAAAGTTCCAAAATCTGTTGAGATGTTGAAAACCCGCGTTTTCGCAGGTTAACAATGGTTTTGTGTTCACACAAACGGTGGAGAGCGCCAACCCTCGCGCCATGTTTTCCCCAATTCGGCTAAGGTACCAAAGCACTTATTCGAAGAAGAGGTACGCATGCCTGAGCAAAGCTACTCACAACAAAATAGCTCTCAAAGCACCGAGCGCATCATGCCGCAAAACATCGATGCGGAAAAAGCCGTGCTCGCTGCCATGATCTTGGAGCCTGAAGTTGTTGAAGAAGCCATGATGAAGCTCAAGGCAGAGGAGTTTTACCGCCCGGCGCACCGCAAGATTTTCGAGGCGATTGAAGACCTCTACAACCGCAACACCCCGGTTGACCAGCTGTCTTTGCGAGACCGTCTGCAGTCTCGCGGCGAGCTTGAGCAGGTGGGCGGCAAGCGCTACATCCTCGATTTGGCCGACAACACCTATGCCCTTGCCAACTGGGCACATCACGCCGATATCGTGCACCGCGAAGCCATGCTGCGCGACTTGATTGGCGCCTCGGTGCGCATCACCGCGCTGGGCTATGATGCCCCCGACGATCTTGACGAGGTGGTGGAGACCTCCGAGAAGCTGCTGTTCGACGTCACCAACAAGCGTGTGGCCACCAACTTCAAAAAGATCGACAGCCTGGTGCTGGATAACTTCAATACCATGCAGGAGCTGGCCCAAAACAAGCAGCGCTATAACGGCGTGCTCACGGGCTTTAAAGATGTTGACGATATCTTCGGTGGTTGGCACGGCGGCGATCTCATCATCTTGGCCGCGCGCCCTGCTGTGGGCAAGACGGCGTTTGCCCTTAACATCGCAAGCCGCGCCGCCCAGTTGGGCACTTCCATTGCTTTCTTCAGCCTTGAGATGAGCTCAGATCAGCTGGTGCAGCGTCTGCTTTCAACCGAGGCCCGCATCGAGGGCATGAAGATGCGCACCGGTGGCATGACCTCCCAAGACTGGCAACGCTTGGTCACGGCAAGCGACACGCTTTCAAAGCTCGATATCTGGATTGACGACACACCGTCTGCCTCCATCCTCGAGGTGCGCGCTAAGGCCCGCCGGCAGCTGCGCCATGTTGAGCCGGGCAAGGGCATGATTATCGTGGACTACCTGCAGCTGATGCAGCCTCAAAACTCGCGCACAGAAAGCCGCCAGGTTGAAGTTGCAGAGATCTCTCGTGGTTTGAAGATTCTTGCCAAAGAGATGGACATGCCCGTTATCGCCCTTTCGCAGCTGAGCCGTGCCGTTGAATCGCGTCAGGGCAAGCGCCCCATGCTTTCCGACCTGCGTGAATCTGGTTCCATCGAGCAAGACGCCGATATCGTCATGTTCATTGACCGCTCCACCAACGAAAAAGAGGCTCAAAGCGAAGACCGCCCGCCAATTGGCACAGCCGATATCATCGTGGCCAAACACCGTAACGGAGCCACTGGTGACGTTCGCCTAGCTTTCCAGCCAGATTTCACCCGTTTTGATAACCTTGCTAAAGAAAGATACGAGCAAAGCTTTTAAGGCAGGTTAGTTTTTGAAGACGGGCGTTCTGCTAATCAACACGGGCACCCCCGATGCTCCCACACTGGATGCGGTCAGGGCTTATCTTCACGATTTCTTAAGCGATCCTGCCATCATTGGCGCGCCGGAGTTCATCCGCAAACGCATCGTCAACCACGCCTGCAAGCATCGCCCGCTGCGTACTGTTGAGCACTACAAGGGCTTTTGGACTGATGCCGGCTCGCCGTTCATGCTCACCAGCATCAAGCAGTGTGAGCGCCTGGGCATCGAGTTGAAGGCCCGTGTGGTTGAGCCCACTCAGGTGGTGCTTTCCATGCGCTATGGCAACCCCAGCATTGCTGCCGGTTTGCAGCAACTGCGCGAGAGCGGCTGCGAGCACGTTATCTTGCTGCCGCTGTACCCACAAAATGTCAATGTGTGCGCGGGCACTTGCCTCAAAGAGGCTCACGAATGCCTGGAAAGGTTGGCACAAGAGGGCTGGAAACCGCAGGTCAGCGAGGTCAAGAGTTTTCATAGCAATGAGCACTACCGCCATGCGTTGGCATCCAGCGTGCGCAAAGCATGGGAATATGTGCCCGGCTCAAAGCTGCTGGTGAGTTTTCACTCCACCATGCTTGCCGACATCAAAAAAGACGACACCTACCTGGTGCAATGCACTCAAACCAAGGACTGGCTGGTTGAGGAGTTAGGCCTCGACCCAGCGGATGCCATTCTGTGTTTTCAAAGCCGCTTCGACAGCCGCAAATGGCTGAGCCCCTTCACCGAACAAACGCTCATCAAATTGCAGAAGCAAGGCGTTAATAATGTGTGCATCATTTGCCCGGGCTTTGTGGCCGATAACATCGAGACCATGATTGAGGTCAATGCCGATTTGCGGGGTAAGTTCTGTGCACCAAAAATTCCGGGGCATGCAGGACAAACCGACGACCGTGCCGTGGTCAACGCCATGCAAAAGATGGACTTCACCTATGTGCCGGCACTCAACACCAGTGCCGGGCTCATCCACGCGTTGGCAGACGAGGTCTGCAAGCTTTTGTAACTATGAATCTTGAGATGCAAAAAAGGCGGCTTTCGCAAATGAAAGCCGCCTTTTTTGTGTTCGATTGCGCGTTGGCGTTTACGCAGTTTTGCCGTCTGAGCTTTGGGTGGCAGCTGCATCGCTGTTGGACGCATCGCCCTGGCCGCCACCGTGGCCGCCTTGACCTCCCTGGCCGCCGCCCATGTCGCCACCTTTGCCGCCGCCCATGCCCATCTTGCCGCTCATGTCTTGGTTGCTGAAGGCGTTTTCAGCGGTAGTGGATGCGGTGAAGCTGGCAGAGGTGCCGCTGGGGGCAGTGCCGCTGTCGGCATAGCCGTCCTCGTTGGCGCCTTCAACCGCGCTGTCAGAAATCACCAGGTTGTAGGTGGTGCCGTCGGTCATGCCGCTGGTGCTGACTGCGATGGATTGGAAGGCTTTGGTGGCCGTCATAGAAGCCAACACGGTGCCGTCTTCGTTGGTGATGACCACGCTTTGGCCGGCAGAGCCCTCAGCGCTCATCAGCGTAAAGGCCTGGGTGCCCTCGGTGAAGCCTTCAGCCATCCCCGAGGAACCGATGGCAATAACGGTGCCGCCGCTGATGGATGCGGTGGTGCCATAGTCAAGCGCACCGTCGCCGCCGCTGGTGGGGCCATTAACCAGCACCGTGCCGCCGGTCATGGTGAAGGTGCCGTTGCTGTCGAGGCCATCGCCGCCGCTATCTAACACCAGATAGCCGCCGTTGATGACCAGCATGCAGTTCTCGTCGGCAGCCATCATGCCGCCACCGCCGCCACCACCCATGGGGTTAGCAGCGTTGTCTTGCTGCTGGTTTGAAGCGTCGCTGGAAGTCGAGCTGGCGTTTGTGTCGGCGCTGGAAGTCTTTTGCTGCGCATCATCGCCGCTGGGTGCAGACGGAGCATCGCCGCTGGGAGCTTGGCTGGAGTCGCTGTTGCTGGGAGCTGACGGGGTGTCTCCGTTGGGTGCTTGGCTGGAGTCGCCGTTGCCTGAATCGCTCGGGGCTTCCATGCCCTCGGGCAGGTTGCCGGCATCTTGCATATGGTTGGCTCCAACATCGCTCATGTTTTGCACATCGCTGCCGTTGGTGCCACCGCTAGCTGCGTTGATGGCGTCATCGCTTGCCACAATGTGGGTGGTGGAGCCGTTGATATAGATGATCTCGCCCTCATAGCCCTCATAGCAGGCCGTGACGTTAACGGTGCCGTCGTTTACCACCAGTGCCGTCTCGGCGTGGAAGGCATCGTCGCCGGCGTTGATTTCGTAGGTGCCGCCGTCAATGAGCACAAAGCCCTTGTCGTCCTTCTCGTCATTGTTCGACTTGATGGCATCTTCACCGCTTTCGATGGTGAAGTCGCCGTCCTTGATCTTCACGCTGTCACGGCCGCGCAAAGCGTCGTTTACGCTGGTCAACTTGTAGGTGCCACCGCTGACCACCAGGTCGTCTTTGCTGCAGATGGCGTTTTCGCAGTTGCCCGTAACGGTAAGCGAGCCTGAGCCTTGCAACGTCAAATCGCACTTGGAGAACAACGCTGCAGTGGGCTCTTCGCTGCTGTCGTCTTCGTCAAGCAGGGTGTAGCCGGCTGCATCGGCCAAGGAGTTTTCAGAGCCCTCATCCAAGGTGACAAAGCACTTGTCAGCGTTCTTCACATAGATGGCCGGGCCGGCAGAGTTCGTAATGGACGCGCCTGCCAGCACCAGCTGGACCTTGGCATCATCGGCAGTGTCAACCACCAGCTGGCCGTCTTTAAGCGAACCGCTGATGAGATAGACGCCCTCAGCGGTGATGGTCACGGTGTCGCCGTCAACCTCAACGCCTTCACCGCCGGTGCTTGCGCTGTCTTTCAACTCGATTGCCACCGCTTCGCTTTCGTCATAGCTGGCATCCAGGTCGCGGTCGGTGTAGCTAAAGTCGAACGCTGCCAGCGGGTCGGTGTCGGTGCTGCTATCGCTGTCGCTGGAGCTTGAGTTGCAGCCGCTGACACCTAAGGAACTCACAACACAGAGTGTGACCAGGGCGCTCAGCGCGGCCTGCGCTTTGCTGGTTTTTCTTCTCATTGTTTACAACCCCTCTCGGGTCTCGGCGTAGCCCAGGCTGATCTTCAAGTTGCCGTTCATGACGCGCAACTCGTCCAAAAGGGCCTTGGACTGGCTCATGTCTTTCAATTGCAGGTTGTATTCCAGCTTGTACAGGCTACCCATGTTGCTGGTGGAAACGCTGCGCAGGCTGTGATCGGTGGTGTATTTGTCGAAGATGGTGTCAAACATGCCGTCATACTCGAGGTCTTCCGGCACGGTGATCTTGCAGGCCATCTCGGGGCTGGCAGGTTTGCCGAAGGGGGCCAGCACCAAAACAACGTTGACGATGCCAACGATGATGGTGAACAACACGGCAAGCCAGATGTAGCCCATGCCGGTGGCAAGACCGATCGCCATGGCCAAAAAGACGCTGGCAATGTCTTTTGCCGTGCCCGGGATCGAGCGGAAGCGCACCAAGTTGAAGACACCCATAACCGCAATGCCTGCGCCCAAGTTGCCGTTAACCAACGTGATGACCATCTGCACAATCAACGGCAGCAAAGCCAAGGTGACCACGAAGTTTTTGGAGTACTTGTGCTTGAACATATAGATGCAGCCACAGATGGCACCCAACAGGATGGAAGTGAGGCAGCAAATGAGGAATTCAGAGGTGGTAACGCTGCTCATGACCGAGCCGGAATCGGCATACAGCGAGCTGAAAGTTGCTTCGAACATGGTTTCTCCTTGTCTTGTGTTGGGGGCTTAGCTTGCGAGCGTTGCTTTGTACGACTCGCCGTATTTTGAAAACGATGAAGGTTTGATGACGCAAGAATCGAGAATCTGAACCAGCCACATGGGCATGGCGCCGCAAATCTTTACTTCCATGATCACGTCGCCGTCTGGCAGCAACGGTGTGGTGCGTGGGTTTGCAGCCAGCAGGTTGGTGTAGCAAATATCTTCGTCAAAGGTGACGCGCACGTCGTCTTCCTGCTCGGGCTGCATGCACCATGCCGTGCGCATAACATCGATGCGCATAGCCGGCGCGAGCGGCCCATAGAAGCTGTTGAAGTAGGCAATCTCTTTGGAGATCTGCAGACTGCGGGCGCTCAGGGAGGTTTCTTGAGCCTCAGCATCCTCAAGCGGGAAGGCAGCAACGGCCTGCTCATAAGGCATGCCGTCCAAAAACGCCTGGGCGGCTTGTGCTGTGATGTGCACGCGGCGTTTGTAGACGATGCCCTTGAACTTCTTCTTAATCTCAAGAAAGGCAGGCTGGGCAAGCGTGGTGTCAACCGGTGCGCCATAGCTGCGCAGACGCAGCTTTTCTTTGTACACCGGCTTTTCCAGCGAGCGGTTGATCAGGTTGAAGTTGGGCGTGTCGTAATACAAGCTGCTAACCGCGCTGCGCCCATATGCATCGGGCTGCATGCGGCTTGAAAGCTCTTGTTGCACGCGCTGAAACTGCGCAGCAGAGATGCGGTATTTGATCTCTTTGCGCTCAAATATGTCGGTAAAAGTTGCCACAGTCGATGTCCTTTTTTTGGAACTGGTACGTCCTTGTGGCAAGAGATACTAAAAGTGCTTTCTGAAATTTCCTTGAAAGCCCTAGCAAGGCTTCAGATTTGCGCTGCTAACCCAGAATGCCTGCAGCGCTGAGCGCCATCAGCACACCATAGATAACCGGCTGATGCAGCATATAGATGATAAGTGAGTGGCGGCCGATGAGGCTCACAAGCGGCCAGGGGCCTATGGCAGGCAAGCGCAGCTCGGGCCGGCCCGAAGTATCTTGCATGTTTGTGGCAGGTGCCGGTTTTTGCAGCAAGCGCATTAAGAAGTAACCACATATAAAGAGTACGAGCCAAGGGATCAGCGGCACATAGTCGCTGGAGACAAAACCGCTGGCAGGCTGAAAGCCAAAGGCCGCGGTGACGATGTTTGCATAAAGTGCATCGGGCAGCTCCACCAGGGGCAGCCCATCAAAGCCCAGATAGCCATAGGGCACGCCGCGCAGCAGCACAAACAGCACAAGGCTGAGCGCAAAGCCTGCCGCTGCGGGCACATGCTTCAAGGCTTTCTCGAGCACAATCATCAAAAGCATCGAAGTGCCCAAAAGCGAAAGCACGCCATAGATGGCTGGGTCGTCAGGCATGGCTACAAACGTGACGGCCGTTACCACCAAACCGCAGCCAAACACAATCAGGCCGCGTTTGAGGGGGTGGTGGCCCAAGCCCCAGCAAAACCCGCTGATGAGCACAAAGCAGTACAGAATCGATTGCTGCCAAACATAGGCTGCCTGTGTGTGAAACCAGGGGGCATCCACGCCAAATATATAGACCAAATCCCACATGGTGTGAAACAGCACCATGCTTATGAAGGTCAAACCGCGCAGATTGTCGAGAAGGTGGTATCGCATAGGCTCACATTGTATCGATGGTATTGTCTATTGCTTTGGCATGAGCCAACTGTTTTGACGATGACAAATTGCCAAAGGGCAACAGCGGGCAGCTTAGAAATAATACGCACAAATTGTAATCTCCACAGGAAAAAGTGAAGGCGGTTGCGTCATTGTCCTACAAAAAAATAAAAAGTCTGCCCCGATTAACTCTTGCATAAAAGTAAGCAATGACTTATTTTTGTTAGCACGAGCTAACGAACACTGCGAGAGTGCGAGTAAGGGAGTAACAACATGACTTTGGCCGACGTTTCCATGGGTGACTGCGTCACCGTGACCAAACTCAACGAGAACGGCGTTGTTCGCCGTCGCATTATGGATATGGGCATCACCAAGGGCACCGAGGTTCAGGTGGTCAAGGTGGCACCGCTGGGCGATCCGATGGAACTGACGGTTCGCGGCTATGAGCTGACGCTGCGCAAGGCTGACGCTCAGCATATCGAAGTGGCCTAAGAGCCATAGTCTGCATAAAAACTGAGGGGCGCTCGCTGAGCGCCTCTCTTTTGGAACAGAAGTTAGCAAGAGTTCACTTTTGTAAGCACTAGCAAACTTTCGACGGGAAAAGGAATGGAGAATATGACGATTACCATTGCACTTGCTGGTAACCCCAACTCTGGTAAGACAACATTGTTTAACCAGTTCACGGGTAACCATCAATATGTGGGCAACTGGCCTGGCGTCACCGTGGAGAAGAAGGAGGGTGTCCTCAAGGGCGATAAAGATGTTCACATCGTCGACCTGCCGGGCATCTACTCGCTGTCTCCCTACACCAAAGAGGAAGTTGTCTCGCGTCAGTATTTGGCTGAGGGAACCGTAGACGCCATTATCGACGTTATCGACTCCACCAACTTGGAGCGCAACCTGTACTTGGCAGAGCAACTGATGGAATTTGGCGTGCCGGTTGTTCTCGCGCTTAACCAGATGGACTTGGTGAAAAAGCGCGGCTACACGGTTAAGTCGAAGGAGCTGTCTGCACAACTGGGGGTGCCCGTTGTTGAAATCTCCGCTTTAAAGGGCGAAGGCATTAAGGAGTGCGCTGCTGCTGCTGTTAAGGCCGCAAACGACAAGATTGCCCCGAAGCCCGTCACATTCTCTCCGGAGCTCGAGAAATATCTGGCAGAGATCGAGGAGAACATCCCGGCATCAACACCTGAGAACCTGAAGCGCTACTACGCTATCAAAGCCTTTGAGCGCGATGAGGCTGCTGTGGCCGAGCTGCAATATGCACCTGAGGTCAACCGAATCATCATCGAAGCAGAAGGCAAGTTCGATGATGACGCCGAGGGCATCATCACCAACGAGCGTTATCGCAACATCACCTCATTCATCGACAAAGTCTATAAGCGCGCTATTTTGAGCGGCACCACCTCGGAGAAGATTGACAAGGTGGTCACCAACCGCATTTTGGCATTGCCCATCTTTGTGGTTGTCATCGGGCTTATCTATTACATCGCAATCAGCACTGTGGGTGGCGTTGCTACCGACTGGGCCAACGACGGTGTCTTTGGCGATGGCTGGTATCTCGACCCGCGCCCGCTGGTGAGCGTTGAGGGCAGCCAAGATGCCTACGACGAGGTCGCAGGCGCATTTGATGAGGCCCAGGCCGAGATTGCCGTTTTTGTTGAAGCTGGTGCCGACAAGGGTCTTGCTGGCGCTGACACCCTGCAGGCAAATCTGGACGCCGAGGAAGATCTGGACGCCAGCGCACTTGCGTCCTTCGAATCTGCAGCAAAGCAGAGCAACCTGACGGCAGAGTATGTGCCTGAAGACGAAGAGTCTGGCGAGCTTTTGACTGACGACGCAGTCGAGGTCGACTCCGCTGTCTTTGCCGAGGCTTTGACGGTTGAAGAGCCTGATCCGTCTGCATACGGCATCTGGATTCCGGGCATCCCGGTGATCATTGAAGATGCACTTAATGCCATCAACTGCGCAGATTGGCTGAAGGCGCTCATCCTGGACGGCATTGTTGCCGGTGTTGGTGCTGTGCTTGGCTTCGTGCCTCAGATCCTCATCCTGTTCTTCTTGTTGGCAATTCTTGAGGGCTGCGGCTATATGGCCCGCGTCGCCTTCATTCTTGACCGCGTGTTCAGGCGCTTCGGCCTGAGCGGCAAGACCTTCATCCCCATGCTCATTGGCACGGGCTGCGGTGTCCCGGCAATTATGGCAACGCGCACCATTGAGTCCGACTCGGCCCGCCGCCTGACTGTTATGACCACCACCTTTATGCCCTGCTCTGCAAAGCTGCCTATCATCGCACTGTTTGCAGGCGCCATCTTTGGCGGCAGCGGCATGGTGGCTGTGGCTGCCTACTTCGTGGGCATTGCCTCCATCATCATCTCTGGCATCATGCTTAAGAAGACCAAGCCGTTCATTGGCGAGGAATCCCCCTTTGTCATGGAGCTTCCTGAGTACCGTCTGCCCCGTTTTGTCGACTTGCTGCGCAGCATGTGGGAGCGTGCCTGGTCGTTCATCAAGAAGGCCGGCACCATCATCTTGCTGAGCTGCATCCTCATCTGGTTCCTCTCCAACTACGGCTTCGAGGGCGGCACCTTCGGCGCGGTTGAGGATATGAACAACTCCATCCTCGCTGCAATCGGCTCTGCCATCTGCATCATCTTTGCTCCCCTTGGTTGGGGTGACTGGCAGGCAACCGCTTCTGCCGTCACGGGCCTTATCGCCAAGGAAAACCTGGTCGGTACGCTGGGCGTCCTGTATGGCGGTGGCAACGGCCTGTGGGCAAACCTAGCCGCAGCCTACACCCTGCCTGCAGCAGCATCCATGCTGTTCTTCAACCTGTTGTGCGCACCCTGCTTTGCTGCAATGGGCGCTATCCGCCGCGAGCAGGGCGACAGGAAGTGGTTCTGGGCATCTATTGCCTATGAGTGTGGCTATGCCTACTGCATCGCACTGATGATCTATCAGTTTGGTTCTGCCTTCACAGGTGCCATCCACCCGATTGGTTTGGCTGTGGCTGTCATCATCCTGGCCTTTATGCTGTTCATGCTCTTCAGGCCGGCAAAGCACAATACGCCTGCCAAAACTGATGTAAACGGCGCGTCTGAGGCTGCTTAAAGAGGCACGTTATGAACGTGGGCACACTTGTAGTACTGATTATTGTTGTTGCCGTTGTGGCGCTGGCATTGCGCTCCACCCTCAAGAAGAAGGGCGGTTGCGGGTGCGACTCTGGCGGCAGCTGCGAGGGCTGTTCGGGTTGCAACACCAAGGTCTATGGCATAAACACTGGCCCTGGTATCGACGAACCCAAAAAGTGCCCGCACTGCAAATAGCGTGCAAACGAGGGGCAAGGCTGCATTGAGCGGCCTTGCCCCTCTCTTTTTGCACACCGCCAAATACAACCCGTGCGAAAAAAGGATTATTCGTTAGAATGTTAGCGTCTGACTAACTTTTGAAATGGAGTGTAAACCGTGGAAGAGCACGTCGAGCATCTGACACCTTCATACGAAGACTACATCGAGTCCATTTATGACCAATGCCAGCAACATGGCGGCTCCTGCCGCAGCGTCGATATTGCCGAAGACCTGGGCTTTTCGAAGGCAAGCGTTGCCCGCGCCACCAAGAACTTGCGCGAGTGGGGCTACATCGAGCAAGAGCGCTACGGCATGATCACGCTGACCACTCTTGGCGAGGAATATGGCAAGCGCATCCTGACGCGCCATAAGACGCTGAGCTCGTTTCTTACTGACATCCTCGGCGTCGAGCCGTCTTTAGCCGACGAAGAGGCGTGCAAGATTGAACACACCATTAGCCAGGCAACCATGGACAAATGGACGGCATGGCTTAAGACCTGCCGCATCTGCGAGCATCGCGATGTTAACTTCAGTGTTGACATGAGCGACGCGCCCAAGGCAGAATAACCCCTCACCTGACCCAATAAGGAGGACCTGTGTCTGACATCAAAGATATTTCGCTGGCTGAGGCCGGCAAAGCTCGTATTGAGTGGGCAGCCCGCGACATGCCCGTGCTCGCAAGCATCCAGGAGCGCTTCGCTGCTGAAAAGCCCCTGGAGGGTGTGCGCATCGGCTGCTGCATGCATGTGACCACCGAGACGGCAAACCTTATGCGCGCTCTTGTTGCTTCTGGTGCGCAGGTTGCGCTGTGCGCATCCAACCCGCTTTCCACCCAGGACGACACCGCCGCTGCGCTGGTGAAATACTACGGCATCGATGTTTATGCCATCACCGGTGAAGACACCGAAACCTACAACCGCCACATCGAGGCTGTTATTGCCACCAACCCCCAGATTGTCATGGATGACGGCGCCGACCTCGACACCGCCCTGCACACCCGCTTTACTGACAAGCTCGAGGGCATCATCGGCGGCACCGAGGAGACCACCACTGGTGTAGTGCGCCTGAAGGCGCTGGAGGCCGAAGGCAACTTGGGCTACCCCGTCTTCGACATTAACGACGCCAACACCAAGCACTTCTTCGACAACCACTATGGCACGGGCCAGTCCACGTTGGACGGCATCGTGCGCGCCACCAACCGCCTGTTGTGCGGTCGCACCATGGTTGTTAGCGGCTATGGCTACTGTGGCAGCGGCCTTGCGCTGCGTGCCAAGGGCATGGGCATGGACGTCATCGTGTGCGAAGTTGACCCGTTGAAGGCGCTGGAGGCCTATATGGAGGGCTACAAAGTTATGCCCGCCGCCGAGGCTGCCAAATATGCCGATGTGTGGGTTACCGTTACTGGCGACTGCAAGGTTATCGATGCACCTGCCTTCGAGAACATGAAAGATGGCGCCATCCTGTGTAACTCCGGCCACTTTGACTCCGAGATCAACTTGGTGTGGCTGGAAGAAAACTCCACGTCGAAGGTGGAGCTCAAACCGCTGGTTGAGGAGTACACCCTGAAAGATGGCCGCAAGATTGTGGTGCTCGCCCAGGGCCGCTTGGTGAACCTGAGCTGCGCTGAGGGCCACCCGGCTTCCGTTATGGACATGTCTTTTGCCAACCAGGCTGCAGCTGCCGAGTACCTCTACAAGCACGCCGCCGAGCTGGAAAACAAGGTCTACGATGTGCCGGCCGAGATTGATGACGAGGTCGCCCGCGTGAAGTTGCAGACCTTGGGTGTAGAGATCGACACCCTCACTGAAGAGCAGCTTTCCTATATGAACAGCTGGAACTTCTAAGAACCAAAAAATGGCGGCCCAGGAATGGCAGGGGCGCCAATTTTTTTTTGCCCAGGGACAGCCGGTGGGGTTTAAA